>Ga0315271_10000028_pt1 | contig 59828 bp, 52 predicted proteins | sample C3_top_MG_FD_204664 | JGI IMG/M metagenome (GOLD analysis project Ga0315271, IMG submission 204664) | Sediment microbial communities from Yellowstone Lake, YNP, Wyoming, USA - C3_top | ecosystem: Environmental > Aquatic > Freshwater > Lake > Sediment | place: USA: Wyoming | collected 2017-08-01
ACAGCCGCCACCACGAGCAGCCCCACCCGGGCGTGAGCGTCGGCCCGGCGGGCAAGGCTGCGTCCGGCGATCGCGGGGGCCGCCGAGCGAGATCGCCCGCCGAGGCCGCCGAGCGCCCGCGCGGCCAGGGCCGTCACCCGGAGCGAGAGCACGGCACCCGCCAGCAGGGCAAGCGCGGGCGCCGCCATGTCGAGCGGCCCGAGACCGCGACCCGCGGCGGTCACGGACGCGCCACCCGAGCGCAGCTGCCAGACGAGGAACGCCGCGAGCACGAGGAGCGCGAGGTCGAGGCCCGACCGCGTCGCGGCGGTGCTGCCGGGTCGGCGCAGGGAGAGGCGGCGCAGGCTCGCCAGTGGCCCGGCGGATCCGAGCGTGGGCGCGAGGAGCGCCAAGGTCGCGATGACGGCGGTCAGAGCCGCCACGCCGAGCACCGAAGCGCCACTGACCGTCGCGGGGAGTGGCGCGGCCCCCCAGCCCTCGGACCCGCCCACGACGAGCACCACGAGGATCCCGAGTGGCACGCCCACGATCGCCGCCCCGATCGCGAGCAGCCCCGCCTCCACGAGCGCGAGGCGCACGAGCGCCCACGAACCGGCGCCCCGGGCGCGGAGCAGCGCCGTCGACCCGCGACGCCGGTCAACGATCAGCGCAGCCACGAGCACCAGCGCGTACACGGCGATCGCGACGAGCGGCCCGACGATCGCGTTGGACCCGGAACCGGCGCGGTCGAGCGCGGCGCCGGCGTCACCGAGGAGTGCAGGCAAACCTGTCGTGACCTGGATCGCCGGGATTCGCCCGAGCGTCGCGTTGAGGCGGTCGGGGATTCCCGCGGTGGATGCGCTCAGCGCCGGCAGCGAGCCTGCGGGCAGCCCGGCGAACGTGGGGACGGCCACCCAGGTCAGCGTCGCTCGCGCCGCGACGGTCCGCCCGAACAGCGTGGCCCTGCCAACGAACAGCGGCCCGACCGTCGTGAACGGCCCGACCGAGGTCGATCCGTCGATGACCAGCGGATCCGACGCCCACGCGGGATCGGCAGGGTTGGTGAGCGCGATCAGCCCCACGATGCGGACGGTGAGCCGGTGCTTGGCGTCAAGTCGGCTGGAGATTGCCCGCCGGTCGCCGACGACGATTCCGAGCCGATCGGCAGCCGCCTTTGTGAGGACCGCCTCGACATCCCCGCTGCCGTCGACCGGCCAGGCGCCGGCGATGAGCCGCGCACGGTCCGCCAGCCCGTCCGCGAACCCGAAGACGAACAGCGGCGCCCCGTCGGCGGCACCAGCGGCCCCGTACGACTCCGAACGCCCCGACTCGACGACCGGCCCCGCGATCGGCCCGAGCGCGCTGCCCAGCACGGCGCGGACCTTTGCGTCGGCGGCATCGGCGTTGGCGGGCGCGACGTCGGTGGTGACGACGACCGAGGATGTCGCCGGGTCGGCGGCCTCGAGTGCGCGGACAGCGCTGCGCCCAGCGGACGCGGCGGGATGCACGGCGGTCGCGACCATGACCGTCGTGGCGACGACGACAACCAGTGCGGAGACCGCGACGAGGGCGAGATCAGCCCGGGCCCGCCGGATGGCGAGTCCGGCCCAGCTGCTGGCGGCGACCCGGCGTGTCACCCCCCAAGGATGCGGGACCGGGGGCTAGCTCGTCGCGAGGATGCGCTCGATCACGTCAGCGGCGTCCTCGGCCGCGTCGATGGTCTCCTCCAGCTCGCTGTAGAGCTCGCGCAGGCGGATCACCTCGAGCGCGTCGATGTCGCCCTTGAACAGGCGGCCGATGGCGCTGCGGGAGAGCTGGTCCGCGCGCGACTCGAGCTCCTGCACCGAGCGCAGGTGGGGCGTGATGTCCTTGCCGCTCTCGAGCTTGCGGAGCGCCTCGCCGAGCTGGGCTGCCTGGGCAACGATGATGCCCACCATCTCGCGCGCCTCGTCCGTCGGCGCGGTGATCCCGTAGATCTTGAACGTCTCCGCCGCGCCGTAGATGCCGTCGAGCACGTCGTCGAGGTGGTTGACGAGCTCGTGCATGTCCTCGCGCTCGAACGGCGTGGTGAACGAGCGCTCGAGGCGAAGGATGACCTCGTCGTCGATTGCGTCGCCGCGCTTCTCGATCGCGTGGATCTCCTCGATCCGCTCGTCGAGCCGGTCGTAGCTCGTGACCAGGTCCTCGAGCTTGCGGGCAGCCTCGAGGATGAGGTCGCCGTCCTGCTCGAACAGGCCGAAGAACTTCTCGTCGCGGGGGATCAGGCGGACCATGCGAAGCCTCCGGGGGTGACCGTGCGGGTGGGGGTTCGGGAGAGGGCGGCGGCGCTCACTTGATGCCCACCGCGTTGAGGACGACCCAGGAGAGGGCGCCGATAGAGGCGGCGGCCGGGATCGTGAGGACCCAGGCGACGAGGATCCGGCGCGCGACGCCCCAGTGGACGCCGTGGAGGCCCTTGCTGGAGCCGACGCCCATGATGGCGCTCGAGATGACGTGGGTCGTCGAGACTGGCATGCCGAGGCGGGCGGTGACGAGGAGGACCGTGGCGGCCGTCGTCTCGGCCGCGAAGCCGTGGACGGGCTCGAGCTTGACGACTTTGTGGCCCATCGTGTTCATGATGCGCCAGCCGCCGGTGGCGGTTCCGAGCGAGATGGCGCTGGCCGCGACCACGATCACCCAGACGGGCACGTCGGTGGTCGGGATGACGCCGGCCGAGAACAGGGCCAACGTGATGATCCCCATCGTCTTCTGGGCGTCGTTGCTGCCATGGGCGAAGGCCATGTACCCGGCCGAGAAGATCTGGAGGCGGCGGAAGCCGGTGGCCATCGACTTGCGGGACCGGCGCTGGAAGACCCACAGCAGGATCACCATGAGCAGGAACGCGCCGATGAAGCCGACGATCGGCGAGCTGACGAGCGGCACGAGGACCTTGTTGATGATCCCGTCCCACTTGAAGGCGCCGGTCCCCACGGCGATGGCCGTCGCGCCGAGCAGGCCGCCGATGAGGGCGTGGCTCGACGAGCTGGGCAGGCCCAGCCGCCAGGTGATGAGGTTCCAGGTGATGGCGCCGATGAGCGCGGCCGCGACGATCACCTGGGAGGTGGTCTTCTCGTCAACGAGCCCGGCCCCGATGGTCTTGGCGACCGCAGTGCCGGCAAACGCGCCGAAGAAGTTGAAGAACGTCGCCATGAGCAGCGCGTGCTGGGGTCGGAGCGCGCGCGTCGCGACCGAGGTCGCGATGGCGTTGGCCGTGTCGTGGAACCCGTTGATGTAGTCGAAGCCGACCGCCAGCACGACGACGGCAACCAGCATCAATGACCAGTTTTCGATGGCCGGGGCACCTCATGGACCGCGTGACGGGCGGACGCAGCCCGAGGATAAGTCGAGGCCGACGCGGCGTTTGTTAACGATTGGTCAACTTCGCCGGGTTCTCCCCTGTCAGCGTTCTGTGAACGTCTGGCCCACCGAGGGGCCAATTGAACGTTTCGCCGGCGGGCTGCGTCAGGTACGGTCGAGATGGTCTTGCTGATGCGAGGACGAGTGGGGGACGTGGCGATCCGCGAGGGGACGCGCGAACGGCCAGTGGACGTCAGGCGCGCGGCGCTGATCGGCCACCTCGACGTGTCGCTCGACCGCGCCTACGCACTGGCGTCGGTGATCCTGGGCGACCGAGCGGACGCCGAGGAGGCCACGCACGACGCGGTGTGCACCGCCTGGCGGGGGATCGACGGCACCCCCAGATGTGCGCCCGGGGCAACCTTGTGGGGCAGATCCCGCCAGACACGCCCTCGTTCTGCCCAGATGTGCGCCCGCAGCAACCGTAGCGCCCCGAAGGTTGCGGAATCGGCAGCCGATCGGCCGTTCCGGCGCCGCGCCCGCGCAGAAGGTGCGCCCCGTGCACATGGAGGGGCCCGGGAAACGGCAACGAGCGCCAGCACCGGCGCCCTGACCGTCCGGGCGGGCGCCCGGTATCCTTCGCAGATGCGCCTGTCGAACCTGTTCTTCACCACCCTCCGCGACGATCCCTCCGAGGCGGAGATGCCGTCGCACCGCCTCCTGCTGCGGGCGGGCTATGTGCGCCAGCTCGGCGCCGGCATCTACTCGCTGCTGCCGCTCGGTTTTCGGACGAGCAAGCGCGTCGAGCAGGTGATCCGCGAGGAGCTCAACGCCATCGGCGGCCAGGAGATGGAGATGCCGGTCGTCCACCCGGCTGACCTCTGGCGCGAAACCGGGCGCTACGACGCGATCGGCCCGGAGATGGCGAGGTTCAAGGACCGCGGCGACCGCGACATGGTGCTCGCCATGACCCACGAGGAGGTCGTCGCCGACCTGCTCCGCGACATCGTCCGCAGCTACCGCCAGTTGCCGTTCATCGTCTACCACTTCCAGACGAAATGGCGCGACGAGCCCCGCAGTCGCGGCGGCCTGATCCGCGTGCGCGAGTTCGTCATGAAGGACTCGTACAGCTGCGACCGGGACGAGGCGGGCCTCGATGTGGCGTATTGGGCGCACCACCGCGCGTACGTCCGGATCTTCGAGCGGCTCGGCCTCGGCGCCATCGCCGTCAGCTCGGACGTCGGGATGATGGGCGGCTCGCTCGCCCACGAGTTCATGTTCCTCAACCCCGCCGGCGAGGACGTCCTCGTCCTGTGTGACAAGTGCGGCTACGCCGCCAACCGCCAAGTAGCCCCCTCCACGACTGCCGCGCCCGAGGCCGAAGACCTCCTTCCGATGGAGGAAGTCCACACGCCGGACACCACGACTATCGACTCGCTCGCCCAGTTCCTTGGCGTGCCCACGTCGCGCACGGCCAAGGCGTTCTTCGTCGTGACGGGTGACGGGCGCTTCGTGGTGGCCATCGTCCGCGGCGACCACGACGTCAACGAGACCAAGCTCGTCAACGCCATCAAGGCGAAGGGCGGCATCCGGCCGGCGCAGCTCGAGGAGATCACCTCGCGCGGCATGCAGGCGGGCTACGGCAGCCCGATCGGCGCGCGGGACGCGCTCGTCGTCGTGGACAGCCTCGTCGCCAAGTCGGCCAACCTGGTCGCTGGCGCCAACAAGGTCGGCTATCACGTGGCGAACACCAATCTCGGCCGCGACTACCAGGCCGACATCGTGGAGGACATCAGCAACGTCCGCGAGGGCGACGCCTGCCCCAACTGCGGCGGCGAGGTGATCCTGCGCAACGGCATCGAGATCGGGAACATCTTCAAGCTCGGCACCAAGTACACCAAGGCGCTGGGCGCGGAGTACCTGGGCGAGGACGGTGAGCGCCACCCCATCGTCATGGGCTCGTACGGCATCGGCCTCGGGCGCAACGTGGCGTGCATCGTGGAAGCGCACCACGACGAGAAGGGCATCGTCTGGCCGGCCGAGGTGGCGCCGTACCGGGCGCACCTGGTGGCCATTGGCGCGAACAAGGATCCCAAGGTGACCGAGGTCGCCGAGGCGCTGTACGCGACGGCCGAAGCCGGCGGCGATGCGAGCCAGATACTGTTCGACGATCGCGACGAGTCGCCGGGCGTCAAGTTCACCGACGCCGAGCTCCTGGGCATGCCGTGGATCATCACGGTCAGCCCGCGCTCGCTCGCGAACGGCGGCGTCGAGGTGACCGAGCGCGCCACCGGCATCCGCGCCGTGCAGTCCATCGAGCACGTCACCGAGTTCCTCGAGGGTCGGGCCGCCACACCGGCCTGAGGCCCGGCCATCGGTCGCCCGCAAGGCGCCGACGCCGCCTCGCCGGAACGGGCGCCCGGGGCACCATGCCCGTCCCGCTCGTGCCCGACGACGAGCTCTACGCGCGTCTCGAGGTCGGGCCCGAGGCGTCGCCCGAGGCCATCGAAGTCGCATGGCGCGGGCTGCTGCGCAAGCACCACCCGGATGTGGCGGGCGACGGCGCGGAGGCGCTCGAGCTCGCGAAGCGGATCAACGTCGCCCACGACTGGCTCTCGGATCCGGACCTGCGGGCCCGGTACGACGCTGAGCGCGCTGGTATGCCTGTCTCCATCGCGGCGCGATCTGCCGGGGCCGGGCGCACGTCGTCCGGGCGCGTTGTCCACGCGCCGTGGCGCCGCGTGGCGTGGGCCCAGCCGCGGTCCCGGCGGCCCGCAGGCCCGCGCCGGACGGACCTCTCGAACGGCACGCCGGACGAGAGGCTTGCGCGGTTCCTGGCGCGGGTGGGCAGGCTGACCCCCGACGAGCTGGATCGCCTGGCCGCCGCCGAGCCCCCGCCGATCGCGTTCCTCGCCACGGTGCAGCGGTTCCTGACGCTCGAGGCCCGCGCCGCCTACGCCGCGTCCGAGAAGGCGCTCGCCGCCCGCGTCCCCCACGAGCGCTGGGCCGAGACCGGCGTGCGCGAGGGGCTGCTTGCGGTCGCCGCCGAGGTCGTGCTCGCGCCGTTCCTCGATGACCTGCTTGCCGAGCCGTTCCGCGGCCGCGCCCGGGAGCGCCTGCTGCGCGCGTGGGACGCGAGCGTGGACCAGCCGCGGTTTGGACCGAACGTGGCGGCGGTCGAGGCCGTGGTGGCGCGGGTCCGCGACTGGGCGCCTGAGCAGATCGCCGCGTTCCTGCGGGCGTCCTCGGGCGTGGACGCGGCGGAGCGGCCATGGCCGGATGCGCTAGACCGCGAGGAGGACGAGGCGCTCCGCATCTCTGCGGTTCTCGCCTCGCGCGGCGTGGCCGCTGCCATGGCGACCGGTGGTCTGCCGGCGAACTCGGCCACCCGCGCCCGGCGGCTTGCCGCTCGTCTGGGCTACGCGACGGCACTCCGGCACGCGTACCCCGCAGGCGTCTATGCGCGGATCGCCGCCGCGTACGAGTCGGTCATGGCGACGCATGGGTCAGCCGATGGCCCCGAGGTCCGACGTGCCCGCTGAGTACCTCGCGCCGAGGAGCGTCCCTCCCCTCGGATTTGAGGCTCTACGGACGCACGCTGCGTCAATCGGTCGGATTTGAGGATGGTTTGGCGCGTGACGGGCCACGAGACGCGCTGATCGCTCCTCGAACCCGAGGTTTCGGCGCGTCGCGCGCTGCTAGACCCTCAAATCCGAGGGCGGGGCCGGCGCCGCCCGAGCCGCGGCCCGGCACCAGGCGCGGCGGCCAACACGCGGTTAACGCGCCTGTGCCATCCTCGGGCCGATGGATGCACTCGACCCGACGCAGGACCCGCTCGACGAGCTGCTGCCTGTCGGGGTGCTGCGCTTCGACGCAGATCGCCGCGTTCGGAAGGCCAATCCCCGGGCCCACGTGCTGCTTGACGTCGCCCCGGGCCGCCTCCTCGGGCGCAGCGTGATGGAGACGTTCCTCGATCTGCGCATCGAGCGGTTCCTCGAGGACGGCGGCGGCACGACCGAGGTGCGTCTCGGCGCTGGCGAGCCCCGCACCGTGGTCCTCCGCGCGGCCCAGTCGCCGGACGGCGGGATGGTCGTCGTGCTCGAGGACGTGTCCGAGCTGCGACGCCTCCGCCAGATCCGCACCGAGTTCATCGACAACCTCTCCCACGAGCTGCGCACGCCCATCAGCACCGTGAGCCTGCTCGCCGAGACCGCCGCCCGCGAGGCCGCCGCCGACGGGGTGCCCGATCGCCTGCGCGACCGCATCGCCAAGATCGAGGTCGAGACCGGGCACCTCGCCCAGATGGTCGCCGAGATCCTGGACCTCGCGCGGATCGAGGGCGGCAGCTCCATCGTGCCCGAGGACGACGTGGACCTCACGCGGCTCGCCGAGGCCTCCGCTGACCGCCTGCGTCTGTTCGCCGAGCGCAGCGGTGTCCGCATCACCGTGGACGGCGATCCCATGACGCCGCTCGTCCGCGGCGAGGAGCAGCGCATCGGCCAGGTGCTGGTGAACCTCGTCCACAACGCGGTCAAGTTCAGCCCCGGCGGCGGCGAGGTGCTCATCCGCGTCCGGCCCGAGGGCGGTGGCGCGCGGGCGGAAGTGATCGACCATGGGATGGGCATCAAGCGCGAGGACCGAGCCCGCGTCTTCGAGCGCTTCTACAAAGCCGACCGCGCCCGGGTCCGCGGCGGCGGGACCGGCCTCGGCCTCGCGATCTCGCGCCACATCGTGGCCGCCCACGGTGGCACCATCGGTGTGGAATCCGAGGAGGGGCGCGGCTCGACGTTCTGGTTCGTCCTGCCCCCTCGCCCGCCGGTCACCACATACGATGACGCTGCCGAGGCCGAAGTCGCACCGGGGGTCGACGCCGGCCCCACCGCCTGACCGAAGGAAGGAACCCCGCCCGCGTGGACCGCCTGCTCGTCGCGACGCTCAACATCCTCAACCTCGCCGACCGCTGGCACGAGCGCCTGCCGCTGATCCTCGCCGACATGGCGGCCCTGCAGCCCGACGTCATGGGCCTCCAGGAAGTCGTCTACCCGATGCAGCAGGACCGCCTCATCGGCGCTGCGGGGGAGGGTCACTACGCGGCGGTGCGCGGCTGGGCGGGCCGGCCCGAGTACGGCAACTCGATCCTCGTGCGGGAGCCGCTCGCGTTCGACGGGTACGGGCGGCTCGATCTGGGGATCCTGCGCTCGGCGCACCGGATTCGCGTGGCGCTGCCGAATGGCGGGCGGCTCGTGTTCGTCGTGACGCACCTGCACCACCCGCCCGCGGCGAGTGCTGAGCGGCTGACGCAGGTCGAGGCGCTCGTGGCCTGGCTCGCGACCTCGCCCGAGCATGACGCGATGGTGGTCGTCGGCGACTTCAACGCGAACCCGCAGGAGCCCGCCTACGCGCGGATGGGGGCGGCAGGTTTGCGCTCCGCCCATCTCGAGTGCCACGGGACCGAGCCCGCGGTGACCTGGCCGTCCGGCCTCCAGGCGCCCGCGATGGACACCGATGGCGACCCGAGCTGCCTCGACTACATCTGGGTGCAGGGCGCGATCGAGGTCGACGAGGTGATGCTCACCTTCACTTGTCCGGACCCCGGGGATCCGACGCTGTACCCCTCGGACCACTTCGGCCTCGCGGCTCGGGTCCGCGTCGCCGGCGCCGCATGAGCGGGGAGCGGTCGCTGCGCCTGGCCCATCGCGGGGACTGGCGGAGGGGGCCGGAGAACTCGCTCGCGTCGGTGGCGGCGGCGCTGCGCGTGCCGGCGTGTGACGGGGTCGAGTTCGACGTGCAGCTCTCGCGCGACGATGTCCCGGTGCTCCTCCACGACGAGACGCTGACGCGGGTGCAGCAGCGCGACGCGCGGGTGGACGAGCTCGACGCCGCTGAGCTGGCGACGCATGGAATCCCGACGCTCGTCGAGGTGCTCGCAATGGTCGGGCCCGCGCCGTTCCTCGACATCGAGCTCAAGGGCCACACACACGGCGACGCCACGGCCGAGGTGCTCCGGGCGGCCCGCGGGGACACCGGACCGCGTGCGGTGATCTCGTCATTCGAGGCGGCGGGCCTCGTTGCGATGGCCGAGCGGTTGCCGGGCTGGACGCGCTGGCTCGGCGCGATGGCGCTCGATGCCCCGTCGATCGCGCTCGCGGTCGAGCTTGGCTGTCGTGGGCTGGCGGTGGACGCGCCGACGATCACACCGGCCTCGATGCGCGCGGCCCGAGCGGCCGGGATGGACGTCGTCGCCTGGACGGTGCGCCGGCGGCCGACCTTCAACCGCCTCGAGCGGCTCGGCGTCGTGGCGCAGTGCGTCGAGGCGGCCGCGCTCGACGGGCACCCGCTGTGAGCGCATCCGAGGGGTATGCCGAGACGCCGATCGCGCCCGGCGAGGCGGTGCTCGACCTGCAGGCGGGCGACGCGCGCGTGATCGTGCGCCCGGAGCACGGCGGGCGACTGGGCTCGGTGTGCGTTGCCGGGCGCGAGCTGCTCGTGACCGGGCACCCGCTCGGGCCGATCCGCTGGGGCTCGTACCCCATGGCGCCCTGGGCGGGCCGGATCCGCCGCGGCCGGTTCTCGTTCGCCGGCGTCTCGCACCAGCTGCCGCTCGCCGCGCCGCCCCACGCCCTCCACGGTGTCGTGCTCGACCGGCCGTGGCGCGTGGACGGGCCCGACGCGATCTCGATCGAGATGGACGAGCGATGGCCGTACCGCGGGCGGGTCACCCAGCGGTTCGCGCTCACCGAGGACGGGCTCGAGGTCGAGATGACGCTCGTGGCGTTCGAGAGGCAGCCAGCGGTCATCGGCTGGCACCCGTGGTTCCGTCGCGCGCTCGAGCCGGGCGGGGCGCCGGTGTCGCTCTCGTTCGATGCCGCCGAGATGCTCGTCCGCGACGACGAGGGCTTGCCGTCCGGCGAGCGCACGACCCAGCCCGACGGTCCGTGGGACGACTGCTTCACCGGCCTCCGCTCGGATCCCGTGCTCACGTGGCCCGGCCTGCGGCTCACGCTCTCGTCGACCTGCGCCTGGTGGGTCGTCTACACGGAGCCTGCCTACGCGGTCTGCGTCGAGCCCCAGTCGGGCCCGCCGGACGCGGCGAACCTCGCTCCTCACGTCGTGGAGCCCGGTGCCCCGCTGGCCCACACGATGCGCTGGCGCTGGGAACGCGGGTAGGGGAGGCGATGCCGATGGCGGCTCGCGTCAGGGGACCGATCGACCGTGTCCGGGACTCGCTCGCCGGGCTGTCCGTTGGTGATGCCTTCGGCGAGGCGTTCTTCCTGGGCGATGACGCGCTCGCCGCGCGCATGATCGCGGATCGCCTGCTGCCAACGGGTCAGTGGGGCTGGACCGATGACACAGCCATGGCGATCTCGGTGGCCAGGGAGCTTGCCGCAGGCTCGTTCAACGTCGACGGCCTCGCACGCCGCTACGCGTCGGCGTACGCGCAACAGCCGCGGCGCGGGTACGGAGGGGCCGCGCACACGACGCTCCAGGCGATCGATCGCGGTGTGCCGTGGAGGATCGCTAGTCGCAGCGTCTACCCGGAAGGGTCCAAGGGGAACGGCTCGGCGATGCGAAGTGCGCCCATCGGCGCCTTTCATGGCTGGGATCCCAAGGCGATCGCCCGCGATGCCCGCGTTGCCGCACTGCCGACGCACGCGCACCCGGAGGCAATCGACGGGTCGATCGCGATCGCTCTGGCGGCCGGCTACGCTGCCGAGGCGCCAGCATGCGGTCGCGGGGATCTGCTGTCGGCGGTCGTCGGGGCGCTGCCTGACGGGTCGATCGCCCAGGCGACGGGGCGTGCGCTCGAGCTGCTCGGCGCCAAGCCCGAGGAGGCAGCCGATGCGCTTGGCAGCGGTCAGCGCGTCCTGTGCGTGGACACCGTCCCGTTCGCGATCTGGTGCGCAGACCGCCACATCGACGACTTCGAGGCCGCGCTGTGGGCGACCGTTGCCGGCCTTGGCGATCGTGACACGACCTGCGCGATGGTGGGCGGGATCGTGGGTGCGCGGGTCGGCGTCACGGGCATCCCGCCTGAGTGGCTCGAGCGGCGGGAGCCGATCCCCGCCATTTGACGGCCTCGACCGGCCGGGCTCAGGCGCCTCGCGGGCGATCGCACAGGCGAGGGCCCGATCCGGCCGCTCAGCGGGTGAGACGACGGACCGCGCGGCGACGAGGGTCCCGACCGGCGACGCGTACACGCCTGGCCTGGCGACGAGGAGCAGGCGCCCCGATGGGCGGCCCCGGCGATCAGCCCGGCACGAGCTCCGGCGGCAGCAGGTAGCGGAGCGTGCCCTGGCCCAGCGTGACGTCGTCGCCCACGAAGTCGATCCGGGCGAGCGACGCCTTGCGCATCGGGATGGGCGACGTGCCGATGAACTCGCCCAGCAGCTCGGAGAAATCCGGATCGTGACCCACGATGCACGGGCGGAAGGCGTTGCCGGCAGTGTCGAGGATGGCGTTCACGGTCACCGGGTCGAGCACGCCCGCGAGCCGCTCGTCCACGACCACCTTGACGCGGTTGCGCATGGCCTTGGCGACGATCTCCGCGGTCTGGACCGACCGGACCTTGGGGGAGGTGATGAACAGGTCCGGCGGCTCGTCGATCACGGCCAGGAGCCCGCCGAGGTCCTTCGCCTGACGACGGCCCTTCTCGGACAGCGGGCGCGCAGCGTCCTCGCCGTCCCACTTGGCGGGGTCGCCGGCGTGTGCGTGTCGGAGCAGGTGGAGCGCGATCATCGGTCCTCTCAGCGACGCCCGGACTCTCGCCGGCGTCACAGCGCAAAGTGTAGAGCCCCGCTCAGGGGTTGAGGTCCTCGACTTCACCGGAGGCCAGGAAGACGATGTCCTCGGCGATGTTCGTCACGCGGTCGCCGATCCGCTCGAGGTAGTGGGCCGCGAACAGGATCCGCGTGCACGGGTCCACGTTCGCCGGGTCCTCGCGCATGAGGTCGAGGCAGTCCGCGAAGATCGCGTGGTAGAGCTCGTCCACGTCGTCGTCGAGCTTGGCGACCTCGCGGGCGCGCACGTCGTCGATGTCCACCAGCGCCCGGACGATCCCGCGCACCTGGTCGGCCACGCGCTGGCCGAGATCGGGCAGCTTGACGTAGTCCTTGATCGGCGCGAACGGCGCGAGCTTGCGCGACTGCTTGGCGACCGAGCCCGCGTGATCGCCCATGCGCTCGAGCTCGTAGCTGACGTGGTCGAGCGTGAGCAGGTAGCGCAGGTCGCGGGCGACAGGCGCCTGGGTGGCGATGACGGCCGCGATCATGGCGGTCGCCTTGCGCTGCACCTCGTTGATGTAGCGGTCGTCGATGATGACCTTGAGCGCGGCCTCCGCGTCGTGCGAGACCAGCGCCTCGATGGCGGCGCGGATCTGCGCCTCGACGAGCGAGCCCATCCGCAGGATGTTGTCCTTGACCTCGGCCACCTCGTGGTCGTAGATCGTCCGCGTCGGGTGCACGAAGGTCACGTGCTCCCGGGGCTCGGGCGCCGGGGCGTCGGGAGCTGGCGTCGTCGACTCGGTCATGCGCGGGTCTCCTCGTCTCAGCCGAACCGACCGGACACGTAGTCCTCGGTCAGCTGGAACGCTGGGTTCGTGAAGATTCTGAGGGTGTCGTCCAATTCCACAAGGTACCCTGCGCGGTCCTCGCCGAGGGTGAAGAACGCGGTCCGATCGCTGACCCGGGCGGCCTGCTGCATGTTGTGGGTCACGATCACGATCGTGAACTCGGTCTTGAGCTGGGCGATCAGCTCCTCGATCTTGAGGGTCGCGATCGGGTCGAGCGCCGAGCACGGCTCGTCCATGAGGATGACCTCGGGATCCGTCGCCAGCGTCCGCGCGATGCACAGGCGCTGCTGCTGGCCGCCCGAGAGCGCGAGGCCGCTCTTGCGGCGCAGGTCGTCCTTGACCTCGTCCCAGAGCGCGGCGCGGCGGATCGAGCGCTCCACGATCTCGTCCAGCTTGGCCTTGTCCTTCAGGCCGTGACGGCGAGGCCCGTAGGCGACGTTCTCGTAGATCGACATCGGGAATGGGTTCGGCCGCTGGAAGACCAGGCCCACCTTGCGGCGGACTTCGACCGGCAGCACGCCAGAGGCGTACATGTCCTCGCCGTCGAGCTCGATCGAGCCCTCGACCGTCGCGCCCGGGATCAGGTCGTTCATCCGGTCGAAGCAGCGCAAGACGGTGCTCTTGCCGCAGCCCGACGGGCCGATGAACGCCATGACCGAGTGCTCGGGCACGTCAAGCGTCACGTCGCGGACCGCCACGCGCGTGCCGTACCGGATCTTCACGTCCTTCGTCCGCAGCTTGACGGCCGCGCTCGGGTCGATCCCCGGGAGGGTTGGCGGCGTCAGCGCGGAGACGGGGACGGGCGAGGGCGGGATGGGGGTCACGGGGCTGGCTCCCTGCAGGGTGTCCATGTCTAGAGGCCGCTCACGCGCCGGGCCAGGGCGCGGCCCAGCCAGCGGGAGCTGAGGTTGAACAGCAGGACCATGACGAGCAGCACCATGGAGCTCATCGCCGCGATGACCTCCTTCTGCGAGTTCATGGACTCGGTGTTCAGGTTCCAGATGTACAGGGACAGCGTGGTTCCCTTGTGGAACAGGCTCCACGGCGAGCGCGGGTCGAACAGGCTGATGAACGTGTAGTCGTAGTTCGAGGGCACCGAGTCACCTGCGACGAACAGCAGGGCGGCGGCCTCCCCGAACACCCGGCCGGCGGTCAGTACGATCCCGGTGACGACGCCCGGGATGGCGACCGGCAGCACCGCGTGCCTGATGGTCTGCCACTTGGTCGAGCCGAGCGCCAGGCTTGCCGCGCGCTCGTCGGCCGGCACGGCGCGGATCGCTTGCTCGCACAGGCGCAGCAGCAGCGGCAGGTTGAACACGAGCAGCGTGAGCGCGCCGCCGATGGCGGTGAAGCCCCAGCCCAAGCCGATCACGAAGATCGTCATGCCGAACAGGCCGACCACGATCGAGGGGACCGAGCTGATGACCTCCTGCGACAGCCGGATCGCGTTGGTGAAGCGGTTCTCTTTCGCGTACTCGGCCATGTAGATCCCGCCCAGGACGCCAAGCGGGATCGTGATGAGCATCGTCAGCACGAGCATGTAGACAGAGTTGAAGAGCAGCGGCCCGATGCCGCCGATGCCCTCCGAGACGGGCTCGCTGACCAGGAACGAGAGCGTGAACGTGGGCAGCGACGCCAGGACGAAGTGGCCGATGATCGCCACGAGGACCCCCACCACGAAGAGGGCGACGCCCCACAGCGATGCGGTAGCGAGGCGGTCGGCGAGGAGGACGCGGTTCATGCGACCTGCCTCCCGCCGGAGAGCCGGCGAACGAGGGTGACGAAGCCGAGCGACATCAGCAGCAGCACGACCGCCATCGTCCAGAGCGCCATGTTCCAGGGCTCGGACGGCGTCGTGTTGCCCATGTCCGCGGTGATCCCGAGCGTGAGGGTGGACATGGGCTCCGTGGGGCTGAAGGTGATGTACGGCCGGCCGCCGATGACGAGCGCGACAGCGAGCGCCTCGCCGGCGGCGCGCATCATGCCCATGACGATCGCGGTGACGACCCCGGCGCCGGCGGCCGGCAGGACGACGTGGCGGATGGCCTGCCAGCGCGTGGTGCCCAGCGCGAGCGACGCGGAGCGCATCTCCGCGGGGACCGTCTTGAACGCGTCGTAGGCGAGGCTGGTGATCGTGGGCAGGATCATGAGCGCCACGACGACCTGGCCCGCGAACATCGACTGCCCGAACTTGAAGTGCAGCACTTCCTTGAGGAACGGCACGAGGACGGTCAGGCCCAGGAAGCCGTAGACCACGCTGGGGATGCCCACGAACATCTCCATGGCGGGCTGCGTGATCCGGCGCGCCCAGTCCGGGGCCACCTCCGCCATGAACAGCGCGAGGCCTACCGAGAGCGGCGCCGAGATGATCGCGGCCCCGACGAAGATCTCCAGCGTGCCGACGATGAACGGCAGCAGGCCGAAGTTGACGGGGTTGCTGCTTGTCGGGTCGGGCTGCCACGGGACGGTGAAGACCTGCCAGATCGGAGTGGGCGTCTGGATGAACAGCTGGATGCCGCGCCAGCTGATGAAGGTCAGGATCAGCGCGACGAGCGCGATCACCAGGCCCGCCGAGAGCTGCGTGATCCGCCGCGGCAGGTCAAGCCGGGCCTGGAGGCCCGGCTTGACGGTCGCGAGGGGCTTGGCGGGTGCGGTCAAGGGACCCGGTGCTCCGTCATGCAATACGTGGGTGAGGAGAGGCAAGGGGCGCCGCGGAGGAGAGCGGCGCCCCTTGCCGGGAGGTCACTGAGCGGGCGCAGGACCGTAGTAGTTGGCCGGGATGAGGGTCTTCTGGATGTAGTCGGACATCATGTAGTCGAGGAACGACTTGGTGAGCCCGTCCGGCTGGCCCTTCGTGTACAGGTTGCCGTTGGCCTGGAGCTTGTAGGTGTTGTTGGCCATGTTGTCGACCGAGCCCTGGACTCCGTCGAGGCCCAGCGCGGCGACCTTGGTGCTGTTCGCGGCGTAGTAGGCGAAGCCGATGACGCTCGTCGCGCCGGCGGTCTGGCCGATGGCCGTGGTCACGGCGCCGTTGGAGTCCTCGGTGAGGGCCTGGCCGGCACACTCGTCGACACCGTTGAGGACGAGCTTCTTGAAGGTGGCGCGGGTGCCGGACGAGGCCGGGCGCAGGACGAGCACGATCGGCACGTCGGGGCCACCGACCTGCTTCCAGTTGGTGATCTTCGGGGCGGTCTGGCCGGCCGGGCAGGACCAGATGTCCTGCGCCTGCTGCGTGGTCAGGCTGGTGACGCCGGTCACGCCGGAGTTCACGACCATGACCCAGCCCTGGCGGGCGACGATGTGGTTGACGAGCGCCGCGGCCTGGTCGGCAGGCAGCTTCGAGTCGGCGGTGACGTCAGACGCACCGATCTGGACGGCGCCCTGCGAGACCTGGGTCAGACCGGTGCCGGAGCCGCCGCCCTGCACGCTGATCGTGGACTTGGGGCAATTGGCGACGTACGCCTTGCCGGCGGCGTCGACCAGCGGCTGGAGCGCGGTCGAGCCGGAGGTCGTGATGCTGCCGTCAACGCAGGCGGCGGGCGCGGAGCCGGAGGCCGCCGGGCCGCTCGAGGCGGCGGCGGATGCGGCGGCCGACGGGGCCGTGGTCGCGGCGCTGCCGCCGCAGGCGGCGACGAGCATCGTCGCGGCGAAGGCCAGCGCGGCCATGCGCTTGGCGTGGATCGTGGTCAAGGCTCTGTCCTCCTCTGGGCCGGCTGGGTGCCGAGCCGCATCTCAGGTCTCATCTGCTGCGACGACGGTCGCCCGCGCCCGTCAACGTGCGGTGTGCCACGGGTTAAGTCGCCGTTAACGCGCCAGGGGATCGAGCCGGTACCCGACACCGCGCACGGTCACCAGCGTCTCGGGCTCGTCGGGGTTCGCCTCGATCTTCGAGCGCAGCCAGCGGACGTGGACGTCCACCGTCCGACCGGCGCCCCGCGGGCTGCCCCAGACGCGGTCGAGCAGCTCCGCGCGCGTGTAGGCGCGACCCGGGTGCGCAGCCAGCAGGGCCAGCAGGCCGAACTCCTTCGGGCGCAGGTGGACCACCTCGCCGTGGCGGCGGAGGACGTGCGCCGCGGTGTCGAGCTCGAAGCCGTCGCCGAAGCGCAGCACGGTGCCACCGCCGGGACGCGTCCGAGACCTGACGTCATGCCAGGCCAGCCGACCGGCGAGCTCGTCGAGCGGGACGGTGGAGGCGAGCGCGTCGTCGAACCCCCGTGCGAGCGCATCGAGCCGGGCGTCCACCGCCTCGGGCGGCGAGACGAGGACCGCGCGCATGGCCGGGCGGCGATGGCGGGCTTCGGCGACGGCTTGCAGGTCGCCCAGGCTGGCGGGCGGCCGGCTGCACACGACGACGCGTGGTCGCAGCGTGGCGAGCAACTCACGGAACCGCGCCGGGTCGGCCGTGACCGCGACGCCCGTGCCCGGGACGGCGCCCGCGAGCATCGACGCCGGCCCGTCCGCGGCCAGCACGAGCCACGTGGCCCCATGGACGTCGTCTGCAATCGGGAACGGGACGCCCGTCTCAGGGCGCGACCCGGGGGTCATGGCCATTGCCGGAGGCTGGGCTTTCGCCGTCAACGGGGCATTCCGCCCGGGTTAACGGCTCGTCAACGGATGCCGGGGAGCGAGGCGCGGGCTCGTCAGCCGGACGTGGGAACCCCGGTCAGCGCGCTGCGCGCCCGCCGCCCCCGGAATCGCCGTCGTGCGGCAGACTTGGCGGGCGAGCTTTCGCCAGGGCGTCAGCCGGAATTGGGGCAAGGAGCGTTCGATGACGAGCTCGGAAGGTCACGAGGAGGGCGTCCCCGGCGGCGTGGCGGCAGACGACGGCGACCGCAAGGCCGGCAAGCAGGCGGCCAAAGCCGAGGCGCAAGCCGCGAAGGCCGCCAGGAAGGCCGCCAAGCGCGAGGCGCGGACAGCGGCGCGATCCGCGAAGGCCGCGGCCAAGGCCGAGGCGAAAGCCGCGAAGTCCGCCAAGGCCGAGGCGAAGGCGCAGGTGAAGGCCGAGCGCGCCGCGGCCGAAGCCGCCGCCCGATCCGAGGCCAAGGCGGCCAAGACCGCGCAGGCGAACGCGAAGGCCGAGGCCAGGGAGGCGAATCGCGCGGCCAAGGCGCAGGCGTCCGCGGCTCGCGCGGCATCGCCGGTCGTGGCCCACGCGAGCGCGCTGCTCGAGGAGGCGGCCCAGCTCATCCGCCAGAGCGGGGCGCCCGCGCCTGCCGCCGATGACAGCATCGAGGCGCACGAGCCGGGACCGGCGGCGCCCGATCTCGAGGTCGCCACCACGGATCTCGCGTCCGAGCTGGCGGGCGACGCGGCCCCTGCAGCCGTCGACGACCTCGAGGCCGCCGACGGCGACGCCGGGGCTGCGGACGGCCCCTCCGCGTCGGAGCCCGCCGATACCGCTGAGCCCGCCGATGCGCCGCTCGAGCCCCTGCCGCCCGAGGCGCCGGCCCTCGAGCTCACGGCAGGCGGATCGCCCGTGGCGCTCCTGGCGCCCGAGACCGGCGGCCCCGCGATCACCGTGCCCGCGGACGCCCAGGTTGCCGCGTCGGTCGACATCGGCTCGACGAGCGTCCACCTGCTCGTGGGGGCGGTGGACGGGCATCGCGTGACGCCGTTGCTCGACGAGTCGGTGTTCCTCGGGCTGGGCGACCGCGTCGGCGCCGCGGGCTACTTCGGCGACGAGGTTCGTGCCGCGCTGGTCGCCGATCTCGAGAGGTACGTCGCCGCAGCCCGCGACCTTGGCGCCGTCTCGGTCACGATCGTGGGCACCGAGCCCATGCGCCGGGCCGCCGACGCCGGCGCTGTCATCCACGAGCTCGCCGCCCGGACCGGCGCCCCCGTCCACGTGCTCGATCACGACGAGGAAGGGCTCCTGACGCTCATCGGCGCCACCGGCGGCAGTCCCGTCAGCGGCGAGCTCCTCCTGGTTGACATCGGCGGCGGGAGCACGGAGTTCGTGGTCGTGGGAACGGGCCGCCCTCCCCGCACGGTTGGCCTGCCGCTCGGCGCCGCCCGCCTCACGCGCGAGCTCGTCCGCTCCGACCCGCCGTCACTCCGCGAGATCGAGGCGCTCCGTCAGGGCGTGGACGCGATCGTCGGCGGTGCCCCGGAGGCGAGTCCCTCGGAGATCGTCGCCGTCGGCGGCACCGCGTCCAACCTGCTCCGGCTGCTGCCGGCGACGGCCGTGGACCGCTCGCTGACCCGGCGCCGCATCTCGGTCGCGCTCGCCATGCTCACCGTCGAGCGCAGCAGCGAGGCCGCCACGCGGCACGTCATCCGGCCCGAGCGGGCGCGGATCCTGCCGGCGGGCGCGATCATCGTGGACGCGATCCTCGAGCGGTACCGGGCCGACCGCCTGCGGGTTTCCGAGGCCGGGATCCGCGAGGGGGCGATCCTCGCCGCCGTCCGCGGCGGCGCCGCGTGGCGCGACCGGCTCGGCGACCTCGCCCGAGGCTGGCACGAGCGCCCCGGAAGCTAGCAGGTGGCCGGTGGTGGGCCGGCCGCGCCGCGAGCCCGAAAGGATGGGCCGCGAGCCGGACATGTCCCCACCATGACGCCCCTTTCCGGTCCGCGCGAGGCGCGGTTCGAGCGCCTGTACGCCCTCGCCCGCGACCCGCTCGCCCGGTACCTCGCGCGGCGCGCCTCCGCAGACGCGGTCGAGGACCTCTTCGCCGACGTGATGACCGTGGCCTGGCGGCGTCTCGACGACGTCCCGCCCGACGGCGAGCTGCCGTGGCTCTTCGGTGTGGGACGGCGCGTGCTCGCGAACCACCGGCGCTCGCAGGGCCGCTTCGGCAGGCTGCTGGAGCGCCTCACGCTGACGGCTCCCGGCATCGACCCGGGGCTGCCCGCGGTCACCGCCGGCGACCCTGACCTCGACCTCGCCCTGGCCCGACTCCCCGATGCTGACGCCGAGGTGCTGCGCATGTGGGCGTGGGAGGAGCTCGCGCCGTCCGAGATCGCGGTGGCGCTCGGCATCTCGGCGAACGCCGCCTCCATCCGCCTCCATCGGGCGAAAGGCCGCCTCCGTGCGCTGCTCGAGGCCGAACCGCGAAAGATCACCCCGTTCGCCGGACATCAACCGGGTGTAGAGCGGAAGGAGACTCGGTGAACGACGATCAGCTGGCGCGACGACTCCGGGACGCAGACCCGCTTGCCGCCGGGGACGGGCTCAGCCCCGACCCCGTGCGCCTCGACGCCATCAAGGAGCACATCATGCAGACCGAAGCGCGGCCGGCTCGTGCCGCCCTCCGGCCCCGAGCCATCGGCCTCGTCGGCCTGGCCGCCGCCGGGCTCGCGGTGGTCCTCGTCGCCGGTTCGCTGCTGCGGCCCGCCTCGAGCGCCCTCGCCTGGGATCCGTCGCCGACCGCGGTCAGCGATGCCCAGCGTGCGGCCGCCACCAAGGCATGCAGCGAGGGGCTGCCGGCGGCGGTGGCTGAGTCGGGCCAGGGTGCCCCGGCCGTCCCGGGCGCAGCCGCGAGCGAGCTGCCGGTCATCTCGGTGGCCCCGACTGGCGAAGGGGACAACGTCTCGGGCGGCAGCGGAACGCAGACCGACGTGGGCACCGCCGTCACCGTCACGAGCGGTAGCGGCCTGGTCGTCCCTGCGCCGCTGATCCCCTCCACGCTCCCTGCGTTGAGCGGGCTCGAACTCCACGGGACCGGCGCGGTGGCGATCTTCGCAGACGCCAAAGTCACGGCCTACTGCCTGCTCGTGAAGGACGGCGATGGGTTCGCCAGGGCAGCCCTGCTCTTCCCGGACCTCGGCAGCGGGATGTCGGCGGGGGTCGGCGCGATCAGCGTCGCGGGCTCCGGCGGCCAGCAGAGTGGATCGGTGAGCGTCTCCGCCGGCGGCGACTTCACCCTGACGGCGCTGACCGCGCTCTACAAGGACACCTCCGTCGGGATCATCGCGGGCCTGGCCCCGGCTGGGACCGCGAGGGTCAAGGTCGTCGGCGGCCCGGCTGACGGGGCGACGGCAACCGTCGTGGACGGCAGGTTCGCGATGTGGGCCCCCGAGGACTTCCTCGGCGTCGCCGCCAAGGTCGAGGCGCTCGACGCCTCGGGCAAGGTGCTCGCCACCCAGGACCTGAGCGCCCCAGCGGCGCCACCGATGGTGACCTCGACGACCAAGCCCTGACGTTGCGAGCCACCCATGACGAAGCCCGGCCGACGGCCGGGCTTCTCGATTCGCGGGGACTGCACGCAGCAGCGCTGACCGGCTACAGACCCGCGACGATCCGCCCGAGCGAGCGCCGGAACGCGAGGCTCGCGACCCCGCGCCACGGCGTGCCGACGGTCTTGCGCAGGCGGGCCAGCTCCCGCTCGCGGTCCATCAGGTACCGCCCGATCGCGGCGCTCTCCGCCTCGTCGAGGTCGCCGGCGTGCTCCACGAGGAATGCTCGGGCGAGCCCGGCCGCCACGTCGGCGTCGTGCAGCCAGCCCAGGTGGTCCTGGAGTGCGACGACCTTCTCGATCACCGGCCCCGCCTCGGGCCCGAGCGCCTCGCGGACGAACTCGAGCGTGTAGCGCAGCCACTTGGCGGCGATCCGCAGGTCGTGGAGGGTGGTCACGTCGGCCCAGCGCATGACCGGCTCGTAACCGCGGACCACCTCGTACGCGGCCCAGATGCGCGACGGCATCGAGTCGCGGACGCGGTGCGGCTCGGTTGGTCCGACGGCGTGCGTGCCCGCGCCCTCGGCCTGCACGAACGCGGCGTATTCCTCGGTCCACTTGGCATAGCGCTTGGAGTCGAGCTCGTGGATGAGCACGACACGGGCGGCATCTCGCCTGTGGTGCCACGAGGTGATGAGCGGCTCGAGCGCGGCGGACTCCTTGGGCGTCAGGCCGGCGCGGTACGCCTCGAGCGCCTCGGCGAGGACGTCGAGGTCGCGCACGGCGCCCAGATCGGCGGCCACCTCGCGCAGGCGGACGCGATGGCGCTTGGTGCGGGCCGGGTCGAATGCCGTCCCGAACACGCGCCACGCCGCACGCTGCCGCCGGGTGGCGACGCGCATCGCGTGGAGCTCCTCAGCATCGCGACCCTCGCGGGTGCCGGCCTCGCGGGCGAGCATCCGGGCGAGGTGGAAGCGCAGGACCTTGCGACCGGCCTCGGCGAGGTGGTCGTCCGCGAGGACGCCCGGGGTCTTGCCCACATTGCCCACGACGATGCGGGGGCCCTCGCGCTCCGGCGCGGACGGGGGAACAGCGGCCTCGCTGACCGGCGCCAGGACGACGGCCGGGGCAGCCGGGGCGACGATGTCGATGGCGTCGGACGGCTCGTCATGGTGGATGGCCGCCAGCGCCCGCTCGAGCTTGGACGTCTGGGCCGGGACGAGCTCCTCGATCTCGTTGAGCAGGTCCACGAGCGGCTCGAGCGCCGCCTCCTCGCCCTCGCGCAGCTCGAGCTCGAGCTCGGCGAAGCGCTCCACGATCTCCCCGCCGGCAATCACCGAGACATCGTCCACGGAGACCTCGACGACCGCGCCGTCCCGGCCGTACAGGCGCTTGCGGCGCGACTGGCGGATGCGGGCGATCTCGCCGAGCGGCTGGTCGCCGGCAAGGCCCACCACCGCGTCGCGTGCGGCCGACTCGGGCCATGACGCCGCAGGCTCGCCCTCGACCGCCTCGCCCTCGAGCTCCTCGCGTCGGTGGACCACGCCGCCATCGTCGATGCGGCGCAGGCCCTTGAGCGTGATCACGGTGCCGCGCTCGCTCGTGCGCAGGCGTCCCGCGTACCCGGCCGCGGTCAGCGCGCCGTCGGGGGTGTCGACGTACCGGTCCTCGACCTTGGTCGTCTCTGCCGGCCCGAGGGCTGTGAACCCGTCGAGCTCGTCGCCGGCGATCAGGCGCTCGCCGGTGGCGGCGTCGGTCATCCGGAACTTGAGCTCCACCTCGATGGGCACGGCGTCCGAGGGCGTCACGCCCGCGGGTCCATGGACCCGGTCGCGACCTGCGGGCGGATGGACTCGATCGGCGTCATCGATGCCGTGGCAGCATCCTCCTTGAGGGTCGCGAACGTGTCGATCGTGCCCTCGCGCGACTCCAGGACCTCCGTGCGCAGCCAGCGGCCGTCGGGCTGCAGCTGCCAGGAGCGCCGGTCGTCCGCGAGCATCACGTCGATGATCCGCGCCATTCTGGCCTGAAGCCCGTGGTCCTCGACCGGGGTCACCACCTCGACGCGTCGGTCGAGGTTGCGCTCCATGAGGTCCGCCGAGCCGATGTAGAACTCAGGGCGCCCGCCGTTGGCGAACATCCAGATGCGCGAGTGCTCGAGGAACTCGCCGATGATGGACCGAACGCGGATGCGGTCCGACGCGCCGGGGATTCCCGGCAGGAGGCAGCAGCCGCCACGGACGATGAGGTCCACGTCCACGCCGGCCCTCGACGCCTCGTACAGCGCCTCGATGACCTGCGTGTCCACGAGCGAGTTGACCTTGAGGGCGATACGCGCGGGGTGGCCGGCCTTGGCATAGGCGACCTCGCGCTCGACGAGCTCGAGGAACCGGGTGCGCATGGTGATCGGCGCGACCAGCAGGCGCCGGAAGACGCGCTGGCGCGACAGGCCGGTGAGGGTATTGAACAGGTCGGTGACGTCCGCGCCCAGCTCTTCGCGGCAGGAGAGGAGCCCGAGGTCGACGTACAGCCGAGCCGTCTTGCTGTTGTAGTTGCCCGTGCCGATGTGGACGTACCGGCGCAGCCCGCCGCCCTCGCGCCGGACGACCAGCAGCACCTTGCTGTGGGTCTTGAGCCCGATGACGCCATAGACGACGTGGGCGCCCGCCTGCTCGAGCTTGCGGGCCCAGATGATGTTGTTCGCCTCGTCGAAGCGCGCCTTGATCTCGACCAGGACCACGACCTGCTTGCCGCGCCCGGCGGCGTCGATCAGCGCCTGGACGATGGGCGAGTCGCCCGACGTCCGGTAGAGGGTCTGCTTGATCGTGAGGACGTCCGGGTCGTTGGCGGCCTGAATGAGGAACCGCTCGACGGACGCGGTGAACGACTCGTACGGGTGGTGGACCAGGATGTCGCCCGCGCGGATCTGGGCGAAGACGTCCGTCGGCTCGTCCTCGTCGGTCGGCTGGAGGCGCGGCGGGACCACTGGCGTGTGCGGCGGCGACTTGAGGTCCGACCGGTCGATGGCGACGAGCTGCCAGAGCGCGGTGAGGTCGAGCATGCCGGCGACCTCGAAGCAGTCGCCCTCGCGCACGCCGATGCCGCGGATCAGGATCTGGCGCGTGGCCTCGGGCATCGAGCGCTCGACCTCGAGGCGGACGGCCTCGCCGAAGCGCCGGCGGCGGACCTCCTCCTCGATGGCGAGCAGCAGGTCGTCGGCCTCGTCCTCCTCGAGCGTGATGTCCGCGTCGCGGGTCACCCGGAAGAGGTGCGTCTCGAGGATCTCCATGCCCCGGAAGAGCTCGTCGAGGTTGGCCTCGATGACCTGGTCGAGGAGCACGAACTTGTCGCGCTCGACCGCGAACAGGCGGGGCAGGCTGGGCGGGATCTTGACCCGCGCGAAGCGGATCTCGCCCGTCTCGGGATCGCGCAGGCCGACCGCAATCGAGAGCGACAGCGTGCTGATGTACGGGAACGGGTGCCCGGGGTCCACCGCGAGCGGCGTGAGCACCGGGAAGATCTCGTCGTGGAAGCGGCGGCGGAGGTCGTCGTGGTGCTCGGGGACCTCGTCGTAGTCGAGGATCGCGACGCCCTCGGCCTCCAGCTCGTCATGGATCGACGCCCAGATGATCGCGTGGTCGGCGACCAGCGTGCGGACGCGCTCGCGGATGGCATCGAGCTGCTGGGGCGGGTTCATGCCGTCCGAGGAGACGGCGGTGACGCCGGCGCGGACCTGGCGGCGCAGGCCCGACACGCGGACCTGGAAGAACTCGTCGAGGTTGCTCGCGAAGATGGCGAGGAACTTCACGCGCTCGAGCAGCGGGTTCCGCGTGTCGCGCGCCTCGTGGAGGACGCGGGCGTTGAACTCGAGCCAGCTGAGCTCACGGTTGAGGATGGGCGCCCGCTGGTCACGCCCCGCCCGACGCCGACCACGACCGACGCGGGGTCCGGGTGCGGGGCGAACGGTGGCCATGGGTCCTCAGAGGTGGCGTCCGGGGGTCGTGCCGCGGCGCGCGCCAAGGCCTCCCCGGACCCGGGTGGGGGTGCCGGAGCATACCACGCGCGCGCGTAGATCCTGAGAGCCGAGGCGCCCGAGCGAGACCGGCCAGCATGCTCCTTCCGGCCAGCGTGCTCCATCAGGATCCGTCGCGCGCACGGGCCGAAGCGCGGCCGGCGGGCGGACCACCCGCCGAACGTGTCATCTGGCGGCCCGAGCCTCTGCCCCGCACGGGCCAGATGGCGGCCCAACGACCGGATGATCCGCCCAGTGGGCCAATCGGGCGGCCCGTTTGGCGGCTGGCCGGCCTCCCGTCCGTCGATCGGGCCGGGCGGCTGGCCCGATCGACGCTCCGCCCGTCCGCAGGGCCGCGGGCTGGCCCGCGACCGGGCGCGGCATAGGCGGAACCTCAGCCCTCGGCGACGTACCGGCGCTCGCCTGTCGACGGGTCGATCCAGACGCGCATCGGGATGCCGGTCGTCGGGTCGGCGAAGCGCTCGTCCGTGGGGCGGAACCGCGCATCGGGGCGCGCGGGCTCGCCGCCGCCGGGACCGTGGCCGTCGCCCGTCCGCTCCGCGTGGAGCGAGCGGTAGCGGGTGCGCTCGAGCAGCACGGCCGCCACCAGCATCGCGCCCGGCAGGAACACGAACAGCGCGCCGACCACATCGCCTTTCGGCCCCGGGAACGCCATCAGCGCAATCCCGCCGATCATCAGCAGGGCGCCGACGCCCCCGATGAGGCCCCGGACCACGGTGACGCCCACGGCTACTCGCCCGGCTGCGGCGCCCCGGCGTCGGGCGCGATCACGACCGCGGTCCCGTAGGCGACGATCTCCGTCATCGTGGTGGCCATCTCGGACGAATCGAAGCGCATCGAGATCACGGCATTGGCGCCGACCATCGCCGCGTTCTGGACCATCCGGTCGATCGCCTGCCGCCGGGTGTCCTCGAGCAGGCTCGTGTACTCGTGGATCTCGCCGCCGCCGAGCGATCGGAGGCTGGCCATGATGTTGCCGCCGAGCCCGCGGCTGCGGACGACGAGGCCGAACACCTGGCCCTTGGTCTCGGTCACGCGGAAGCCCGCGATGAACGGCGCGGTCGAGATGATCATCGGTTCCCTCCATGCCAGTGGCGGTCGCCGGCGTTCCCCGCCGACTGATCCCCGTCGTTCGCCCCGCGGTGCGCGCGGTCAGCCTTGCACGCGTCGCACGGGCACTGCTCGCGCATGAGCATGAACGAGTGGAACCCCGAGTCGTGGCCGTCGCCCCACGTGGGCTGGACGGCGTAGTTGCCAACGAGGACCAGGTTGACGAGCTTGGTCTGGTCGGGCGTCAGGACGGGGTTGCTGTCGAGCCAGCCCGGGAGGCCGGCCTCGCCGCGACAGTACGCGCAGGGGCAGAGCCAGCGCAGCGTGACCGTGTCGTAGACCGTCTGGTGCCCGTCCGCCCACTCGAGGCGGAGGGTTCCGGCGGCGCGATCGGCGTCGATGCGGAGGGGGCGGGTCCGGGCGTCGTCCTGCATGCGTCGATCCTACTCCGGGCCGCTGCCGGGTCCCACCTCGCCGCCCATGAGCCTCGCGACCACCGACCAGCTCACGTCGGAGCCCTTCCAGCGGGCGCGGAGCCCGGGCAGCCCGACACGCCGCCGCACGTAGCGCAGCGCCGCGACCGCGACGACCACGTCGTCGATGGGCCCGAGCCCGGGGATGAACTCCGGGATCAGGTCGATGGGCGACACGATCCACGCCACGAGCGCGACGAGCACGACGCGGACGTCGAGCGGGACGGTGGGATCACCAACGAGCGAGCGGAGGAGCCGCACGAGGTCGGGGATCGCGGCGACGACTGCCCGCGCCGGGACGCCCCTGGGCCGGGCGAGCCAGAACAGCACGAGACACGCGATCCAGAGTGCGGCGATGGCGGCGACTGCCGCCAGCAGAAGGTCCAGGGCCATGGCCCGATCGTGCCACAGGCGGGATCGCCGCGGGCCGGTATGCTCGCCCGGCATGTCGCTTGTCGTCGACCACCTCCACAAGCGTTTCGGGTCCGTCGTCGCGCTCGATGGCCTGACGTTCGAGGTCGCCCCGGGGCAGGTCTTCGGATTCCTCGGCGCCAACGGCGCGGGCAAGACCACGACGATGCGGATCACCCTTGGCGTGCTCGAGGCCGACGGCGGCGCCGTCACCTGGCAGGGCACCGAGAGCCACCGCCTCCCACGCTCGACCTTCGGGTACTTGCCCGAGGAGCGTGGCCTCTACCCGCGGATGCGCGTCCTCGACCAGCTGCGGTTCTTCGCTGGGCTCCATGGCGTGCCGCCGGACCGTGCGCGCCGCGAGGCGCTCGCCTGGCTGCGCCGGTTCCGCGCCGAGGACCTGGCCAACCGCCGCGCTGAGCAGCTCTCCAAGGGCAACCAGCAGAAGATCCAGTTCATCGCCGCCGTCCTCCATGAGCCGCCCGTCCTGCTCATGGACGAGCCGTTCACCGGCCTCGACCCGGTCAACGTGATGCTGCTGCGCGAGGCGTTCCTCGAGCTGCGCGACCGCGGCCGCACGGTGGTCTTCTCGACGCACCAGATGGAGGTCGCCGAGGCGCTCTGCGAATCAGTGGCGATCGTGGACCGCGGTCGCATGGTCGTCGGCGGGCCCCTTCGCGACGTGCGACGCTCCACGGGCCGGCGCATGGTGCGCATCTCGGTCGCCGGCGACCACCGCCTGCCCTGGCTCGCGGCGGTGCCCGGTGCCATGGTCATCCAGGCCGGCATGGACCGCTCGACCATTGAGCTCGAGCCCGGCCTCGAGCCGGACGCGGTCCTCGCCGCCGCGGTCACGTCGGGCGCGCGTGTGCTGCACTTCGAGGTCGCAGACCCGTCGCTCGAGCAGGTGTTCATCGACCACGTCGGCCGGCCCGCCGACGAGGAGGTCCATCTCCTCCCCGTGGCCGAGGGGGCCGCATGATCACGGCGCACGCCCGCCGGAACGTCTGGCTCGTCGCCCGCCGCGAGTTCGCTGAGCGGACGAAGGCCCGGGCGTTCGTGTTCTCGACGCTGCTCCTCGCGGGCCTCGCGGTGGTCGTGGCGCTGATCCCGCTGGGCGTGCGCCTCGCGGACAAGGCGACGATCCTGCGGGTGGCGGTGACCTCGACCGAGCCCGGGCTCGCGGCCACCGCGATCGGGACCATGGACGGCTTCCTCAACGCCCAGACCTCGAGCGGCACGGGTGGGTCCAAGGTCTTCGACTTCGTCCCGTACCCCGACGAGACGACGGCAGCGCAGTCGGTCCGCGACGGCAAGCTGGTAGCGGCGATGTCGATCGACCGCGGCGCCGACGGCGGGCTCGGGTTCACGGTGTTCAACATCGGGGCGCTCGGCTCGGACAAGGCCCAGCTGCTCCAGGTCGGTGCGTTCGCCGTGGGCGTCCTCGACTGGACCCGGTCGAACCCGGGCGCCACGCGGCCGTTCGTCACCCCGTCGTTCAGCGTGGTCGACGCGGGCTCCTCGGCGGGCAACGCCGGCCAGCCCGCGTTCGACGCCGCCGACTACGCCAGCCGCCGCATCGTCGGCATCGTCTTCGTCGTGCTCTCGTTCCTCACGCTCGTGTTCTACGGGCTGTGGGTGGCGTCGGGTGTGGTGGCGGAGAAGTCCAGCCGCGTGATGGAGATGCTGATCTCCGCGGCCACGGCGTCGCAGCTCGTGGTCGGCAAGATCGTGGGCATCGGTCTCGCCGGGCTCTCGCAGGTGACCCTGGTGCTCATACCGGCGGTCCTCACGATGCTCCTTTCCGGGCGGATCGGCGACGCCCTGCTGGGGCCGGACGCCGGGACGGGCGCCACGCTCTCGGCGCTGTCGCCCGGGCTGCTCGTCGCGTTCATGGTGTACTTCGTGCTCGGGTTCGGGCTCTACGCCGCGCTCTACGCCGGGGCGGGCTCCCTGCTCTCGCGCGAGGAGGACCTCCAGACGGTGGCGCTGCCGCTGTCGATCCCCGCCGTCGCCGGGTACTTCCCGGCGGTGCTCGCGCTGTCGGGAAGCACGTCCGGGGTCATCCGGATCGCGTCGTACATCCCGCTCTGGAGCCCGTTCGTGATGATGTCGCGGCTGGCGGTCGGCAAGGTGGAGCCGTGGGAGCTGGCGCTCTCGATCGGACTGCTCGTGGTGACGGTTCCGCTCGTCACGCTGCTCGCGATCCGCGTCTACCGCGCCGGTGTGGTGATGTACGGGCAGCCGCCCTCGCCGCGCACCTTCTGGCGGGCGATACGCGGCGGGTAGGGGGCGCGCCACTGGGCTCGGAGCCGGGCGCGGCGCCGACCTGCTCGAAGTCGGGCGGCAGGCGGCGAAGGACCGTCAGCGCCGGGGGCCAACGCGCGGCTCGGCGCGGCGATCCGGAGCCCTCGATCGCTGGCGGCGGTCACTTCCGTGCTGAGGGTCGTCGCGAACGGGTCTTCGGCGCCTGTCGTTCGCAACGGGTGATCGACTGGCCCCGAGCTGGCATCGGGTCGCGGGCCGGTGAGCCCTGGGGCCGAATGCAATCGCTGCCAGCGATCGGCCGGAGGTCGACAGCGCGCGCTACTCGAAGTCGAGCGGTAGGCGGCGCAGCACCGTGAGGACCGGCGCACCAGTGCGCGTGGCGACTTCATCAATCTCGGCCGGCAGATTGCTCGGGCCGGCGTCGGACGGGCGGATCGCGATCGAGCGCCACAGCCGGCTCCGCACGCCGGGCAGGTACGGGCCGGTGCGGGTCCGGGCGAGGACCCCGGCAATCCCCTGCGAGGCGACGGCGGCGTGCAGCGCCCGACCCTCACCCGCGACGACCGGCACGACCACCACGGCATCCCCGTCGGCGACGATCTTGCGCAGCAGCGACCGGCGGGTCTCGAGCGGCTTGCCGAGCAGCCAGGCGCCATCGACGTGCAGCAGGTCGAACGCGAGCAGCGAGACCGGTCGCCCGCCGACACCTCGAAGCTTGGCGGCGAGCGCCACCGGGTCGCCGCGCCCCAGCGCGTCCGCCGCCACGAGCTCGCCGTCGATCACGGCGGACTTGGCGTCGACGAGCCGCCGCAGCCCCCCGAGCTCGGGGACCATCGCCACCACGTCCAACCCGGCGGCGTCCACGATCCGGAGCGCGCCGCCCGGCTCCAGGAACGCCAGCACGCGGTGCCCGCCCCAGGTCGGCTCGAAGAGATGTGCGGCCGAGTCGAACGGGTCGCGCCGCGGGATCGGCCACATCGGCGCGACGCCGCTCGCCCGCGGCAGCGCGGGGTCGAACCCGAGGGAGAGCTGATCGGCCATGGCCGCGAATGGTAGTCGCCGCGGGGCTGATGGGCGCTGACCCGGTCCACGGACCGGGCGCGTGGCCCGCGATCGGGCGTGCACCGGGCCCGTGGGAGGCGGGAGGCGGGCGCGGCACGGTGCTGGAACCGGGCGCGAGAGGGCTAGACTGGGCGACAACGACCCGCCGGCCGAGCCCGCCGGCGCCCGCGGCCCCGCCGAACCGGAGGACCCCGTGCCCCGTCCCGCCCAGCCCGACGACCTCTACCGCCTGCTGATCCCCACCGACCCCTGCCTCTCGCCCGACGGCAAGCAGGTCGCGTTCACCGTGACGCGATCCGCGGTCGGGAAGGACGGCTACCGCAGCTCGGTCTGGATCGCGCCGGCGGACGGTGGCGCCCCCGCCCGGCGCGTGACGTACGGGCCGCGTACCGACGCCCACGCCCGGTTCTCGCCGGACGGCAGGACGCTCGCGTTCCTCTCCGACCGGCGCACCAAGGTCGAGGAGGAGCCGAGGCTGATCGAGGACAAGGAGCGCCAGGACGCGGTCCAGGTCCACCTCCTGCCGCTCGACGGTGGCGAGGCCCGCCGGCTCACCGACCTGCCGCGCGGCGTGGAGGACTTTGCCTGGTCGCCCGACGGAAGCACGCTCGCGGTCCTCACCTCGTCGCTGGCCGCCACGCGCGAGGCCGACGCCAAGAAGCGCAACCGCCTCGCGCCGCCCAAGCCCGGCGAGACGCCGCTGTCGGACTACCGGTACATCGACCGGCTCAACTACCAGTTCAACGGCGCCGGGTTCGTGGACGACAAGGACGCCCACCTGTGGCTCGTGGACGCCGCGACGGGCGTGGCGCGCGAGCTCGTCGCCGGCCCGACGGCTGAGGCGATGCCCGCCTGGTCGCCGGACGGCAAGCGGATCGCGTTCGTCGCCAACCGCCACCCGTCGCCCGACATCCACGGCCGCTCGTCGGTGTTCTCGGTCGAGGTTGCCACGGGCAAGATCACCACGATCGCCGGCGGCGCCGACGCCACGTTCTGGGCGCCCGTGTGGACCCGCAACGGTGAATCGGTCGTCGTGGCCGGCGATCGGTTCCCGCGGGTGGGCTACCGGACCGGGATCTGGCGGTTCGCCGCGGACGGCGCCGATGCGCTGGCTGGCGCAGACCTCCTCGCGACCAGTGAGCTCAAGCCCGATGCGGGCATGAACAGCGACATCACCAAGGGCGAGGGCCCTGCGTTCCGCATCTCCGCCGACGCGAAGGCGGTGCTGTTCACCGCGCCGATCGACGGCAGCTTCGAGCTCTGGCGGGTCTCGCTCACCAACGGCAAGCCGCCCAAGCGCCTCACCGAGGGCCGCCACTACATCTCCGGCTGGGACGCGGTCACGGTCAAGGGCGTCGACGTGGTCGCCGGCATCGTCTCGGGTGCCGCGCGCCTGCCCGAGGTGTGCGTCCTCGACGAGGCGAAGGGCCGCGATCGGGCGCCGCGTGCCGTCTCTGCGCTCAACGCGGACGCCCAGGCGGAGATCGCCTTCATCGAGCCCGTCGAGCGCTGGTGGGAGCACGACGGCCGGCGGATCCAGGGCTGGCTGTACCCGTCAGGCGATGGTGCCCGGCCGCTCGCCCTCGAGATCCACGGTGGGCCGCACACGCTGTACGGCTGGAGCCCTGTGCTCGAGTGGCAGGTGCTCGCCGGCGCCGGGGTGTCGGTGCTCGCGTCCAACCCGCGCGGGTCGGAGGGCTACGGCGAGGCGTTCAACCGAGCGAACCTCGGCGACTGGGGCGACGGACCCATGGAGGACGTCATCGCGGGCGTCGACCAGGCGATCGCCGACGGGCTCGCCGACCCCGAGCGCCTGGGCGTCACCGGCGGCTCGTACGGCGGCTACCTGACCAACTGGATCGTCGGGCGGACGCAGCGGTTCAAGGCCGCGGTCACCTGCCGCTCGGTGGTGGACATGGGCATGCTGTTCCTCACCGGCGACATCTCGGGCGGGGAGTGGGCCCAGATCGAGTTCGGGAAGCTGCCCTGGGAGGACCCGGCCTACTTCTGGTCGATCTCGCCGCTCTCGCTCGCGGCCAACGTGCGAACGCCGCTGCTCATCCAGCACGCGGAGCACGACCTGCGCTGCACGGTGGGCCAGGCCGAGGCGCTCTTCACGGTCCTGCGCTCGCTCCGCCGCCCGGTCCGCCTCATGCGCGTCCCGGACGAGAGCCACGAGCTGACGCGATCGGGTGCGCCCTTCCGGCGAGCCGAGAATCTGGTCCAGGTCCGCGACTGGTTCGTCCACTACCTGGTCAAGGGCGAGCGGCGGATGCCGGTGCCGCCGAGGAATCGCGCAGGTCGTTAGGCTAGGGGGCGAGACGCCGGCAGCCCTCGCTAACACTGTCCGGCGTCTCGCTGCGCCCGCTAGCCCCGGCGGCCTCGTCGGGCGCTACGGCGAGCGGGCTTGATGGGCGTGGCCGCGATCGCGCCGATCGCCGCGAGCAGGATGATCCAGCCATAGCCCGCGTTGCCCGCGACGACTTCGGCGCCAACCCGTTGGGGCCCTGTACGCCGGGATGGCTGGTCCGGTTCTCGTCCTGGGATTGGCGCGCCGTCCGACCCCCGTTCTTGCGTCCCGTGCCGGTCCCCGGCAGGTCCGCGCATTGCTGGCGCGGTATGCTCGGCAGGTGACCACGCCGACCGTCCAGAGCACCGCCCGCGACCGCGCCGGCGAGCTCGTGCGTGCGCTCGACCCGCGAGCCGGTAGCCTCGGATCCGTCCTGGGCCGCGTGACCCCAGTGGACGCGGTCGGGGTCCAAGAGCGCGTCGCCTCGCTGCAGAAGCGCTCGATCAAGAAGGCGTCCAAGCTCTGGGCGCTCGACCTCGTCGTCCGGATGATCGACCTGACCACGCTCGAGGGGAAGGACACCCCCGGCAAGGTCCGCGCGCTGTGCGCCAAGGGCATGCGCCCGCTGCCGGGCGACCCATCGGTCCCGCACGTCGCCGCCATCTGTGTCTACCCGACGTTCGTGGCCGAGGCCAAGGCCGCGCTCGGCGACTCTGGCGTCAAGGTCGCCTCGGTCGCCACCGCGTTCCCGTCGGGCCAGACGTTCATCGAGGTGAAGCTTGCCGAGGTCCGTGCTGCGGCCGCGGCGGGCGCGGACGAGATCGACATGGTCATCGACCGGGGCGCGTTCCTCGCCGGCCAGTACGGCGAGGTGTTCGACGAGATCGTCGCGGTCAAGGAGGCGTGCGGCGAGGCGCACCTCAAGGTGATCCTCGAGACCGGCGAGTTGGGCACCTACGACAACGTGCGCCGCGCGAGCGTGCTCGCGATGGCCGCGGGCGCCGACTTCATCAAGACCTCCACGGGCAAGATCTCGCCTGCCGCCACGCTGCCGGTGACGCTCGTGATGCTCGAGGCGATCCGCGACTTCGAGCGGGCCACCGGTCGGATCGTCGGGATGAAGCCCGCGGGCGGCATCAAGACGGCCAAGGAGGCGATCGGGTACCTGGTCGTCCTCTACGAGACGCTGGGCCCGCGCTGGATGACGCCCGACCTGTTCCGGTTCGGGGCGTCCTCGCTGCTCAACGACGTGCTGATGCAGCTCGAGAGCCAGCGCACGGGCGTGTACCAGCGCCCTGACCACTTCACGCTGGACTGATCGACGATGGGGGAGCGTGTGCATGCCGTCGCCCGATGAGGTCGCCGCGTGGCCGCTGCTGGCCGACGGTGGCGTGGTGACGGAGCTCCGGGGCAGGGCGTGACCGCGGCCGAGGTGCCCGGAGTCCCGCGGCCGAGCGGTGGCGGCGTCGCTGCCGGTGGCGCGCGGCGCCGATGAGCGGCATCGATGCGCCCGGCGGCCTGCCGCTGTTGCGGGTGGTGGGGTCGCACCGCGATGTGGGCCGTCAGCTGGGCGAGGCGACGGCCGCGACGATCCGGGCGGCGGTCGGCTTCGACGCAGCGTTGCCCGTCGGACGAACGCGGGGCGAGCAGCTCGCGCTCGCCGCCGCCCATCGCGACGCCACGCTGCGCTCGACGCCCTGGCTCGTGGACGAGATCGACGGGGCAGCCGAAGGCGCGGGAGTCGATGCGCTCGCGCTGTTCGCCGCCTCGATCGAGGAGATCTGGACGGCGCGGCCGTCGCAGGCGGGGCCCGGGGCAGGGGAGCGTGGCCGCCGGGCTCTTGGCCACGGGCGGTGCTCGGACCTCGTCGCCGCGCCGCCCGCCACCGCCGACGGCCACGTCTGGGTCGCCCACAACAACGACCTCGCCGCCTCGTCCGAGGCTGCTGCCCTCGCCGTCGAGTGGCGCGTCCCCGGCGAGCCCGTCGTGTTCACGCTCGGCGTCGGGCCGTGGATCTCCGTCGGGTGGAACTCGGCCGGGCTCTCGCTGACCGGCAACGAGCTCTCGCCCAACGACGACCGCGTCGGGGTCCCGCGCCTGCTCATGGTCCGCGAGCAGCTCACGGCGCGAACCCTGGACGAAGCAGTCGCGATGGCGCTGCGCCCCGACCGCGCGTCCTCGTACAACACGGTCTTTGCCCACCGCGACGGCGGCGTCGTCAACGTGGAGGGATCCGCGACCGACGCCGAGGTCACGCGGCCCTCCGCCGCCGGCACACTCGCCCACACGAACCACTACGCATGCGAGCGGATGCTCCGCTATGAGGGCGATCGAGCGTACGCGGTGAAGTCGTCGGTGCGCCTGGCCCGCGCGCTCGAGCTGCTCGACGGCCCGTCCGGCGCCGGCCCCGCCGCGGGTTCCATCACGGGCGAGACGCTCTTCGCCGCGCTCTGCGACCACGGGACCCGCCCGTCAATCTGCCGCCACGACGACGGCAGCGACACGTCGGTCACCTGCTTCTGGTGCGTCGTGGACGTCACCGCGGGCGTCGTCCGCTACGGCCGGGGCAACCCGTGCCTCGGCAACCGCGCGGAGTACCGGTTCGCCTGAGCCGACGCTCGACTGGGGCTCCGGTCAGCCCGCGGGCAGGTGCCGGTCGATCCCCTCGAGGCGTGTGACGCCTGGGACGGTCCGTGCGAGATGGTCGAGCACGATTGCCGCCTGGCGCAGCTTCTCGTCTGTGTCGAACGAGCTGTGGCCTGTGGCGTACGTGTAGACCTGCGGCTCGAGCCCTCGCTCGCGCATCCGCCCGACGTAATTCCAGACCTGTCGGATGGGGCACCGCGAGTCGCTCTCGCCAGCGAGGATCAGCAGTGGCGCGCGCACCTGGTCCACGTACGTGATGGGGTTGCGCTCGCGGAACATCTCCGGTGCGGTGGTCGGGTCGCCCAGGAACAACGAGCGGTCGAGCGCCTGGAGCGTCGGCGCTTCGTCCTCGTACGCCGCGACATAGTCCGCGACCGGCACGCCCGCGACGAGCGATGCCCAGCGGGCGGGCTCGCGCCCAGCGCCCAGCAGCGTCACGTAGCCGCCCCACGACCAGCCGGCCAGGACGACGCGCGCCGGGTCAGCGATGCCGTGGGCGACGAGGTCGTCCAGCCCGGCGGTCACGTCCTCGAGCTCGAGGAAGCCGACGTTGCCGATGAGCGCGTCCCGCCACTCGGCGCCGTACCCTTCAGAGCCCCGGTAGTTGACCATCGCGACGAGGAAGCCCGCGTCCACGTGGGCGAGGATGTCCGGCACCCAGCGGTCCATGTCGAGCATGTGCGGGCCACCGTGGACCCGCATGATCACAGGGTACGGACCTTCGCCGTCCGGCCGGACGACGAACCCGTGGACGTCCTGGCCGTGCTGATTGGCAAAGTGCCAGCTCTCGAACGTGCGCCCGAGCGGCGCCCGCGGGCCGTCCGGCTCGAGGAGCGGCCCGTCACCGCCGACCGCCCGCAGCTGGGCGGGGTGCTCTCCGTTGTGGCCTCGGTACCAGACCGCCCCGTCCGGACGGACGGCAGCCGCAGTGATGGATCCGGGCTCGGTCGCAAGCGAGGTCGTCACGCCACTCGCGATGTCGTGCCTGTGCAGCCGGTGCCGGCCCTCGACGAGCTGGAGCAGGAGCACGGCTGACCCATCCGGCCACCAGCCGGCGATCTCGAGGTCCCCTGTGAGTCCCGTCTGCAGGTCGGTCACGACGCCGGTCCGCGGGTCCCACACGGCCGGTCGCCGCTCGCCTGACCGCTCGTGGCTGATCGCGACGCGCGCGTCCCCGGCGACCGGCGAGAAGCCGTGGCTCGTGATCGCGATGCCGTCCCACTTGAGGTCCGCCACGGTGGCGCCGGTGCCCGCGTCGATGACCCGCAGGGCCGCGTGGAGCGCGTCGCCGTCCTCGGCGTGCTCGAAGGCGACCAGCGTCTCGTCCGCAGACAGCGCCGCCTCGTCGTCGGAGCCGAGCGAGAGCATCTCCGGGTGGGCGTGGATGCAGCGCGCATCCGCCCCGTCGTCCGACACCCAGATCCCGAACCGCTCCGGCGTGCTGATGGCCGCGACCGTCCGCCGCCGCCCGAGCGCGAGCCCTTGGTCCCAGCCCTCGGGCACGCCCGGCACCAGCGGCTCCGGTGCCACGGTCTCTGCGAACGGCGCCACGACCCAGGCGCCCGACTCCGAGCCTGTGGCGTCGTGGAACCAGACGATCCCGCTGCCGTCCCGCGTGGGGCGACCGCCGAGCACGCCGACCGGATCGTGGGTGACCTGGCGGCGGCGACCCGTCGCGCGGTCCCACGCGTACAGCTGGTAGGAGCCGCTCTCGGTGGACGCGACGGCCAGGCGGTCGGGCGCATCCGGGGACCAGGCAGGAAACGACAGGATCGGCGCGCGGAAGCGGGCCTCCCAGGCGGGTTGGTCAGGCATGCAGAGCAGCGTAGCCGAGCCGACTCATCTGCGGCTTATTCGTCGCGCACGAGGCGGTTCGCCCAGCGCAGCAGGTCGACCTGCGGGAGCGCCTCGACCTCGTCGATCAGAACCCAGTGGGCGAGGTCGGACGAGCCGTCGGCCTCGTTGCGCAGGTGCCCGCCGGTGATGGCCGCGCGGTAGAGGAGCCCGACGGTCTGGACGCGGTGCCCGCTGATGGTCTCGCCCGGCTCGAGCACTGCGGAGCGCACGCCGAGCAGGTCGCCCGGCATGGCTTCGAGCCCCGTCTCCTCGGCCACCTCACGGATCACGCCGTCGCGCGGGTCCTCGCCAAAGTCGAGGCCGCCGCCGGGCAGCGTCCAGAGCCCGCCACCCGGACCGTTGACCGAGATTCGGGTCAGCAGCACGGCGCCGTTCTGCTCGCACCAGGCGTAGGCGGCGAGGCGGACGCGCTGGACGACCCCGTCGGGGCCGACCATCCGGGCGAGTTCGGGCGGGAGCGCGGCGTGGGTCATGGGGCCATCGTCGCACGGGGCACGCCCTTGCCGGGACGCGCTCGCGCGGATCGCTCGGTGCCGCCGCCTCGTCGCGCCGCCTGCTCGCGGGATCGCTCTGCCTCAGCCGCCTGCGGCGACCACCTCATCGATCCGGACGCGCCGGCCCTCGGCGGCGCTGATCCCGACCGCCTCGAGGATCCGCTGGATGGCGAGCCCGTCGGCAAAGTCCGGCGACGCGGGCCGGCCCTCGGCGATGGCGCTGATGAACCCGCGGGTCATGTGGTCCTCGACCCGGAAGACGTCGCGGTACGTGTCGTGGACGACGTCGCGGCGGGCGGCGCCCCAGATCCGGTCGGGGATCGGCAGCTCGCGGAGCGCGGGCTCGCCATCCCGGACGCCCAGGACCCGCTGCGTGCGCACCCAGTCGTTGAGCACGTGGAGTGACCCGCCGCTGCCGGCGAGGTCCCACTCATGCCGCTGCCCGAACTCGCCGGGCTCGTACGAGAGCGAGGTCACCTGGATCGTTGCGTTCGCGCCGTTGGCGAACTCGAGCACGATGATCGCGGAGTCGTCGAGCCGCTCGTAGGGGACGCCGTCGGGCCGCTCGGCGCGCGGGACGAGGTGCGTCGTGACCGCGGTGACCGCCACGACCTCGCCGAAGAACCAGCGGGCGAGGTACGCGAAGTGCGAGCCGATGTCGTTCGACACGCCGCCCGAGCCGGACTCGCCCGCGTCGAACCGCCAGGCGTACGCGCCTGACCGCCCGTAGCCGGTCCAGTACCGCATCGCGATGTGGTACGGCTGCCCGACGAACCCGTCGTCCACGAGCTCCTTCACGTACCGCGCCGCGGGCATGAACCGGTAGGTGAACGGCGTCATCGTCGTCACGCCGGCGCGTTCCGCGGCCTCGGCCATCTCGCGCGCCTCGGCGGACGTTCTGCCCAGCGGCTTCTCGCACAGGACGTGGAGCCCCCGACTGATCGCCGCGAGCGCGAGGTCGTGGTGGCTGCGGTTGGAGGTCAGGACCAGCACGGCGTCGAGCGCCTCGCCCTCGAGCATCGCCTCGGCCGAGTCGTAAGCCGTCGGGATGCCCCAGCGCGCGGCGAACTCGCGGGTGTGCGCCGGGCGCGAACCGCCGGCCACGGCCCGCACGTCCGCGAGCGGGTGCGCCGTGAGCGCCGGGAGGTACATCGCGTCGGCCCACCAGCTGGTCCCGATGACGCCGACCCTGACCTTGTCCATGGTGTGTCCTCCTGCCCGCCGTCAGATCCCGATCGAGCGGAGGTACTCGCGGTTGCGACCCGCGCTCGCCTTCGGGTCGCCCATGCCGGGCAGGATGTCCTGCTCCACGACGATCCAGCCGTCGTAGCCGATCTCGCGCAGCGCCGCGAGCACGCCCGGGAAGTCCACGCAGCCGCGCCCGAGCTCGCAGAAGACGCCGTGCCCGGTGGACTCGAGGCCGTGCCAGCCTTGCGCCCGGGACTCGGTCATCACCGCCGGGTCCGCGTCCTTGAAGTGGACGTGCCAGACGCGCGAGCCGAACTCCCGGACGGCGTCGACCGGGTCCTCGCCCGTGCCAAAGCGCCAGTGCCCGGTGTCGAGGCACAGCCCGAGCAGCGCAGGGTCTGTGCGGCGCAACAGCTCGCGCACTTCGGGCCCCGTCTCGACGAGCGTGCCCAGGTGCGGGTGGATCACGGTGCGGATTCCGGCCTCGTCGCGGACGCGCCGGGCGAGCTCGTTCGCCCCCGCGGCGAAGACGCGCCAGCCGTCCTCGTCGAGGCCCATCTCGGCGGTGATGCACCCGGCGTTCGCGCCGCGGACGGGGTCGCCGTACGGGTCGTTGCCGAGCACGATGAACGACCCCGGCCCGCCGACCGCGGCCAGGAGCTTGGCGATCCGCACCGCGTCGTCCGCACCCTGCTGATGCCGCGCGGGATCCTGGAGCCAGGGCGTCGAGAACGAGGCAATCAGCGCGAGGCCGCGAGCGTCGAGCTCCGCGCGCAGCGCCGCGGGATCGGTGGGCATGAAGCCCCAGTCGCCGAGCTCGGTGCCGGCGTAGCCGGTCTTGGCCATCTCGTCGAGCACCTTGCGGTAGCCGCCGGTCTCGCCTTCGACGTTCTCGATGACGCCCCACGAGCACGGGGCGTTGGCGACGCGGATCATGCTGGTCTCCGATCGGGGTCCGGGAGGCACACGTCGCGGACGTGCGCCTGGAGGTCGTGGTACGCGCCGATGAACTGGCGCAGCGTGCGTGCGGCGGCGCCGTACGAGGCGAGTTCGCCGATCGCGAGGCCGTCAGGCTCATACGCGCGGCGGAAATCCGGGAAGCGGGAGACGAGCTCGTCGATGACCGCGGGGTCAACGGCCGCGTCGGCGCGATCGCCGGCCTCGAGCCCCGCGTTGTCGAGCAGCCGCTGCCAGGCGGGCGGGATGGTGAGCACGATGTCGGCCCCGGCGAGCTCGGTCCAGGGCAGGTGCGTGCGGAAGGCCCCGACCAGGATCCGCGTCCGGTAGCCGCGCTCGCGGTACAGGGCGATCGCGCGCTTCGCGACCGCGATGCCGGCCCACTCGATGCGCCCGGGCGTGGGCAGGATTCCGTCCCGTGCCGCCACGACGCGCAGCCAGTCCTCGAGCCGGCCGACCATCAGCGTGCAGACGGGCGTCATGGGCGCCGCGTCCCCACCCGATGCTGCCAGCCGGTCGAGCCCGCGCTCCACCGCCTCGGCCACCGCGAGGGCGCCCGGCACCGTGAAGTTGACCGTTGCGTTGATGTTGATCCCGCGGGCGGTCGCTTCCTCGATGGCGGCGAGGCCGGCCTCGGTCACCGGCAGTTTGACCTGCAGATTCGGGCCGAGCCCTGCGAAGCCCACAGCCTGCGCGACCATCGCCGGCGCGTCGGTGTACCGGCTCGGGTCCACCTGGATCGACAGTCGGCCGCGCCGGCCCCCGGAGGCGGCGAACTCAGGCACGAGCATCCGAGCTCCCCGCACGGCCATCTCCTCGGCGAGGTGCCACGCGAGCTCGCTCTCGGCGGCGTTCGGGTGCGCGACGGCCAGCTCCCAGAGGCGGGTCCGCCACGGCTCGGGCTCCTGACGGAGGGCGTCGAGCACCAGCGATGGGTTCGATGTCGCACCCACCGCCCCGCGCTCGATCGCCCAGGCGAGCTCGCCCGCCGCACAGGAGTCGTTCCAGATGTCCGTGGCCGTCCCGTCCGCCACCCGCCGGAGCGGGCTTTCCGCCGCGCCGCGCACGCCGTCAGCCCCAGCGCTCGGGGTCGTTCTGCTGGTACGGCGCGCCCGGGATCATCAGGTACCGCTGACGCCCCTTGTTGGCGTCGAACTCCACACGCGCCGCATTCACTGCGGGCATCTCTGACACGACCGGGGTCGCCATCTCCCACCACGAGTTCGCGTAGCCCTGGACGCGCTCGTCCCAGTCGGTCTGGACCACGATGCAGACGGTCTCGGTGCCGGCCCGCGCATCGGCCAGCGCCGCGTGCAGCTCGGGCAGCGTGCGGACCTCAAGCGCCTTGGCGCCCATGCCCTCACAAATCTTCACAAAGTCGAGCTGCATCTCGGGCCCGTCGTACGCGCCCGAGGGCCCGCGCAGGCGGTAGTGGCAGCCGAAGCCCTCGGCGCCCACCTGTTCGGACACGCGCCCAACCGAGCTGAAGCCCTTGTTGTCCACGAGGACCACGATCATCTTGAGGTCTTCCTGGACCGCGGTCGTGATCTCGTTGCTCATCATCTGGAACGAGCCGTCGCCGACCATCACGTAGACCTCGCGGTCGGGGGCGGCGAGCTTGGCGCCGAGGCCGCCCGCGATCTCGTAGCCCATGGTCGAGTAGCCGTACTCGACCTGGTACGAGCTGGCGTCGCGCGAGCGCCACAGCTTGAGCAGGTCGCCCGGGAGCGAGCCCGCGGACGTGACGACCACGTCTCGCGGGTCGGACGACGCCTCGACCGCGCCGATGACCTCGCCCTGCGTGAGGATCTCGCCCACGCTGTGGTGGTAGACACGCGTGACCTCAGCGTCCCACTCGCGGTTGAGCGCGGCGACGCGGGCACGGTACTCAGGCGCGGTGCTGTAACCGGCGAGCGCGACGGCGAGCTCCTCGAGCGTGGCACGGGCGTCGCCGACAAGGGGGATCGCCGCGTGCTTGAACGCGTCGAACTCGGCCACGTTGATGTTGACGAAGCGGACGCCGGGGTCCTGGAAGGCGGTCTTGGACGCGGTGGGGAAGTCGGTGAAGCGGGTGCCGATGCCGATGACGAGGTCGGCCTCGGGTGCGATCTGGTTGGCCGCGAGCGTGCCGGAGACGCCGGCGCCGCCGAGGGCGAGGGGGTGGTCGTAGGGCATCGAGCCCTTGCCGGCGTGGGTCTCGGCGACCGGGATGCCGGTCTGCTCGGCGAAGGCGCGCAGGGCGTCGGTCGCCTCGCTGTAGCGGACGCCGCCGCCCGCGAAGATGACCGGGCGCTTCGCCTCGCGGATCCAGGCCGCGGCCCGGGTGATCGACGCCGCGTCTGCGCGCGGTCGCCCGATATGCCAGACGCGCTGCTCGAACATCTCGGTCGGGAAGTCGAAGCCGTACGTCTGGACGTCCTGCGGCAGGCCGAGAAAGGCCGCGCCGGTCTCGACGGGGGAGGTGAGCACTCGCAGCACCTCGGGGAGTGCGGTGATCAGCTGCTCGGGCCGGCTGATGCGGTCCCAGTAGCGCACGACGGGACGGAATGCGTCGTTGACGCTGGTGTCCTGGCTCGTCGGGTGCTCGAGCTGCTGGAGGACGGGCGACTGCACGCGCTCGGTGAAGGCGTCGCCGGCGAGGAGGAGCACCGGGACCCGGTTGATGGTCGCCGAGGCGGCGCCGGTCACCATGTTGGTCGCGCCCGGGCCGATCGAGGTCAGGCAGGCGAACGCCCCCATCCGGTTGCGCAGCTTCGCGTAGCCGACGGCGGCGTGGACCATCGATTGCTCGTTGCGGGTGAGGTAATAGGGGAACGCCGATCCCGCTTGCTGGACCGCCTGGGCGACGCCGCCGATGTTGCCGTGTCCGAAGATGCCCCACAGCCCCGCGAAGAACGAGTTCTCCACGCCGTCGCGCTCCACGTGCTGGACCGCGAGGTAGTTGATGATCGCCTGGCCTGTCGTGAGCCGAACCGTCGCCATGGTGTCGCCCTCCAGCGTGACCCGTTGCCGATGAACCGTTGTCGTCAGGCCGTCTTCGCCCTGCTCAGGGCCTCGGAAAGCTTGCGCGCCACGAGCACGACATGTGCCCCTGCGCCCGGAATGCGTTCTGCGGTGAGCCGCACGCTCGGGGCGTCGATGCCGATGCAGCCGATCGGCGTCCCTCCCGGGCCGTACACGGGGGCCGAGATGCAGCGCGTGTGGGTGTCGTTCTCCTCGTCGTCGTACGCATAGCCCGCCTCGCGGACCGCGGCAAGGTGCGCGTCGAGCGCCTGGCGGTTCGTGATCGTCCGCGGCGTCCGGCGGGGGAGCGTGTGGGGGATCTCGGCCAGGCCGAAGGCGAGCAGCGCCTTGCCGGCCGATGTGCAGTGGAGCGCCACATGGCGACCGCTCACGGGGACGACGCGCAGCGGTGCCGTGGTCTCCACGTCGTCGAGCACGAGCGCGCGGCCGTTGTCCGCCACCGCCACGTGGGCGCACTCGCCGGTCAGGTCGACGAGCTCCTCGAGGAATGGGCGGGCGGCGCGCTTGAGGCGGGCGCGCTCGATCGAGGCCGGGGCGTCGCGGCGGAGGATTGGTCCGAGCCGGTAGCCCGAGCCGTCTGCCGGTGCGGCGTACCCGGCGGCGACGAGCGTACGCACGAGGCGCAGCGCGCTCGACTTGTGCACGCCGAGCTCGTCTGCGAGCACCTGGAGCGGGACGCCGCGGCCGTGGCGCATGGGATCAGCGTCCGCCTCGGCGAGGGCGTCGAGGATGCGCAGACCGCGCTCGAGTGACTGCACGGTGTTCACCGTGGGAGCGTAGGACGCAACTATGTGGTGCGTCAAGGGTCGCGATACGCAACTGAGCCAACCACCAACCCCTGTTCCTGCGTGAGGTCGCCCGACAACGACCAGGGTTACCATGACCTTGGATGTGGCCTGCGCCCGGTCGGAGCGGAGGCTCACCTGTCGTCGCCGCTGAACCTTGTGTTGGCCGGACCCATCGGTCCTGGCGTCTCCTCGGATGGGTGCCATCGCCTCTTGAGCCGGCACTGCCGCGGCGACGATGGAACGGGTGGGGGTCGCCGCTCCGGCGCGAGTCCGACCCGAATCGTGCACGCAACCCAGAAGGGGTTCGGGATGGTCGCTCTGTCTGCGCGGGAAGTGCCGGGCCTGGCTCGAGGCCTCGCGATTGCGATCTTGGTGCTGCTGCTCTCGGCGGGGTCCGTCGCAGCCTCCTCGCGCGTGGCGTTCGCCTCCGCGGCGCCGCCGACTGCGGCCTTCGATCCGGGGCCCGGAACGTGGGAGGCCAAGGTTGGCGAGCTCGCCGGCGGGCTCGTCTCACTGGTGATTGACCCTGCTGGCGACAACTCGCTGGCGATTCGCGAGCCGAACGGCGTGGGCTGCGTCTATGCACTGGAGGGCGGCCCCACAGGGGACGACCTGGTCTTCCAGCTCGTCGACAACAGCAGCTGGGGCTGCGTGCGGGACGGCCGCTGGGACCAGGCGACGCTCTCGCTCAGTTCGGCTGGGGGCGGGGACCTCGCAGCGGTCCTCGATGGGGTCGTGTTCACGCTGCACAGGGTTCAGGCGGTCTACCAGCCGCCGGTGATCCGCGCCTCCGTCAGCGACCGAACCGTGGTTGCCGGCCAGTGGGTGGTCGTCCAAACACACGGGTTCACGCCGGGGACTCGCGTCTATGTGATCCTGTCCGCGCCCGGGGTCAACTGGGCATACCTGCGCGCCGTGAAGGCCGGTCCCCACGGCTCCAACACGATCAACGTCCGCATCCCGACGAGGACCCATTCGGGCCGCGGCACGGTCTACGTTCTCGGGATGGGCTACGACTCCGTCGAGTGCGAGGATGCGTGCCTCGGCGAACCGATCCGGATCGGGGCGGGTGCGGCCTCGACCCTGCCGGACACGTCCGCGCTGACGGCTTCGCCCAGGGTCTCCTCGGGCTTGGACCCGGCGCTCGCATTCGCCGCCTTCGCCGGGCTCGTTGCAACAGTGAGCGCATTGCAGGGGCGAAGACGCCGCGACAGGCTAGCGCAGCCGCGCTCCGGGCGGTCACGGGCGGCGTAGCGGTTCCCGTTCGGTGCGCCGTGCTGCGACGGGGCCAATCGCTCAGGGATCCACGAGGTCCTGGGAATCGACGTGGCGCGGTCTCTCCTGCGAAGGTTGCCATCCGAATGGCACAGGCAATCGGAGTGGCCACCGCCAACTCAGGGGCTTCGCCCTCAGACCGATCCCCTGAATTCCGTGAACAACGTGCCGGCGGTCTGGGTACGCCTGGATCTGAATCTGGCAACGGGAGGGCGACGCTGCACCCCGTCCCAGCGGGCTCTCCTGGTGAACCGCGGCGTCTGCCCGCTGGGCAGGCACTCCAGCGCACGTGCCCGTTGAGCGGGCAGGCGCACACACGAACTCGGGGAGATCCCGGCTCAGGCCGCCTCGCCGTGCGCCAACGTGCCCGCTGGGCGGGCACGTTGCATCCGAATGCCCGCTGGGCGGGCACCAGTCCACCCGCCGACGCACGAAGGGGCGGTCTCGGTCAGTGGCGCTCCCGAAGGCCCTCGGTCGGCGGGGCCCCAGCCGTTGCCGCGCGGTCGAGCGACAGCCGGATATTGTGCGCCCCGAATCCGAGCGACTCGAAGAATGCCCGAGCGTCGGCGTTCGAGGCCCAGGTGTCGAGCTCGACCCGGCTGATGCCCTGCTCGTCGGCCAGCTCCAGGGCGGACTCCACGAGGCTCCGCCCGGCGCCGGTCCGTCGAGCCGCTTGATCGACGCAGATCTGGTCGATGTACAGGACACGCCGTGCGTAGGTGTACGGGGTGTCCGGTCGCTCGACGAGACGGGCAGTGAGATAGCCGATGACGTCGACGCCGCTCAGGGCGACGAGGACAGTCATCTCGTCCGCGACGAGCAGCTCCTCGAACGCCGCCGCCGTCAGCGTCTCCGGCGAGGTGGGGCGGAACACCATGGGGTACGCCTCGGCGTGCCACGTCTGGACCTGTCGATTCAGGCGCGCGACCGCCTCGTAGTCGTCGGTTGTGGCCTTGCGGACGGGTGCGGGGTCCGGACCGCCGTTCACGAAGGTGCCTCGTGCTAACGCAGTGATGGAGCGGCCGACTCGCCACCTACGAGCGGGGGTCGTGCCATGCCGCATCACTCCAGATATTGGCACCGGGCACGATGTAGCGTCGTCCTCGGCACCGGTTTCGCCCGAGGCCTGCTCCGAGCACGAGCCTGCTTCGTGCGCGGGGGCCCGGATCCGGTCGCCAAGCACGGGCCCAGCACCGTCCGGGCGCCGGCCCGCCGCGCTCGGCGTGCCCCGGGTGGTGGCCGTCGGTTTGCACGAAGCACGGTCGTAACCGGCGGATCAGGCGGCGGCGGCGAAGGCCCCCCGCCAGCGCGGCACGCAGAGAAGGACCCCCGCGAGTCGAGTCCCGGCGGGGGTCCCAAGGTTCGGCAGTGAGGTGGGGAGGTACCTAGGCCGTGACCTCGGCCAGCTTCACCGGGCGGTTCTCGCGCCACGAGCGCGTGCAGGCCACGGCGAGCCGCAGCGTCTCGAGCGCGTCGTCCGGACCGGGCAGCGGCGTGCGCCCAGCGATGAGGTCCTCGAAGAACACCTCGAGCTCGCGCCGGTACGCCACCTCGAACCGATCGAAGAAGTCGCCGTACAGGTCGTGCGAGAGGTTGACGCCGTTGGTGACCGTCGCCGGGGTCTTCTGCCCGGCGTCGATCGTCACCTTGTTCTTGGCGCCGCAGACCTCGGCCCGGATGTCGTAGCCCCACGTCGAGTGGCGCGCCGTCTCGACCACGCCGAACGCGCCGTTGCGGAAGCGCAGCATGATCGCGGCCGTGTCCCAGTCGTTGGCCTGCGTGAAGCGGTCGTCGAAAAGCGTGCTGGCCCAGGCCGTGACCTCCTCGACCTCGCCCACGAGGAAGCGCGCGAGGTCGAGATCGTGCACGGACATGTCGAGGAACGAGCCGCCCGCGTGGAGCAGGAACTCGAGCGGCGGCGGGTTCACGTCGCGAGAATAGGCGTGGAAGGACTCGATCCGGCCGAGCTCGCCGGCGTCGACCAGCTCCTTGGCGCGCGCGTACCCGGGGTCGTACCGGCGCATGAAGCCCACCGCCACCGGCAGGCCGGTCTCGCGCCACAGGTCGACGATCTTCTGCGTGTCGCCGATCTCCTGGGCGATCGGCTTCTCGGTCCACACCGCCTTGCCGGCGCGCAGCGCGGCCTCGATGTGCGCGGCGTGCAGCGAGGTGGGCGTCACGACAACGACGACCTCGACGGCAGGGTCGTTGATCGCGTCGAACGGGTCGAGCGACCACCGTCCTGCGTGGGCGACCTCGGCACCGCGCTTCGCGGCGGTCTCGACCGGGTCGGCGACGACGATGACATTCACCGCATCGATCCCAGCCAGCGTCCGCATGTGCGTCTGTGCCATGCGACCGGCGCCCAGCACCGCCACGCCGATCCGCTTCGGGTCCTTGAGGGCAAAGCCGGCCATCACGAGTTCTCCTGCTGAGTCGGCTTCGGTGCCGACGGATCCCAGTTCATGAGCCACGCATGGTCGGGGTCCACCGTGAAGTGCCACGCTCGGTGCGGCCCGGCCATGACGTTGAGGTACCAGCAGTCGTAGCCCGCTGGCACGCCGACGGGGTGGTAGCCCCGTGGAACGAGGACGAGGTCGCCGTCCATGGGCGTCATGACCTCGTCGAGGTCCCGGTCCGGTGTGTAGACGCGGGCGAAGGCGAAGCCCTGCGGCTTCGCGAAGCGGTAGTAGTAGAGCTCCTCGAGCCGCGCCTCGACGGGCGGGTTCTCGGTGTCGTGCTTGTGCGGCGGGTACGAGCTCCAGTTGCCGCCGGGCGTGTACGCCTCGAACGCGATCAGGCGCCCGGCCTCGGCCGCGGGCGGCAGCAGGTGGTGGATGCGCCGGGTCGTGGGGCCCTCGCCACGCGTCTCGACCAGGATGTCCTCGGGGGCGATGAGCGCTGTTCGCCGGATCGGACCCGCGGGGGCGGCGGCGATTGCGACGAGGGCCGCGGTCTCTGCCGTGACGATGAGGTCCAGCCCGGGTTCCACGAGCAGAACGGGGCAGGGCGGCCCGTCGAAGACGCTGTCCCGCGATCCCACGACGCCGTAGTCATGCTCCCCGGCGACGACGCGAGCATGCCCCTCGAGCACCAGGACGAGGCGCTCCATCCCGTCGGCTGCCCGTACGGCAGTCGCACCGGGCACCAGGCGGTAGACGTGGAACGTGGTGAAGTCCCAGCCCGCCGTCTCGGGGGTGACGCCGCACACGAGTCCGTGCGCGTCAGGCACAGCCGCACGGCGGAGAAGGGGACGCTCGCTGCCCTGACCGCTCAATCTGCCGGCCTCCCGCGACCGCCGGTGGCGGTCCGCAATCGATTACTTGAGATTGTAGCCGCGCCGGGGCCCGTCCGTCGGGTGGCGGGAGGCCCGTCGAGCCGATGCATAATGGCCAGGTGAGCAACGACAAGACCGTCGCACCCGCCGGCGCCACCCCGCCCGCCCCCTGGGGCCTCGGCGACGGCCAGGCGATCCCCTGGGAGTACGCGCCCGCCCCCGAGTCGCGCGACATCGTGAGGGTGCGCGAGCACTACGGCCTGTTCATCGACGGGCGCGAGCGCGACTCCTCGGACGGGGCCACGTTCACCAGCGTGGATCCCGCCACGGAGCAGCCGCTGGCCACGATCTCGAAGGCCACGGTCGCCGACGTCAACCGCGCGGTCGCCGCCGCCAAGAAGGCGCAGCGCAAGGTCTGGGGCGAGATGCCCGGCCGGGAGCGCGCAAAGTACCTGTTCCGGATCGCGCGGATCATGCAGGAGCGCGCCCGCGAGCTCGCCGTCCTCGAGACGCTCGACACGGGCAAGCCCATCAAGGAGAGCCGGGACGTCGACATCCCGCTCGCGTCGGCGCACTTCTGGTACTACGCGGGCTGGGCGGACAAGCTCGAGTACGCCTTCCCCGGCCGCGTCGCAAAGCCGCTCGGCGTTGCCGCGCAGATCATCCCGTGGAACTTCCCGCTGCTCATGCTCAGCTGGAAGATCGCGCCCGCGCTCGCCGCCGGCAACACGGTCGTGCTCAAGCCGGCCTCGACAACGCCGCTCTCGGCGCTCCTGTTCGCGGAGATCTGCCAGCAGGCCGACCTGCCGCCGGGCGTGGTCAACATCATCCCGGGTCCGGGCGACATCGGCATGGCGCTCGTGCGCCACCCGGACATCGCCAAGGTGGCCTTCACCGGCTCCACCGAGATCGGCAAGAAGATCCAGCGCGCAGTGGCCGGCACGGACAAGGTGCTCACGCTCGAGCTCGGCGGCAAGGCCGCCAACATCGTGTTCGAGGACGCCGCGCTCGACCAGGCGGTCGAGGGGATCGTCAACGGGATCTACTTCAACCAGGGCGAGGTCTGCTGCGCGGGCTCGCGGCTGCTCGTCCAGGAGTCGGTCGCGGACGAGATCGTCGAGCGGCTCAAGAACCGCCTCGCCACCCTGCGCGTCGGCGATCCGATGGACAAGAACACCGACGTCGGGGCGATCAACAACAAGGCCCAGCTGGACAAGATCACCGAGCTCGTGGCGAGTGGCGTGGCGGAGGGCGCAGAGCTCTACCAGCCCGCCTGCGACCTGCCAGAGCGCGGCTGGTTCTTCCGGCCCACGCTGTTCACCGGCGTCGCCCAGAGCCACCGAATCGCCAAGGAGGAGATCTTCGGCCCGGTGCTCTCGGTGCTGACCTTCCGCACGCCGGACGAGGCGATCGAGAAGGCGAACAACACCGCCTACGGCCTGTCGGCCGGGATCTGGACCGAGAAGGCGAGCAAGGTGTTCGCGATGGTGTCGGCCATGAAAGCCGGCGTCGTCTGGGCGAACACGTTCAACCGCTTCGACCCGACGAGCCCGTTCGGCGGGTACAAGGAGTCCGGCTTCGGGCGCGAGGGTGGCATGCACGGGCTGCACGCGTACGTGCGGCTGGAGGACCGCTGATGGCCGGCACCGCTGACCGCCTGCCGGTCCTGCGCACCTTCAAGATGTACGTTGGCGGGGCCTTCCCGCGCACGGAGAGCGGTCGGACGTACCTGGTCTCGGACGCGGACGGCATGCCGCTCGCGAACGCCTGCCGCGCCTCGCGCAAGGACCTCCGGGACGCCGTGCGGATCGCGCGTGCCGCGGCCCCCGGCTGGGCCGGCCGGACGGCGATGCTCCGCGGCCAGATCCTCTACCGGGTCGCCGAGGTCCTCGAGGGCCGCACCGACCAGTTCGTGGCCGAGGTGATGGCCGCCGAGGGCATCCGGGTCGGCGAGGCGCGCACGCTCGTGGGCCGCACGATCGACCGCTGGGTCTGGTACGCGGGCTGGACCGACAAGATCGGAGCGGTGCTGGGCTCGGCGAACCCGGTCGCGGCGCCGTACTTCAACTTCACGGTCCCCGAGCCGACCGGCGTCGTGGGCCTCGTGGCGCCGGAGCGATCGAGCCTGCTCGGCCTCGTGTCGCGGCTCGCGCCAGTCCTCGCCGGCGGCAACGTGGCGGTCGTGCTCGCCTCCGAGGCGCGCCCGCTGCCCTCGATCACGCTCGCCGAGGTGCTCGCCACCTCCGACGTCCCCGGTGGCGTCGTCAACATCCTCACCGGGCAGCGCAAGGAGCTCGTCCCCATCCTCGCAGCCCACAAAGACGTGGATGGAATGGACGGGTGGGGGATCCCCGACGAGCTGCGCACCGCCGCCGAGATCGCCGCATCGGACTCCGTGAAGCGCGTCGCCCGCCGGCCCGCCGGCGTGAAGGACGCCTCGTTCGACTGGCTCGACGACCGCGCGGCCGAGCGCCCCGAGTGGATCGCGTCGTTCCTCGAGATGAAGACCGTCTGGCACCCCATCGGCGTGTGAGGCCCTCGTGATCGTTGTCGCGGGCGACGCCCTGGTTGACCTCATCGTCCGGGCCGACGGGTCCATCACCGCGGTGCCCGGCGGCGGGCCGTACAACAGCGCGCGGGCCGTCGGCCGGCTGGGCGTGCCGGTGGCGTGGATCGGGGGGCTCTCGACGGACCGGTTCGGGCGGGAGCTCGAGGCAGGGCTGGCCGGCGCTGGCGTGGACCTCTCGATGGCGCAGCGCACCGACCTGCCGACGACGCTCGCCCTCGCCGAGATCGGCGCCGACGGCGCAGCCTCCTACCGCTTCTACACGGACTCGACCTCGGCGCCCGCGGTGCTGCCCGGGCCGTTGGCGCGCGGTCTGCCCGAGGACACCGATGCCGTTCTGACCGGCACGCTCGGCTTCGTGCTCGAGCCCATGGCGGCGACGCTCGAGGCGATGGTCGCGGTACTCCCGCCCGAGATGCTCCTGATGGTGGACCCCAACTGCCGGCCGTCGATCACGCGCGACCCCGACGCGTTCCGCGCCCGGATCGCCCGTGTGCTCGCCCGGGCGGACATCGTGAAGGTCAGCACCGAGGACCTCGCGTTCCTGGTGCCAGGCGAGACGCCCGTCGCCGCCCTCGGTTGGCTCGCGGCGCTCGGCCCGCGCGTGATCCTCGTGACTGACGGCGCACAGCCTGTGCGCGTACTGATCGACGGGGTCGAGCACCTCGTGCCCGCGCCGGCCGTTGACGTGGTCGACACGATCGGCGCCGGGGACACGTTCGGCGGTGCCTTCCTCGCGTGCCTTGTCCAGGGCGGCGGTGGCCGCGGTGCCGCGGGCGATCCGGACGCGGTCCTGCGGGCGGCGCGGTTTGCGGTCCGCGCGTCCGCGTTCGTCTGCTCGCGCGCAGGCGCCAACCCGCCGACCCTCGCCGAGCTCGGGGGCTGGCCCGGGGCGTAGGCTTCGGCCTGGCTGTCGTTCCTCGCCCTCGGATTTGAGGGTCTACGGGCGCACGCTGGGACGGATCCTCGGATCCGAGGATCGTTCGGCGAGCCAGGAGGGTCGTGGCGCGCCACATCGTCCTCAGGCCCGAGCGAACGTCGCACGCTGCGCCCGTAGACCCTCAAATCCGAGGTGGCCGGGCGGTGGGAGCCGCGGGGCGCGCGGCGCGGAACCTGACGGGACCCTTGGCCCAGCGGTCCCTTGCAAGGTGTGCTTATAATCCGACCGACAGTCGGTCGGAGAATTCGAACGCCCCATGGCCCGCACCCGCAACGTCACCGCCCACGCCGTCCGCCGCGACGAGATCCTCGATGTCGCCGAGCGGCTGATCCGTACCCGCGGCTACGACGCGATGAGCATCCAGGCGGTCCAGGACGAGCTCGGCTGCTCGCGTGGCGCGCTGTACCACTACTTCGGGTCCAAGGAGGCGATCCTCGGCGCCGTCATCGAGCGGATGACCGCCGCTGGCATGGCCATCCTGGCCCCCATCGCCGAGAACTCGGACCTCGCGGCCACGGACAAGCTCCAGACACTCTTCGCGTCGGCCGGGAGCTGGAAGTCGGCGCGCAGCGACCTGCTCCTCCCGCTGATCCGCACGTGGCTCGAGCCGGGCAACGACGTGGCCCGCGTGCGCGCCGAGGCGGCGGCCTACGAGCAGTTCCAGCCCGTCATGGCCACGATCCTGCGGCAGGGCGTCGCCGAGGGGACGATGAACCCCTCGTCCGCCGATCACGCGGCCGTGATCCTCACCGCGCTGTTCGCCGGCTCCACCGACGCCATTCGCCGCCTGCTCATCGACCGCATGGACGGTCGCGTTCCGTACGAGGAGGTCGAACGGTTCATCCACGCCTATGACGAGGCGATCGAGCGGATCCTCGGCCTCGCGCCGGGCTCGTTCACGCTCATCGACCCCGATTCGATGCGCACCTGGTTCGCCTGAGGAAGGCGTGCCCATGCCCCCGGTCATCACCCTCGAGAAGCTCACGAAGTCCTACGGCAAGAGCCGCGGGATCATCGACGTGGACCTCGAGGTGAGCCACGGCGAAGTCTTCGGCTTCCTGGGCCCCAACGGGGCCGGGAAGACCACGACCATCCGCACGATGCTCGACCTGATCCGGCCCACGAGCGGCCGCGCAACGGTGTTCGGCATCGAGTCCACCGCCGACCCGGTCGCGATCCACAGGCGCATCGGCTACATCCCGGGCGAGTTCGCGCTGTACGACCGGCTCACGGGCAAGCAGACCCTCGAGTACTTCGCGAACCTGCGCGGCGGCGTGGACCGGGCGTACCAGGCGTCGCTCATCGAGCGGTTCGACCTCGACGTCGCCAAGCGCTTCAAGACCTACAGCAAGGGCAATAAGCAGAAGGTCGGCGTGATCGCCGCGCTGCAGCACAAGCCCGAGCTGCTCGTGCTCGACGAGCCGACGTCCGGCCTCGACCCGTTGGTCCAGCAGACGTTCTTCGAGACGCTGCACGAGTGCGTCGACGCGGGCGCAACCGTGTTCCTCTCCTCGCACATCCTCTCTGAGGTCGAGAAGGCCTGTCGGCGGGTGGCGATCATCCGCGACGGGCGACTGACCAAGGTGGACACCGTCGAAGGGCTGCGCGACCTCGCCCACCATCAGGTGGAGCTGCGCTTTGCCGGGCCGGTCCCGACCGCCGCGTTCGAGGCCATTGCCGGCGTGTCCGACCTCGCCGCCGTGGACCACACGCTCCGCATGCGCGTTGCCGGGCCGATCACGCCGGTCGTGCGAGCTGCCGCGCAGTACGAGCTCCTCGACTTCGTCTCCCGCGAGCCCTCGCTCGAGGAGACATTCCTGGCGGAGTACGGCCGGGAGGCCGCAGGAGCGGGCAGCGATGGCCGCTAACGCCGGCGCGCCGCGCCATCCCGCGACGACCTTCGCGCCGATCCCATTCCGCGCGCGGGCCTTCGGGCTCGGCAGCATCTTCGGCAAGACCATCCGCGACTCGCGGCTCTCGTTCATCATCGCCGCGGGCATGTTCGGCGGGCTCGCCCTGGTCATGGGCGCCGCGATCGGCACCGTGTTTCCCACGCCCGAGGCCCGCCTCAAGGTCAATGAGCTCGTCGGCGCCATGCCGGCATCGATGATCAACCTGTTCGGCAACGCCACCCTCATGGGCGACAAGCTGGGCACGCTGGGCGGCTACGTCACCTGGAAGTACGGCGCCATGTTCAGCCTGGGCACGGCGTTCTGGTCGATTCTCGCCCTGTCGGGCACGCTCGCCGGCGAGGCCGCGCACGGCAGCCTCGACTTCGTGGCCGTCACCCCGTTCGGCAAACGGCGGATCGCGCTCGAGAAGCTCGCGGCCCACCTCGTCCTGATGTGGCTGTCGGTGGTGATCGTCGCGATCGCCCTCACGATTACCTCGAACGTCTTCGGCGACGCGGCGCTGGGCGACCAGATCCCGCTCGGCAGCGCTCTCGGGTTCTCACTCTGGGTCGGGTGCATCGCGATGTTCTTCGGCGGGCTGACGTTCGCCTTGGCGCCGCTGCTCGGCCGGGCCGGCTCCGCCGGTATCTCCGCGCTCCTGATGATGGTCCTCTGGATGGCGAGCGGTCTCGAGATGGGCGGCCCGCTTGAGGCGATCAGCCCATTCCACTGGACCGTCACGCACATCCCGCTCGCCGGGTTCTACGACTGGGTCGGCGTCCTGGCGGTCGGCCTCGTCGGTGTCGTCTTCCTGGCCATCGGCCTCGAGACGTTCGACCGGCGCGACCTCGGCGTCACGGCCGGGCTGTCGCTGCCGTCGCTGCCGGCATCCGTCCTGGGCGTTCGCGGCCCGATCACCCGCGCGTTCGGCGACCAGCTGCCGCGTGCGATCTCCTGGGGCATCGGCCTCGCGATCTGGGGTGCGCTGCTCGCCTCGCTCGCAGGACCCTTCGCGGACCAGGTGGCCAAGGACCCCTCGATGGGCCTGATCTTCAAGAGCATCTTCCCGGGCTTCGACTTCACGACCGCGGGGAGCTGGCTCCAGCTGTACCTGGAGCTGTTCTTCATCGCGGCCGGGTTCGCCGGGGCGACGTTCGTCTCCAAGTGGGCTTCTGACGAGACCGGCGGACGCCTGGAGATGGTCCTTGCGACCCCGCTGTCCCGCGCCAAGTGGGTCGTGGCTGGCGGGATCGCCGCGCTGCTCGCGGTCGCTGTCATGACCGCCGGCTTCGCGCTGGGCATCGGGCTCGGCGCAGCGAGCATCAACGGCGTCACGCTCGACGCCATCCTGGGCACGCTGGCCATGGGTCTCTTCGCGGGCGCGATGGTCGGCGTCGGCGTCGCGGTCGGCGGTCTCTGGCGAACATCGCTGGCCGCCGAGATCACGGCGCTCGTGGTGGTCGCCACATATCTGGTCGACCTCTTCGCACCGCCGCTGAACCTGCCGGACTGGGTCCACCAGCTGGCCCTCGTCTCCCACTTCGGGACGCCGATGATCGGATCGTGGGACCCGGTGGGGATTGTTGCCTGCGTGGTCATCGCCGTCGGCGGGATCGCGCTCGGCGCCTGGGGCATCACACGGAGGGACATCGCCAGCTGACCGGAGCAGGCCCATCACGGGCCGGGGCGTCGCGCGTGGCGCCCCGGCCCATAGACTCAGGGCGTGGACTCCCTCGCGCTCGCCTGCGTGCTCGTCTCCGCGGTCATGCACGCCACCTGGAACATCCTGCTCAAGACGTCCGGCGACCCGCTGCGGACCGCGACCGTCGGGATGATCGCGGCGTTCGGCGCGCTGCTCCCGTGCGTCGTCGTGGGTTGGTTCGTCCTGGGGCAGCCCGCCGTCCCGCCGCAGGGGCTCGCCATCGGCTTCGTCTCGGGCCTGGTCGAGGTCGCCTACTTCGTCTTCCTCGCTTCGGCGTACCGGCGTGGCGACCTCTCGATCGTCTCGCCGCTCGCGCGGGGGAGCGCGCCGCTGCTCATCGTCGCGGTGGGGATCGTGGTGCTCGGCGAGCGGCTCTCCGCCGGTGCCGCGGCGGGCGTGCTCCTGCTGCTCGCCGGCCTGCTCACCGTGCAGCGGCCGTGGCGCTTCCTCCAGGTCGCCCACGCCGGGCACCGGAGCGCGGCCGGCTTTGCGCTGCTGACGGGCCTGATGATCGCCACGTACACAAGCCTCGACCGCGTGGGCTCGCAGCTCGTCCCGCCATGGCTGTACGCCGCGATCCTGTGGGGCGTGGGCGCGGTCGGCCTCGGGCTGATCGACCTGGCGCGGCCACATCTGGCCGCGGGCGCGTTCGCCGCGGAGCCGGGCTCGCTCAACCTGCGGCGCGCGGTCGTGGGCGGGATGCTCACGCTGGCGGCCTACATGCTGGTGCTGTTCGCCCTCTCGCGGGCGGAGGTCGCGCTCGTGGGGCCGCTGCGCGAGTCGGCCGTGCTGATCACCGCCGCGTACGGGATCGTGAAGCTGCGCGAGGCGGTGACGCGGCGCGAGATCACGCTGCGGCTAGCGGGCTCGTTCATGGTGCTGCTTGGCGCGGCGGTGCTCGCGATCGCGGGCTGATGCGACAATCAGGGGAGCAGCGCCGCTCAGACGTCCCGACGCATCCAATCGCCGAGCCGAGCCCGCTCCCGACACCGCAAGGAGCCCCATGCCCGCCCTGACCCTCGGCTACAAGGCCTCCGCTGAGCAGTTCCCGCCGCAGCGTCTCCTCGACCTCGCGGTCGCCGCCGAGAACGCCGGCTTCGACTCCGTCTGGACCAGCGACCACTTCCAGCCGTGGCGCCACACCGACGGCCACGCGCCCAACGCGCTGGTCTGGCTCGGCGCGGCGACGCAGGCGACGAAGCGGGTGGTGCTCGGGACCAGCGTCCTCACCCCCACGCTCCGCTACAACCCCGCGGTCGTCGCGCAGGCGTTCGCCACGCTGGGCTGCCTCGCGCCCGGCCGCATCATCCTGGGCGTGGGCACGGGCGAGAGCCTCAACGAGACGCCGGTGGGCGTGGCCTGGCCCGAGCAGAGCGAGCGGTTTGCACGCCTCAAGGAGAGCGTGGGGCTGATCGGGCAGCTCTGGTCGGGCGAGCGCCTGACGATCGAGGGCCAGTACTACCGCACGGCCAACGCCACCATCTACGACCGCCCCGAGCAGCCCGTGCCCATCTACATCGCGGCGTCCGGGCCCGCGGCCGCGCGGCTGGCCGGGCGCATCGCCGACGGGTTCATCTGCACGAGCGGCAAGGGCGAGGAGCTCTACACGCAGACGCTCCTGCCGGGCCTCGCCGAGGGCGCCGAGAAGGCCGGCCGCGACGCCGCCGCGATGGACAAGATGATCGAGATGAAGGTCTCGTTCGACACGGACCGCGACCGGGCGTTCGAGGACACCAAGGTCTGGGCGGCGCTCGCGCTCCCCGGCGAGAAGAAGATGGAGATCCACGACGCGCTCGCGATGGAGGAGGCCGCCAAGGAGGCCGAGCCGTACGCGCACAAGCGCTGGCTGGTGAGCTCCGACCCCGACGAGCACATCGAGCAGATCGCGCCGTACCTGGGCTACGGGTTCAACCACTTGGTCTTCCACTTCCCGGGCGAGGCGCAGGAGGCGGCGATCCGCCGGTACGGCGAGTTGATCCTGCCGCGCCTCCGCGCCCGGTTCGGGTGAGGCCGCGAGGCTGGCGGCTGATCCGCCGCCGTCGCGGCGTTGTTGCGTGCGGTGCTCGCTCACGGGCGTCTGAGCCCGCTCGCTCCGCTCCTCGGCTCCGCCTTGCGCTGACGCCGGCTGAGCCGCCGAACGCAGTCGGGTAGTGCGCGTTCGGCCCAGCAGGGCGGTCGGCCTCGTGGTTCTTCTGTTCGTCGTCAACGGTGTCGCCAACTCGGTGTTCGTGCCGTTCGCCCCGGCGATCCTCGTGGAGCGCGGGATCTCGCCGACCTGGCTCGGCGTGATCGGGGCGACCGTCTCGCTGCTCTTCGTGGGGCTCGCGAGCGCGTGGGGCCATCTCGCGGACGTGGTCCTCGGGCGTGGGCGGGCGCTCTCGCTCGCGTTCGCCATCTCGGCTGGGCTGCTGCTCGTCTTCGCGCTGCCGCTGCCGCTCGTCGCGATCGGCCTGACGTACATCGCCTTCTCGACGGTGTACGGGCTGCTGTTCCCGCTCCAGGACGCGCTGGCGGTGAACGCGCTCGCCGATCCCGGGCGCCAGTACGGGCTGGTGCGGGGGCTCCAGAGCGGCGCCTTCGCGATCGGGACGCTGGTCGCGGGCTTGGCCTGGTCGAGGGCGGGCTACGGCGCTGCGGTGCCCGCGTTCGTGCTGCTCGCGGTGCCGGTCATGGTCGTCGCATGGGTGATCCCCGATGTCGGGCGGGCCACGCTCACCTCCGAGCGCCGGGGCGGGGCGATCCGCGAGGCGCTGGCCGTTGCGCCGCAGTTGCCGCGGGCGCTCCTGGCGATCGGCCTTGCCAACGTGGGCGTGTTCGGCGGGCTCACGTTCCTGCCCCTGCTGATCACGCGCCTCGGCGGGGGGTCGGGCGACATCGGGCTTGCCGTGGGGATCACCGCGGCAGTCGAGGTCGTGATGCTGCCGGTCGCCTCGCGGCTGCTCGGGCGTTTCGGGCCGCGCGTGGTCGTGTCGAGTGGGGTGGCGGGCATGGCCGTCGTGTTCGCTTGCTTCGCCCTGGCGCCCACGCCCGGACACGTGATCGCCGCGGCCGTCCTGTACGGGTTCGCGTGGTCCGCCATGTGGGCGGGCTCCGTCACGACGGTCCGCGTGATGCTGCCGCCTGAGTTGCAGGGCTCGGGCCAGTCGCTGCTCTCGCTCACGACGGCGGGGATCGCCGCGTTCGTGGGCAACGTCGGTGGCGGGCTGCTCTGGGGCGGTCCTGGGCCGATCGCGGTGTTCGGCATGGCCGCCGGGTGCGCCGCCGTGGGCTCGGTCGTGGCGTGGTGGAGCCTGCCGCACGGGACCGAGCGGGCGCTCAGCGCGGCGCAGCCTGTCTCCGCCGTCTGAGGTCTGTCAGCCGGCCGTTGCCTCGTCGATGGCCGGCGCCGGTCGCCGCATGAGCCGCCGAAGCGCCCGCGGGCTCGACACGATCGCGATCCCCGACACGATCAGCGCCGTCCCGCCGATCCGGTTCGCCGTGACTGCCTCACCGAGCACCAGTGCGCCCGCCGCGATGCCCACGACCGGCAGGAGATAACTCGTCATCGAGGTCCGCATCGAGCCCCAGTGCCGCAGGATCGTGAAGAAGCACAGGTAGGCGAGGCCGGAGCCCAGGAATCCGAGCCAGGCGACGGCGAGGAACGCGATGGGCGCCGGGTGCACGTTGGCCCACGGGTGGTCGATGATCAGCGCGAGGGGCACCGTGATTGCGGCGGCGAAGGCCACCTGGAGGAACGCCGGGATCATCGGCGCGAGGCCGCGGACATTCCGCCGGGCCCAGACGTTGCCGCAGGCGTAGCTGAGCGAGCTCGCGACCAGCATCAGTTCGGCGGGCACGCTGGTGCCGATGCCCTCGGCCAGGCCGGGCGCCACCAGCAGGATCACGCCCGTGAAGCCGAGCGCGAGGCCGGCAATTCGCGCCGCGGTGATGCCCTCGTCGGGCAGGAACAGCGGCGCGATGACGATGACGAACAGCGGCACGGTCGAGTTGAGGATCGCCGCGAGCGCCGAGTCCACCGTCTGCTCGCCGTACGTGATCAGCAGGAACGGGATCACGATGTTGATGACGCTCATCACCAGCAGGTGACCGTACTGGCGCGTCTGGCGGGGGAGCGGCTCGCGGGCCACGGCCACCACGACGCCCACGAACGTGGCGCCGAGCACGAGCCGGCTCGCGATGAGCGTGAGCGGAGGCAGCGTCTCGAGCCCGACCTTGATCCAGAGGTACGACGTGCCCCACACGAACGACAGCACGAGGAACGGGATCCACACCCAGCTCGTGCTTCGCTGCATCGCGGGATGATACCGGCCTTGGCCCAATTCCTTAGGCCAAGTCGCGGGTCCGGCGGCGAATCTCGTGCGCGCGAGCGCGCGAGACCAGGGCCGGGAGGGTAGGCTTCGTGGCATGCCGGACTCCCAGCCCGATCCCAGTGCCGCCGCCCTCGCCCGCGACCCCGCCGCCCTCGCCGCTCGCCTCCGCGAGATCTACCCCGAGGCCGCCGCGAACCCCGGCGCCATCCGCGTGGTGTTCGGCCCCGGGCGCGTCAACCTGATCGGCGAGCACACCGACTACAACGAGGGCTTCGTGCTGCCGGTGGCGATCGAGCGGGGGATCGCGATTGCGCTGGTGCCGACCGAC
>Ga0315271_10000029_pt1 | contig 59135 bp, 60 predicted proteins | sample C3_top_MG_FD_204664 | JGI IMG/M metagenome (GOLD analysis project Ga0315271, IMG submission 204664) | Sediment microbial communities from Yellowstone Lake, YNP, Wyoming, USA - C3_top | ecosystem: Environmental > Aquatic > Freshwater > Lake > Sediment | place: USA: Wyoming | collected 2017-08-01
CCGACCGCGGCGATGAGGATGAGGAAGCCTTCGAATGCGCTGGAGAAATATTCCGCCTTGCCGTGTCCGTGCGCATGATTGTCGTCCGCCGGCAGGGCCGCCAGCGTCAGCATGGCCAGCGCCATCATCGCCCCTGCCAGGTTGACGAAGGATTCGAGCGCGTCGGAGAGCAGGCCGACCGAGCCGGTGAGCCACCAGGCCCAGCCCTTGAGCAGGATGGTGGACAGGGCTGCGGCGATGGAGAGCCAGGCGTAGCGTTTGAGGGAGGCGGGCAACATGTCGTGTTCAGGGGTGGGTCCGGATTGCTGTTCCCGGCATCATTGAGGGGGTGATTTTATCCCGGAAGTGTCCGGCTCCGCATTGGCGTGGGCCTGAAACCCGGAGGCCGGTTTGTATCGTGCGTGGCCGCACTGATCTTTCTTGAAGACATCCCGCAGCCGAATCAATAAAATGCCGGGCATGAGAATCCTCCCTGTCCTGCTGTTGTGCCTGCCCCTTGTCGCCCACGCCGAATGGATGGACTTTGAACATGAGTTTGAACAGGACAAGCCCTGGGCCGAGGTGGCCGCGCAACTGCCCGCGTATCCGAAGGCCGAGAACCTGCTTCCGTTCAATGTCTCGTCGGCGACACCCAACCGGCATTTCGTCGACGCCGCTTCGATCAGCGTCGGCGCAGACAAGGTGATCCGCTACACGGTGGTGATCGAAGCGGCGGGCGGGGCGAAGAACGTCTCGTTCGAGGGGCTGCGTTGCGGCTCCGGCGAGCGCCGCCTGTATGCCTACGGCCATCCCGATGGCACTTGGTCGAAGGCGCGCAACGCCGGCTGGGAAGGCATCAAACTCCGTTCGTTGCTGTCGTATCAGAAAGCGCTGTTCGAGGATGTCTTCTGCCCCGACGGCATTCAGGTGAAAGACAGCCAGGAGGCCGTGCGCAATTTGCGGCAGGGCGCGCGATGAGCACCTCGATTGTCAAACAGGCGCGGCGCATCGTCGTCAAGGTCGGCTCCAGCCTGGTCACCGCCGAGGGGCGCGGGCTCGATCACGCCGCGCTGTCGCGCTGGGCCGAACAGATCGCGGCGCTGACCGGGCAAGGTCGCGAAGTGGTGCTGGTTTCCAGTGGCGCGATTGCGGAAGGCATTGCGCGGCTGGGCTGGAACAAGCGCCCCAAGGCGGTCAACGAATTGCAGGCCGCCGCTGCCGTGGGGCAGATGGGACTGGTGCAGGCGTATGAATCCATCTTCCGCGCCCACGGCCTGCATGCCGCGCAGGTGCTGCTCACCCACGAAGACCTGGCCGACCGCACGCGTTATTTGAATGCGCGTTCGACCCTGCGCACGTTGCTGGAATTGCGTGCGGTGCCGATCATCAATGAAAACGACACCGTCGCCACCGACGAAATCCGTCTGGGGGATAACGACACGCTGGGCGCGCTGGTGACGAATCTGATCGAAGCCGACTGCCTCATCATCCTCACCGACCAGACCGGCCTCTACACCGCCGATCCGCGCCGCGACGTGACGGCGACCCTGGTGAGCGAGGCGCACGCAGGGGATCCCGAACTCGAACGCATGGCGGGCGGGGCGGGTAGCAGCGTCGGCACCGGCGGCATGTTGACCAAGATTCTCGCCGCCAAGCGCGCGGCCCGAAGCGGCGCGCACACGGTGATTTGCAGCGGGCGGGAAGACCACGTGCTGCTGCGGCTGGCGGCCGGCGAAGCCATTGGTAGTCAACTGGTGGCGCGCCAGGCACCGCTGGCCGCGCGGCGGCAGTGGCTGGCCGACCACCTGCAACTGCGGGGCGGCGTGGTGCTCGACGACGGCGCGGTGCGCGCCTTGCGCGAGGAAGGGAAAAGCCTGTTGCCGGTCGGCGTGAAAGGCATCACCGGAGAATTCGAGCGCGGCGAAGTGGTGGCGGTGGTCGATAGTGGCGGGCGCGAAGTCGCGCGTGGCCTGGCCAATTACAGCGCCAGCGAAGCGCGCCGCATCGCGGGTAAACCGAGCAGCGCCATCGAGACCGAGCTCGGCTATATGGACGAGCCGGAGCTGATCCACCGCGATAATCTGGTGGTGCTGGCGTGAGCGCCGTGTTTGTTTGGGTGCTCGCATGAGCACCGTGCTTGATTTGATGCGCCACGGCGAACCCGTCGGGGGTCGCAAATATCGCGGCCAGATCGACGATCCACTGTCGGAAAAGGGCTGGGCGCAGATGCAGGCGGCGGTGGGCGATGCCGCACCATGGACGCGTATCGTGTCGTCGCCCTTGCTGCGCTGCCGCGCGTTTGCCGAGACGCTGGCCGAGCGGCATGGTCTGCCGCTCGCCGTCGATCCCCGGCTGAGGGAGGTCGGCTTCGGCGCGTGGGAAGGCAAGACCACCGCCGAAATCGAGCAGGAGGCGCCCGGTACGCTGGCGCGTTTCAAGGCCGACCCCGTGCATGCGCGGCCGGCGGGCGCCGAGCCGCTGGCCGATTTTCAGGCGCGGGTGGCCGCAGGGCTGGATGCCATTGTGGCGGAGCATCGGGATCAGCATGTGCTGGTGGTGGGGCACGCCGGGGTGCTGCGCATGGCGCTTGCCTGGGCGCTGCACATTCCGCTGCAACACGCCTATCGCATCGAGGTGGCGAGCGCTTCGCTGACGCGCCTGCGCTTCAGCAACGGGCGCGCGAGCCTGATCTTTCACGGCGGCAGCCTGCCCGGTCGGTGATCCGCTGCTGCATCTTGTGTCTGTGTCTGCTGCTGGCCACGCCCGCGCAGGCCGCGGCCATTCGCGTGTTCGACGATGCGGGGAAAACACTCGAATTCGTCCGGCCGCCGCAGCGCATTATTTCGCTGACGCCACATCTCACCGAACTCCTGTTTGCTGTCGGCGCCGGGTCGCAGGTGGTGGGGGTGGACAGTGCCAGCGATTACCCGCCCGCCGCGCAGGCACTACCGCGCATCGGCGATTACAGCCGCGTGAATTTCGAGCGCATCCTGGCGCTGAAACCCGATCTGGTCGTCGTCTGGCTGGACGGCAACCGCGCGGCGGATATCCATGGCCTGAAAAGAATGGGGCTGCCGGTGCTGCAGACCCGCGCCACCCGACTCGACGACGTCGCGCGCCTGCTGCGACTGCTCGGGCAGGCAACCGGTCATGGCGCACAGGGAGAAACGGCGGCGCGCGATTTCAGCGCGCGGCTATCCGCCCTGCAAACCAGGCCTGTGCGGCAGCCTCCGCTCAGCGTGTTTTATCAGGTGTGGGATCGCCCGCTGATGACGGTGGGGGGGACGCACTGGATCAGCGATGCGCTGGCGCTGTGCGGTGCGCGCAATGTGTTTGCCGATCTGCGCGGACTCTCGCCCGTGGTCTCGCGTGAAGCGGTGTTGCAGCGTGCGCCCGAGCTGATCGTGAGCGGCAGCGACGCGCCGGACATGCGTGCGCAGTGGCAGCGTTTCCCCAGCCTGCCGGCCGTGAGAAATCAGGCATTTGTACGTTTGGATGCGGACCGGCTGCACCGTCCCACCCCGCGTCTGATCGAGGGCGTGGCTGCGCTGTGTGCCGCGCTGGCGCCGTATCAGCGCTGACGCGGGGCTGTATTAACGCTGACGCAGGTCGCTGGTTTTGCGGTTGGGACAGTTGTCCTTGATGCAGTCGGCGTAAATCTGCAGGGAATGGTCGTGGATGGCGAAACCGCGCTCCTTGGCGATGCGGTTCTGGCGCTTTTCGATTTCGGCGTCGAAAAATTCCTCGACCTTGCCGCATTGCAGGCAGACCAGGTGATCGTGGTGGTCGCCCTGATTCAACTCAAACACGGCCTTGTCGCTGTCGAAATGGTGGCGTATCAGCAGCCCGGCCTGCTCGAACTGCGTGAGCACGCGGTACACCGTGGCCAGACCAATGTCCTGACTTTCGTCGCTCAGCAATCGGTACACTTCTTCGGCGGTCATATGCCGCTTGTTGCTCTGCTCGAACAAATCGAGAATTTTCAGGCGCGGCAGCGTGGCTTTGAGACCGATGTTCTTGAGATCGGATGGATTGCTCAATGGGGTCTCCAGAATGAGAACGCGAGTACGTTATGATACGTTTTTTTCACCCCGCTCTAACCATCCCGGTTGCCTGGCTATGCGTCTTCCCCTGATTTCCATTCTGTTTTTGAGCCTGCTTGCCGGGTGTGCCTACATCGGTCCTCACCGTATTGATGTCCAGCAAGGCAATGCGCTCGACTCGGAAAGTATCGCCCGCCTGAAGCCCGGCCTCAGCCGTTCGCAAGTGCGTTTCCTGCTGGGCACCCCCCTGGTGGTCGATCCATTCCGTACCGATCGCTGGGATTATGTGTACATGTTTTACCGGGCGGGCACGTTGGTGGAGCAAAAACGCATCTCGCTGTTTTTTGATGGCGATACGCTGACCCGTATCGAAGGCGATGTGCCGCCGGCCGTGTCGGCTGCGCCCGCCCCCGCTGCTGCGACGCCGACTGTTGTTCCTGTCTCGCCCCAGTCGGGGCCCGCTGATGCCGCACCTGTTGTCGCACCACCTGACCCGGTACAACCGCCCCCGGCTTCACCGGATCCGGCAGCGGTCAACGACCCGCTGTCGACACCGGGTGGTGCCAAGCCATGACGGTGCAGGTCGCGATTGCCGGTGTGTCGGGGCGCATGGGACGCGCGCTGCTCGAAGCCGTGGCGGCAGATGCGGGTTGCGGGCTGGTCGCGGCGATTGATCGTCCTGGCAGCCCGCTGCTGGGGCAGGATGCCGGTGCTGCCTGGGGTGCGGCCAGCGGGATTCGCGTAACCGACCAGTTGCCGCTTGCCCTGCAAGGTGCGCAGGCACTGATCGATTTCACCCGACCCGAAGCCACTTTCGGCTATCTCGACGCCTGCCTGGCGACGGGCGTGCCGCTGGTGATCGGTACTACCGGATTCGACGAGGCCGGCAAGGCGCGCATCGCGGCGGCGGCACAGCGCATTCCCGTCGTCTTCGCGCCCAACATGAGTGTCGGCGTCAATCTGCTGATGAAGCTGGCCGAGCTTGCCGCGCGGGTGCTGGAAGACGGCTATGACATCGAAATTATCGAGGCGCATCATCGGCACAAGGTGGATGCGCCTTCAGGCACCGCGCTTGGCCTGGGACAGGCGGTGGCACGCGCGATCGACCGGGATCTGGCCGCCTGTGCCGTCTATGGCCGCGAAGGCGTCACTGGCGAGCGCGACCCGAAAACCATCGGCTTTGCCACCGTGCGTGGCGGCGATATCGTCGGCGACCACACGCTGCTGTTCGCCGGCCTCGGCGAGCGTGTCGAGCTCACCCACAAGGCGTCGAGCCGTGCCACCTTCGCCCACGGTGCCCTGCGCGCCGCCAAATGGCTGCAAGGCCGCGCGCCCGGGCTGTACGACATGCGCGACGTGTTGAATCTGAAATAGCCGAATTCGCAATAAACCCAGGACACCCCATGAACGCCGTCAAGGTATACAGCACCGGCACTTGCCCCATCTGCGTCAAGGTCAAGGCCTTTCTCGACAAGCGCGGCATCGGCTACGACGAAGTCCGCATCGACCTCGACCGCGCTGCGATGCAGGAATTCGCCGTCGTGACGAATGGCGCACGCACGGTGCCGCAAATCGTCGTCGAGGGAACATGCATCGGCGGCTTCACCGAACTGACCGAACTCGATATGGACGGTGGGCTGGATCACCTGCATCCCTGAGTTTGTGCGTTTGACGGGCGTCTGGCATTGAAGCCGGCCGGTCAAATCGGCTATAATCTGGGGCATTCAAGTTCAGGCGGGTTCGCGCAAGCGGCTCGCCTGAATTTTGTCACCTGCGCCATGATCACCGTCTTTCTGGAGTCTCCACTTGTCACGTGCCCAGCCCGCCATTCTTGTTCTAGCTGACGGTTCGGTGTTTCGCGGCCTATCCATCGGCGCCGACGGCGTCACGTCCGGTGAAGTGGTGTTCAATACCGCGTTAACCGGCTACCAGGAAATACTCACGGATCCTTCGTATTCACGTCAGATCGTGACGCTGACCTATCCGCACATCGGCAATACCGGGATCAATCCCGAAGATGTCGAGGCGGATCGCATCCATGCCGCCGGGCTGGTGGTGCGCGATGTCCCACGCCTGCATTCCAATTTCCGTGCAAGCCAGTCGCTGCCGGATTACCTGAAAAGCCAGCACATCGTTGCCATCGCCGACATCGATACTCGGCGGTTGACGCGCATCCTGCGTGAAACCGGTGCGCAAAGCGGCTGCATCATGGCAGGGGAGGTGGATGAAGCCCAAGCACTGGCAACCGCGCGCGCCTTCCCGGGGTTGGCGGGGATGGATCTGGCCAGGGTGGTGAGCGCGCCAACGGCCTACGCATGGAATGAAACCGAATGGAAGCTGGGGGCGGGCTACGGCCAGCAGACTGCACCGCGCTTTCATGTCGTCGCCTTCGATTACGGCGTCAAGCGCAACATCCTGCGCATGCTGGCCGAGCGCGGCTGCCGCCTGACCGTGCTGCCCGCTACCGCAACGGCGGCTGATGCACTGGCGCTGAAGCCGGACGGCATTTTCCTGTCCAACGGCCCCGGCGACCCGGAGCCGTGCGATTACGCCATTCAGGCGATCAGCGAACTGGTGGCGGCGAAGATTCCGACGTTCGGTATTTGCCTCGGACACCAGTTGCTCGCGCTCGCCTCGGGTGCCAAAACCGTGAAGATGAAGTTTGGCCACCACGGTGCCAACCATCCGGTCAAAGACCTCGACAGCGGGCGGGTGGCGATCACCAGCCAGAACCACGGCTTCGCGGTGGACGCGGCGACCCTGCCCGCCAACCTGCGCAGCACCCACGTGTCGTTGTTCGACGGCTCGCTGCAAGGCATCGCGCGCACCGATGCCCCCGCGTTCAGCTTTCAAGGCCACCCCGAAGCCAGTCCCGGTCCGCACGACGTGAGCTATTTGTTCGACCGATTTATTCAGCTGATGGCTGACCATGCCTCGGCAACCTGATTATGCCTAAGCGCACTGACCTCAAAAGTATCCTCATTATCGGCGCCGGCCCCATCGTCATCGGGCAGGCGTGCGAGTTCGACTATTCCGGCGCCCAGGCGTGCAAGGCGCTGCGCGAGGAGGGCTACAAGGTCATCCTGGTCAACAGCAATCCGGCAACGATCATGACCGACCCGGACATGGCCGACGTCACCTACATCGAGCCGATTACCTGGCAGGTGGTCGAAAAGATCATCGCCAAGGAGCGTCCCGACGCACTGTTGCCTACCATGGGCGGGCAGACCGCTCTGAACTGCGCGCTCGACCTGGCCAAACACGGCGTGCTGGAAAAATACGGCGTCGAGATGATCGGGGCGTCCAAAGAAGCCATCGACAAGGCGGAAGACCGCGAAAAATTCAAGGCCGCGATGACCAAGATCGGGCTCGGTTCGGCGCGTTCGTCGATTGCCCACAGCCTGGAAGAAGCCCTGCAGGTGCAGGCGGCGCTGGGCTTTCCGTCGATCATCCGGCCGTCGTTCACCATGGGCGGCTCGGGTGGCGGCATTGCCTACAACCGCGACGAATTCGTCGCCATTTGCGAACGCGGACTGGAAGCTTCGCCGACGCACGAACTGCTGATCGAGGAATCGCTGCTCGGCTGGAAAGAATACGAGATGGAGGTGGTGCGCGACCGCAAGGACAACTGCATCATCATCTGCTCGATCGAGAACTTCGATCCGATGGGCGTGCATACCGGCGACTCAATCACCGTGGCACCGGCGCAGACGCTGACCGACAAGGAATACCAGATCATGCGTAACGCCTCGCTGGCCGTGTTGCGCGAGATCGGCGTGGAAACCGGCGGCTCCAACGTGCAGTTTTCCATCAACCCGGAAGACGGGCGCATGGTGGTGATCGAGATGAACCCGCGGGTGTCGCGATCCAGCGCGCTGGCATCGAAGGCGACGGGTTTCCCGATTGCCAAGGTGGCGGCCAAGTTGGCGGTCGGTTACACGCTCGACGAGTTGCAGAACGACATCACCGGCGGCGCGACCCCGGCCTCGTTCGAGCCATCGATCGATTACGTCGTCACCAAGATTCCGCGCTTTGCGTTCGAGAAATTCCCGCAGGCCGATGATCGCCTGACCACGCAGATGAAGTCGGTGGGCGAGGTGATGGCAATCGGCCGCAGCTTCCAGGAATCGCTACAAAAAGCCCTGCGCGGGCTGGAAGTGGGCGCAGACGGCTTCGACCCCAAGACCACTGACCGCGACGAGATCGAAGCCGAGTTGATGTCGCCCGGTCCCGAGCGCATCTGGTACGTCGGCGATGCGTTCCGCGTCGGCATGACGCTGGAAGAAATCTTCGCCGTGTCGAAAATTGACCCGTGGTTTCTCGACCAGATCCAGGGCTTGATCGAGTTCGAAACTTCGCTGGCCGGCCGAGCATTAGCCGGCATCGACCGCGCCGAATTGCGCCAGCTCAAACGCGCCGGCTTCTCCGACCGCCGTCTGGCCAAGCTGCTGAACACCGACCAGCATGCGGTGCGCGCGCGCCGTCAGGAACTGGCGCTGCATCCGGTCTACAAGCGGGTCGATACCTGCGCGGCCGAGTTCGCCACGCAAACCGCCTACATGTATTCGACCTACGAGGAAGAGTGCGAGGCGCAGCCGACCGATGCGAAAAAAATCATGGTGCTGGGCGGCGGGCCGAACCGCATCGGCCAGGGGATCGAGTTCGATTACTGCTGCGTGCACGCTGCATTGGCGCTGCGCGAAAACGGCTTCGAGACCATCATGGTCAACTGCAACCCGGAGACCGTTTCCACCGATTACGACACTTCCGACCGGCTGTATTTCGAACCGCTGACACTGGAAGACGTGCTGGAAATCGTGCGCATCGAGAAGCCCTTCGGCGTGATCGTGCAATACGGCGGGCAGACGCCGCTGAAGCTGGCGCGCGATCTGGAAAGGAACGGCGTACCCATCATCGGCACCAGTCCGGACATGATCGACGCCGCCGAAGATCGCGAGCGTTTCCAGCAGATGCTGCACGAGTTGGGCCTGAAGCAGCCGCCCAACCGCACCGCCCGCAATCCCGAAAGTGCGATCCGCATGGCCGAGGAAATCGGCTATCCGCTGGTGGTGCGGCCGAGCTATGTGCTGGGCGGCCGTGCGATGGAAATCGTGCGCGAGGAAGCCGATCTGCGCCGCTACATGACCGAGGCGGTCAAGGTGTCGAACAAGTCGCCGGTGCTGCTCGACCGTTTCCTGAACGACGCGATCGAAGTCGATGTCGATGCGCTGTCCGATGGCGAACAGGTGGTGATCGGCGGCATCATGCAGCACATCGAGCAGGCCGGCGTGCATTCGGGCGATTCGGCCTGTTCGTTGCCGCCATATAGCCTGTCGAACGAATTGCAGGACGAATTGCGCCGCCAGACGGTGGCGATGGCGAAGGCGCTGAAAGTGGTGGGCCTGATGAACGTGCAGTTCGCGATCCAGGGCGACATTGTGTATGTGCTGGAAGTGAACCCGCGCGCGTCGCGCACCGTGCCCTTCGTCTCCAAAGCCATCGGTGCGCCGCTGGCGAAAATTGCCGCGCGTGCGATGGCGGGTATTTCGCTGAAATCGCAGGCGTTTGAAAAAGAGATCATCCCGCCGTATTTCTCGGTCAAGGAAGCGGTGTTTCCGTTCCGCAAATTCCCCGGCGTCGATACCATCCTCGGTCCGGAAATGAAATCGACCGGCGAGGTCATGGGCGTGGGCGACAACTTTGGTGAAGCCTTCGTCAAGTCGCAGCTGGGCGCCAGTTCCGAACTGCCGAAGCCGGGTGGTGGACGGGCGTTTGTCAGCGTCCGTTCGGGCGATCGCGTTGCCGTCGCCGAATTGGCGCAGGCGCTGCGCGATCTGGGTTTCAACCTGGTTGCTACGCGTGGCACTGCGCAGGCGATCGAAACGGCGGGCATTCCGGTGGCGATCGTCAACAAGGTCAAGGAAGGGCGCCCGCATATTGTCGATATGATCAAGAATGGTGATATCGACTTCATCGTCAACGTGGTGGATGACAAAAAAGCGGTGAAGGATTCCTATGCCATCCGCGCCGAAGCGCTGGCGCGCCGGGTGGTCTATTTCACCACGCTGGCCGGTGCGCGTGCTGCCTGCATGGGCATGCAGCACGGCAACGAACTCGAAGTGTATTCCCTGCAGGCGCTGCATCAGCGCTTGCATTGATCTGATTAAGGCAAGCTTGTGAGCAAATATCCCCTTACCGTCGTGGGCGCAGAAAAATTGCGCATTGAATTACAGACTCTGAAAAGTGTCGAACGTCCTGCCGTGATCCAGGCGATTGCCGAGGCACGCGCGCAGGGTGACCTGTCGGAAAACGCCGAATACGATGCCGCCAAGGAAAAGCAGGGCTTTATCGAAGGCCGGATTGCCGATCTCGAGGGCAAGTTGTCGAATGCGCAGATCATCGATCCGACCACGCTGGATGCGGAGGGCCGCATTGTCTTCGGCGCGACGGTCGAACTCGAGGATGCCAGTTCCGGCGATGCCGTTACCTATCAAATCGTTGGCGACGACGAGGCCGATATCAAACAGGGCAAGATTTCCGTGTCGTCTCCGATTGCCCGTGCGCTGATCGGCAAATATGCCGGCGATACCGTCGACGTGCAGGCGCCAAGCGGCGTGCGTCATTACGAAGTACTGGACGTGCTGTACAAATGAATATGCGGCGGTTTTGGGACGGTCTCGCCGGAGTGTTGCTGGTGTGGTGGATCGGCGGCATGTGGGCGATCGGCTACGTGGCCGCGCCGGTGCTGTTTGCCAACCTGGGCGACAAGCAACTGGCCGGGATGCTGGCCGGAAAATTGTTCGACCTGATGGCCTGGCTCGCGATTGCCGCCGCGATTTATCTGCTGATTTATCGCCTTGTCCGTGATGGCGGTGCCGCGCTGAAAACACTTTCCTTCTGGGCGGTGGTGTTGATGCTGGCGCTGACCCTGGCGAGCCATTTTGGTATCCAGCCCATCATGCAAAGCCTGAAAGATCAGGCCATGCCGCGTGCGGTGATGCAGAGTGTGTTTGCCGACCGTTTCGCCCGCTGGCATGGGGTGTCGAGCATTCTTTACCTGATTCAGAGCGCGTTGGGGTTGTTGCTGATCTGGCGCGCGGGACTGGCGCGATAACCCCTGCGTTTAAACGTTCACTTTGGCAGGACGACCACCGGTTTGGCGGCGGCGCGATAAATCACCAATACCTTGCCGATTTGTTGCACCGATGCTGCGCCAGTGGCAGCGCAAATTTCTTCCAGCCAGGCGCGACGCGTCCCCAGCTCGTCGCTGGCGGCCTTGATCTTGATGAGTTCGTGCGAGTTGAGCGCGAGCTCGATTTCCTTCAATACGGCGGGGGTCAACCCCTGATTGCCGATCATGACTACCGGCTGGCGGTTGTGCGCCAGTCCTTTGAGATATTGCCGCTGTGCGGGCGTGAGTGATTTCATGCGTATTCCTTAAACTGAGCGCGGATTGTAGCCGATAGAGATGGTGCAGAAAGCGAAGCGAACCAAATCGGGCAGTGCCTGGATGCACGAGCACGTGACGGATCCCTATGTCAAAAAGGCGCAGCTGGACGGCTATCGTTCGCGTGCCGCCTATAAGCTGCTGGAAATCGACAAGCGTGACCGTTTATTGCGCCCCGGCATGACGGTGGTGGATCTGGGCGCCGCGCCCGGCAGTTGGTGTCAGGTGGCGGTGCAGATGATGAAAAAGCAGGGCAGGGTGCTGGCGATCGACTTGCTTCCGATGGCGCCGATGCCGGGGGTCGACAGCCTGGAAGGGGACTTCACCGAGGCGGCGGCGCTGGCCTGGCTGGAAGAAAAATTGCAATCGGCACGGGTTGATCTTGTATTAAGCGATATGGCGCCCAATATCAGTGGGGTGATGCTGACAGACCAGGCGCGACACTATGAATTGTGCGAGTTGGCGCTGGATTTTGCAGCGACCTGGCTGAAACCAGACGGGGCTTTTCTCGTCAAAGTATTTCAGGGCGTTGGGTTTGAGGATTTCCGTGCACAGATGCGGCAGGCATTCGAGCAGGTGCAGATTCGCAAGCCCGATGCCTCGCGTGACCGCAGTACCGAAGTCTATCTGCTGGGGCGCCGCCCTGTGACTGCAAAGGCGGCGGGTCAGACAACTACCGTGACAAGCCGGCAAGAGTGGGCTTAGAATGAGTCTAAATGTGCTGCGCCAGTAATGAGCTGTGCTGCGACTGGATTAAATGTGCCGTATAGGCACCAAGGAGTAAATGTTGAACAACTTGCCCAAAAACATTGCCATTTGGCTGATCATCGCCGTCGTTCTGATGACGGTGTTCAACCAGTTTGGCGCGCAGCGCACCGCGCAGACGCAAGTGCCGTACTCGCAGTTCATCGAAGAGGTGCGTGCGCAACAGATCACCAAGGTGGTGATCGAGGGCAATGTGCTGAAGGGCGAACGCAGCGACGGCCAGCGCTTCACCAGCTATGCGCCGAGCGATCCGTGGATGGTGTCCGATCTGCTGAAAAACGGCGTGTCGGTCGAAGCCAAACCGGAAGAGCAGCCTTCTTTCCTGATGAGCCTGTTCATTTCCTGGTTCCCCATGCTGCTGCTGATCGGCGTGTGGATTTTCTTCATGCGCCAGATGCAGGGCGGCGGCAAAGGCGGTGCGTTCTCGTTCGGCAAAAGCCGCGCGCGGCTGCTGGACGAAAACGCCACTCCGGTGACGTTTGCCGATGTGGCTGGCTGCGATGAAGCGAAAGAGGAAGTCGCCGAACTGGTCGATTTCCTGAAAGATCCGTCCAAATACCAGAAACTTGGCGGGCGCATTCCGCGCGGCGTGCTGATGGTGGGGCCGCCGGGAACCGGTAAAACCCTGCTGGCGCGCTCGATTTCGGGCGAAGCCAAGGTGCCGTTCTTCAGCATTTCGGGATCCGACTTCGTTGAAATGTTTGTCGGTGTGGGTGCCGCGCGCGTGCGCGACATGTTCGAGCAGGCGAAGAAGAGTTCGCCCTGCATCATCTTCATCGACGAAATCGATGCGGTTGGACGCCAGCGCGGCGCCGGCCTCGGTGGCGGCAACGATGAGCGCGAACAGACGCTTAACCAGTTGCTGGTCGAAATGGACGGCTTTGAGGCGACTGCCGGCGTCATCGTGATTGCCGCGACCAACCGTCCCGACGTGCTCGACCCCGCGCTGTTGCGGCCCGGCCGGTTCGACCGTCAAGTGGTGGTGGGCCTGCCAGACATGCGTGGCCGCGAGCAGATCCTGATGGTGCACATGCGCAAGGTGCCGGTGGCGCCCGATGTGCAGGCTGACATTCTGGCGCGCGGCACCCCCGGCATGTCGGGAGCCGATCTCGCCAACCTGGTCAACGAGGCGGCGCTGTTTGCAGCGCGTGGCAATAAGCGCCTGGTCGATATGGACGATTTTGAACAGGCCAAGGACAAGATCTTCATGGGCGCCGAGCGCAAGTCGATGGTGATCACGCCCGAAGACAAGAAGAAGACGGCTTACCACGAGTCGGGTCATGCGATCATCGGCATGACCTTGCCGGGGTGTGATCCGGTACATAAGGTGACGGTGATTCCGCGCGGTCGTGCGCTCGGCGTGACCATGTCGCTGCCGGAAATGGATCGTTTCAGCCTGTACCAGGATCAGATGCTGGCGCAGATCAGCATGTTGTTTGGCGGTCGTGTCGCGGAAGAAATTTTCGTCGGCAGCATTTCGACCGGTGCCTCCAATGATTTCGAGCGCGCCACCAGCATTGCGCGCGACATGGTGACGCGCTACGGCATGTCCCAGGCGCTGGGGCCGATGGTGTATGGCGAAAACGAGGGCGAGGTGTTCCTGGGGCGCTCGGTGACGACGCACAAGAACATGAGCGAGGCGACGATGCAGAAGGTCGATTCCGAAATCCGCCGTATCCTGGACGAGCAATACGCGTTGGCGACGAAAATCCTCACCGACAGCCGCGACAAGGTCGAAGCGATGACCGCCGCGCTGCTGGAATATGAAACCATCGACGCTGAGCAGATCGGCGACATCATGGCGGGGCGCCCGGCGCGGCCACCGAAGCCGTCTGCCGCGCCGCAGCCACCGTCTGGCGGTGGCGACAAGCCCAGCGCGCCGGCGCCGACCGTGCAGCAGCCCGCACAGGAAACCTGAGCGGCGACCGCGCGCACTACAATGGGGGGCTTCGGCTCCTCTATTTTTATGTCTGTTCTCGCAGGTTCGCACCGCCTCTCCCTGGCCAGGCCGCTCATCATGGGCATCGTCAACACCACACCGGATTCGTTTTCGGATGGTGGGCGTTGGCTTGATGCGCAGGCAGCCATTCGGCATGCGCTCAAGCTCCAGGAAGAAGGCGCCGATATCCTTGACGTCGGCGGGGAATCGACCCGTCCAGGTGCGGCGACTGTGCCTGCCGATGAGGAAATCCGTCGCGTGCTGCCGGTAATCGAGGCGCTGATCCGTCAAGGCTGCGTGGTATCGGTCGACACGAAAAAGCCCGAGGTGATGCGAGCCGCGCTCGATGCGGGTGCGGCGATGGTGAACGATGTGATGGCCTTGCAGGCGCCCGGCGCGCTGGAGGCCGTGGCGGCGTCCAGCGCAGCGGTATGCCTGATGCATATGCAGGGCGACCCGCAAACCATGCAGCAGGCGCCTGGTTATGCCGATGTGCCGGGCGAAGTGAAGCAGTTCCTGCAGGGTAGAGTCGGGGCGTGCGAGGCGGCGGGGATAGCCCGAGAGCGATTGGTGATTGACCCTGGCTTTGGTTTTGGCAAAACGCTGCAACATAACCTGGCGCTATTGAAGCACTTGAATGTTCTGGTTGAATTGGAACTGCCAGTGCTGGTCGGGCTGTCGCGCAAATCGATGCTGGGCACGTTGACCGGGCGCGAACCGGAGCAGCGCGAATTTGCCGGCGTGGCGGCGAACCTGATGGCAGTTGCGCGTGGCGCGCGACTGCTGCGCGTACACAATGTTGCGGCCATGCGCGATGCGCTGGCCGTCTGGAATGCAGTGGAGGAACAACAGGATGGGACGTAAATATTTTGGCACCGACGGGGTGCGCGGCAAGGTGGGCGAATCGCCCATCACGCCCGAATTTGTCATGCATTTGGGTTACGCCGCCGGTCAGGTGCTGGTAGCCGACCGTGGCAGCCTGCCGCCGAATCAGCATCCCACTGTGCTGATCGGCAAGGACACCCGCATTTCCGGCTACATGCTGGAAGCCGCGCTGGAAGCGGGATTTACCGCTGCCGGGGTGAATGTGCTGATGACTGGACCGATGCCGACGCCGGCGGTGGCGTATCTGACGCGCGCCTTGCGTCTGCAGGCCGGCGTGGTGATCTCGGCATCGCATAATCCATTCGAGGACAACGGCATCAAATTCTTTTCCGCCAGCGGCCAGAAGTTGCCAGACAGCGTGGAAGAAGCGATCGAGGCGCGGCTGGATCATCCCATGGTTACGGTCGAGGCGCGTCAGTTGGGTCGTGCGCGGCGTATCGAGGATGCCGCTGCGCGTTACATCGAGTTTTGCAAGAGCACGTTTCCCAATCACCTCGACCTGCGCGGAATACGCATCGTGGTTGACTGTGCCCACGGCGCGACCTACCACATCGCGCCACATGTGCTGCACGAACTGGGCGCCGAAGTGATCGCCATCGGCAACGAACCGAACGGGTTCAATATCAACGACCAATGCGGGGCGACCTACACCAAGACGCTGTCGGATGCGGTGCGCTCGCACCGTGCCGATCTCGGCATTGCGCTGGACGGCGACGGCGACCGTTTGATGATGGCCGATGCCCATGGACGGATCTACGACGGCGACCAGCTGCTTTATGTCATAGCGCGTCATCGCATTCAGACCGGCTACATGAAGGGGGGCGTGGTCGGCACCTTGATGACCAATCTCGGCACCGAACATGCGCTCGGCCGCGCCAACATCCCGTTCGAACGCGCCAGGGTGGGCGATCGCTATGTGATGGAGCGCTTGCATGCCAAAGGCTGGACGCTGGGTGGCGAAACCTCGGGACACATCCTGTGCCTGGACAAGCACACCACCGGTGACGGCATCGTGTCGGCCCTGCAAGTGCTGCGTGCGCTGCGCGAGACAGGCGAAACGCTGGATGCCTTCACTGCCGATCTGGAAACCTATCCCCAGGTGATGATCAATGTGCCGATCGCCAAGGGCTTCAAGCTGGATGCGTCGCCCGCAGTGAGTGCGTCAGTCGCCCAGGCGGAATTGGCGCTGAATGGCACGGGTCGGGTTGTCCTGCGCGCATCCGGTACCGAGCCGCTGATTCGGGTGATGGTGGAAGGGCGCGATGCGGATCAGGTTCGTCACACCGCTGAAACAATCGCCGAGGCGGTGAGGCTGGCCGCATCGGGAGCGTGATGCTGGACAGGGATTTAGCCCAGGCAATTTCCTGCCCTGAAATATAACTGTAATATTCCGTCGTTAGTATGGCCGGGTCGCCAATGCGGCAACGTCAATTACTACCGGAGATATTACATGCGTACACTCAATAAACTGGTTCAAGGCACCCTGGTTGCGGCCATGGGCCTGGCTTTCTCGGTTGGCGCGCTGGCCGCTGACATCACGGGCGCGGGTGCAACCTTCCCCTACGCCGTTTACACCAAGTGGGCTGAAGCCTATCAGGCCGCAACCGGCAACAAGGTCAACTACCAGGGCATCGGTTCGTCGGGCGGCGTCAAGCAAATCAAGGCCAAGACCGTCGATTTCGCCGGTAGCGATGCACCCGTTTCCGAAGCGGATCTGGATGCATTGCATCTGGTTCAGGTGCCGACCGTGATGGGTGGCGTGACCATCGTCATGAACGTTCCCGGTATAGCGTCCGGCAAGCTGAAGCTGGATGGCGTGACTGCAGCTGACATCTTCCGTGGTGCCATTACCAAATGGAATGACCCCGCTATTGCCAAGCTGAACCCCGGCGTTGCGCTGCCGGATCTGGCCATCACCGTGGCAAACCGCTCGGATGGTTCCGGTACGACTTTTGTTTTCACTAATTATCTGGCCAAGCAATCGACTGACTTCAAACGTGACGTGGGTGCGGGTAACACCGTGAACTGGCCTGCCAACGCGCTGGGTGGCAAGGGCAATCCGGGTGTGGCGGCCAACGTGCAGAAAATCAAGGGCACGATTGGTTATGTGGATATCGCCGATGCCATGAAGAACAAGATGAACTTTGTTGCGTTGAAGAATAAGGCTGGCAACTACATCGTGCCGAACCAGGATTCAGTGGCAGATGCCGCTGCGGGTGCAAACTTCAAAGTGCGCGGCATGGCGCCTGATCTGCTGGATCAGGCGCACAAGAACGCCTGGCCCATCACCAGCGCCACCTACATGCTGGCGTATGAAAAAGGCGACGATGCTGCAAAACAAAAAGGCGTGGTGGACTTCTTCGATTGGTCGCTGAAGAACGGCCAGAAAATGGCTGAAGATCTGGGTTTCGTGCCGTTGCCCGCCAGCGTGGTGAAAATGGTCGAAGCGGAAATGAAGAACATCAAGTAAGCTCACGCGATGCTTGGCTGGGGGCGATGCATTGCGCCCGGCGTTCTACGAAAGTGGCTGTCTGTTCAGACGGCCATTTTCGCAGATAACAATTGAACCGATAGGCACCCACCGTGAGTGATCACAGCGCATTCGCCGGAATCGATCTACAGGCTCGGCAGATTCGAAAATTTCGGTTGCAGGACCAGTTTTTTCACCATACCACCCAGCTTTTTGCGTTGGTCGTCCTGGCGGCGCTTCTGGGGATTCTGGTGGCGCTCACGCGTGATGCCTGGCCCAGCCTTAAGGCATTTGGCCCGGCTTTTCTGTGGACCAACGTGTGGAGCGTGCCGGATGATCAATACGGGGCGCTGGCTGCCATTTATGGCACGGTGGTGACATCGGTACTGGCGCTGCTGTTCGCGGTGCCGGTCAGTTTTGGCATTGCCATGTTCCTGACCGAAACCTGCCCAGCGTGGCTGCGCCGCCCTCTAGGCACCGCGATTGAATTGCTGGCCGGTATCCCTTCCATTGTGTACGGCATATGGGGCCTGTTCGTGTTTGCGCCGCTGTTTGCCGACTATGTCCAGCCCCCCTTGCAGGCGTTGCTGGGTGATGTCCCCATCATCGGCGGCTGGTTCTCCGGCCCCCCCATCGGGGTCGGCATCCTCACCGCCAGCATCGTGCTGTCAATGATGGTGATTCCGTTCATCGCCTCGGTGATGCGTGACGTGTTCGAAACCGTACCGCACGTGCTGAAAGAATCGGCCTACGGTGTCGGCTGCACCACTTGGGAAGTGATGCGCAACATCGTGTTGCCTTACACTCGCGTTGGCGTCATCGGCGGCATCATGCTGGGGCTGGGACGCGCATTGGGCGAGACCATGGCGGTGACTTTTGTGATTGGCAACGCCAACCGTATCAACGGCAGTCTGTTTGCCCCCGGCACCTCGATTGCCTCCACGCTGGCGAACGAATTCGGCGAAGCCGATCCTGGCCTGCACATCGCCTCTCTGTTTGCGCTGGGGCTGGTGCTGTTCATCATCACTTTTGTCGTGCTGGCGATTTCGCGCTGGCTCATCAGCCGCAGCATGGGCTCCGAGGGGCTGTAAACCATGATGAGCCTGTATACCCGCCGCATCTGGATCAACCGCATCGGCATCACTCTGTCCATGGTCGCGATGAGCGTGGGGTTGGCCGTGCTGCTGTGGATTTTGTGGACGCTGTTTTCCCGGGGTTTTGCCGCGCTGAGTTGGGATTTGTTCACCCAAGACACGCCCGCACCCGGCTCCGAGGGCGGCGGTCTGCGCAATGCCATCGTCGGCAGCGGCCTCATCCTGCTGTTTTCCATGTTGATCGCGACGCCGATTGGAATTTTGGCCGGCATTTATCTGGCCGAATATGGGCGCATATCGAAGTTTGCGGCATTCACCCGCTTCATGACTGACATCATGCTGTCGGCACCCTCCATCGTCATTGGCCTGTTCGTCTATGCCTTGTTCGTGGTGACCACCGGCGGATTTTCCGGCTGGGCGGGTTCACTGGCGCTGGCGCTGATCGCCATTCCGGTGGTGGTGCGCACCACCGAAAACATGCTGAAACTGGTCCCCACCAGCCTGCGCGAAGCAGCGTTCGCGGTGGGCGCGCCGCGCTGGCAGGTGTCGCTCAAGGTGACGCTGCGCGCAGTTCAATCCGGTGTGGTGACGGGCGTGTTGCTGGCGATGGCGCGCATCACCGGCGAAACCGCGCCGCTCTTGTTCACTGCGCTGAACAACCAGTTCTTCAGCACCAATATGGCCGAGCCCATGGGCAATCTGCCGGTGGTGATTTACCAGTTCGCACTGAGTCCATATGACAACTGGGTCAATCTGGCCTGGGGCGGCGCGCTGCTGATCGCTCTCCTGGTGCTGGCGGTCAACATCGGTGTACGCGTCGTTTTCCGCAATAAAGACAAACGTTAATTCCCGGATCTACGCCGTGCCCAATCAACCCGTGCTCAATCAAGCCATGCCCACTCAAGCCATGCCAACCGGCGAAAATGCTGCCTTGCAGGTCCGCAACCTGGATTTTTTCTACGGCGATTTCAAAGGACTCAATAACGTCAATCTCGACATCGCCCACAAAAAAGTGACGGCCTTCATCGGGCCGTCCGGCTGCGGCAAATCGACCTTGCTGCGCACCTTCAACCGCATGTATGACCTGTATCCGGGGCAGCGCGCCGAAGGCCAGATCCTGTTTCACGGCAAGAATCTGCTCGACAAGAGCCAGGACGTGAACCTGGTACGCGCCAAGATCGGCATGGTGTTCCAGAAACCGACGCCGTTTCCGATGACCATCTACGACAACATTGCCTTCGGCGTGCGCTTATACGAGCGCATGTCGAAAAGCGCCATGGATGATCGCGTTGAATGGGCGCTCAACAAGGCGGCGCTGTGGGGCGAAGTGAAGGACAAGTTGCAGCAGAACGGGTTGTCGCTTTCCGGCGGTCAGCAGCAGCGTCTGTGCATTGCGCGTGCGGTCGCGGTCAAGCCTGAAATTGTTTTGCTGGACGAACCGACATCTGCGCTGGATCCGATTTCTACCGCCAAGATCGAAGAACTCATCAACGAACTGAAAAACGAATATACCATCGCCATCGTCACCCACAACATGCAGCAGGCTGCGCGGATTTCCGATTTAACGGCATTCATGTACCTCGGCGAACTCATCGAGTTCAACGAAACCGCGACCATCTTCATGCGGCCGGGCAAAAAGCAGACAGAGGACTACATTACGGGCCGTTTTGGCTGATCAACAGACAAGTGCAAGCGCTCGGCGGTTGACCGTCCAGCGCGTTGCGCTTACCATCGCGCACTTTTGTCTGGCAGATTCCCATGCGTAAAAAGCTCGTAGCCGGTAACTGGAAAATGCACGGCAGCCTGGCTGAAAACGCTGCGCTGCTGGCTGCACTCAAACCCGCTTTGGCCGGGATCGAGGCTGTGGTGTGCGTGCCTTTCCCCTATCTGGCGCAAGTGCAGGACGCGCTGGGTGGATCGTCGATTGCTTGGGGTGCACAAAACCTGTCCGAGCAGGCCAAGGGCGCGTTCACCGGCGAAGTGTCGGCGTCCATGCTGCTCGATTTTGGCTGCAAGTATGTGATCGTCGGGCATTCCGAGCGGCGCAGCCTGTATGGCGAATCCGACGAACTGGTAGCCAGCAAGTACCTGGCAGCGCAGGCGGCCGGCCTGACACCGATCCTGTGCGTGGGAGAATCGCTGGCCGAGCGCGAGTCGGGCGTGACTGAAGCGGTGGTTGGCCGTCAGCTTGATGCAGTAATCAAAACCGCCGGCGTCGCGTCGCTGGCCAAGGCGGTGGTGGCCTATGAACCCGTGTGGGCAATCGGGACCGGCAAGACGGCATCGCCCGAACAGGCGCAGGCAGTGCATGCCTTCATTCGCGGCAAGATTGCCGTCCTCGATGCCGGGGTCGCCGATCAGTTGGTGATCCAGTATGGGGGTAGCGTAAAAGCCTCAAATGCGGCAGAATTGATGGCTCAGCCCGATATCGATGGCGGCCTGATTGGCGGTGCGTCGTTGCTTGCCGATGAGTTTGTTGCAATTTGCCGGGCGGCCGCCAAGTAAGAGTCAAAATTATGGAAACCCTAGTCTGGATCGTTCACATCATCGTTGCACTTGGCGTCATTGGGCTGGTGCTGCTTCAGCATGGCAAGGGTGCAGACATGGGCGCAGCATTCGGCAGCGGATCTGCAGGCAGCTTGTTTGGCTCCAGCGGCTCAGCCAATTTTTTGAGCCGTAGCACAGCTGTCCTGGCCACCCTGTTTTTTATGACCAGCCTGGGCTTGGCTTATTTCGGACTTCAGCAGCACAAACCGGCCAGCGTGCTGGATCGGACTGCCGTACCCGCGACGACAGCAAAGCCTGTGGCCCCGGTGCCGGCGCCCGTTCCGGGTCAGAGCACCGATTCGAAGGCGGCGGGCATTCCGCAGTAAAGACCTCGCAGTAAATTTGCAGTACCCAATCGGGCGCATGCCCATTGGCCGACGTGGTGGAATTGGTAGACACGCTATCTTGAGGGGGTAGTGACTTCGGTTGTGCGAGTTCGAGTCTCGCCGTCGGCACCATCAAATTTCCTGATTCATTCATCAATCAAAATCATCAAATAACTTATTGATACATAAGTTAAATCCTACTATTTTTTCGGCTTGACAGTGGGTGCGGCGCGCACATAAACTGCGCCCATAATGACTCAACCCGCAAAGGGTGCGCCGGAGGATCAGTGCTGGAGAATTATCTCCCCATTCTGTTGTTCATACTGGTCGGCCTGGCCTTCGGCATTGGCCCGATAGTGGCTGGAGGCTTACTGGCACCCCATCGCCCGGACAGCGAAAAACTCTCCCCCTATGAGTGCGGCTTCGAGGCTTTCGAAGACGCGCGCATGAAATTCGACGTGCGCTACTACCTCGTCGCCATCCTGTTCATTCTGTTCGATCTGGAAATTGCGTTCCTGTTTCCCTGGGCCATCGTGCTGGAGGAAATCGGCCTGGCTGGTTTCCTCGCCATGATGGTTTTCCTCGCCATCCTGGTCGTCGGCTTTATTTACGAATGGATGAAAGGTGCACTGGAATGGGAATGATCCTGTGAGCATCGAAGGCGTCCTTGAGCAGGGCTTTGTCACCACCAAGGCCGATCAACTTATCAACTACATGCGCACCGGTTCGATGTGGCCGATGACCTTTGGTCTGGCGTGCTGTGCGGTAGAAATGATGCAGGCTGGCGCTTCGCGTTATGACCTCGACCGCTTTGGCATCGTGTTCCGCGGGAGTCCCCGACAGTCCGATGTGATGATCGTGGCCGGCACGCTGTGCAACAAGATGGCGCCCGCTCTGCGCAAGGTTTACGATCAGATGGCCGAGCCGCGTTGGGTCATTTCCATGGGGTCGTGTGCCAACGGCGGCGGTTATTACCATTATTCCTATTCGGTGGTGAGGGGCTGCGACCGCATCGTGCCGGTGGACATCTATGTACCTGGCTGCCCGCCCACTGCGGAGGCGTTGTTGTTTGGCCTCATCCAGTTGCAGAACAAGATCAAGCGCACCAACACCATCGCCCGCTAACGACTGATGCCGCAGACTGTGGAAGCCCTCTCTTTGTCTCTTGAAAAGCTGCTTGGCGATGCGCTGATGGACTCGTTTGTCCGTCTGGGCGAACTGACGCTGATCATCAAGCCGCAGCATTATGCGTCGGCGATGTGTACCCTGCGCGACCATCCCGATTGCCGCTTCGAGCAGTTGGTTGATTTGTGCGGCATGGATTACTCCGATTACGGGGACGGCGTCTGGGAAGGCGCACGCTTTGCGGTGGTGGTGCATCTGCTGTCGGTGTCGAACAACCAGCGCGTGCGGGTACGCGTCTCCTGTCCTGAAGACGACTTGCCGGCGGTTGCAACGATGGTCGACATCTGGCCGGCCGCCAACTGGTACGAGCGTGAAGCCTTCGACTTGTACGGCATTGTGTTTGAAGGTCATCCCGACCTGCGCCGCATCCTCACCGATTACGGTTTCATCGGTCATCCGTTTCGCAAAGATTTCCCGCTGTCCGGCAACGTCGAAATGCGTTATGACCCGACCCAACAGCGCGTGATCTATCAGCCGGTGTCGATCGAGCCGCGCGAAATCGTGCCGCGCATCGTGCGTGATGAGAGCTACGGGGCAGGGCGCTGAGCATGGCCGAGATCCGGAATTACACGATGAACTTCGGTCCGCAGCATCCGGCTGCGCATGGCGTGCTGCGCCTGGTGCTCGAACTCGACGGCGAAGTCATCCAGCGCGCCGACCCGCACATCGGCCTGCTGCACCGCGCGACAGAAAAGCTCGCCGAGCACAAGACCTTCATCCAGTCGGTGCCCTATATGGATCGTCTCGACTACGTGTCGATGATGGTCAACGAACATGCCTACGTGATGGCGATCGAAAAGCTGCTCGGCATCCAGGTGCCCGAGCGAGCGCAATACATCCGCGTGATGTTCGACGAAATCACCCGCGTGCTGAATCACCTGTTGTGGCTGGGCGCGCATGCGCTCGACGTCGGCGCAATGACGGTGTTTTTGTATGCCTTCCGTGAACGCGAAGACTTGATGGACTGCTATGAGGCAGTCTCCGGCGCGCGTTTACATGCGGCCTACTACCGTCCCGGCGGCGTGTATCGTGACTTGCCCGACACCATGCCGCAGTACCAGGCGCAGCACACCCGCAATGCTGCAACCATGAAATCGATGAACGCCAACCGCCAAGGTTCGTTGCTCGATTTTATCGATGATTTCACCCAGCGTTTCCCGACGTACATCGACGATTACGAAACGCTGCTGACCGACAACCGTATCTGGAAACAACGTACCGTTGGCATCGGCGTGGTGTCGCCCGAGCGCGCCAAGGCACTGGGTTTTACCGGACCGATGTTGCGTGGCTCCGGTGTCGAATGGGATCTGCGCAAGAAACAGCCTTACGAAGTCTACGACCGCATGGATTTCGACATCCCGGTTGGCACCAACGGCGACTGCTACGACCGCTATCTGGTGCGCATCGAGGAGTTCAGGCAAAGCAACCGCATCATCAAGCAATGCGTCGATTGGCTGCGTAAAAATCCGGGACCGGTCATCACCGAAAATCACAAAATCGCACCGCCGTCGCGACTCGACATGAAGCAGAACATGGAAGAGTTGATTCACCACTTCAAGCTCTTTACTGAGGGAATGCATGTTCCGGCGGGCGAAGCCTATGCTGCGGTGGAACACCCGAAGGGCGAGTTCGGCATTTATCTGGTGTCGGATGGCGCCAATAAACCCTACCGGTTGAAAATCCGTGCGCCGGGTTATGCGCATCTGGCAGCGCTTGATGAAATGAGCCGTGGTCACATGATCGCCGACGTCGTTGCCATCATTGGCACGCAGGATATCGTTTTCGGGGAGATCGACCGCTGATGGCCAATCCTGATTCAAACAGCCTTCGGCTGAGCGCCGAATCGCTCGTGCTCATTGATCTGGAAGTCGCTAAATATCCAGCCGACCAGAAGCAGTCCGCAGTGATGGGCGCACTGCGCATCGCACAAGCCGAAAAGGGCTGGCTCAAGCCCGAGCTGATCGAGTATGTCGCGAAATATCTGGAGATGCCGGCCATCGCGGCTTACGAGGTGGCGACCTTCTACAACATGTACGACACCCAGTCGGTGGGGCGGCACAAGATCACCGTGTGCACCAATCTGCCGTGCGCGCTGATGGGCGCGAACGAGATCGCAGCACATCTTAAAGACAAGCTTGGCGTCGGGTTTGGCGAAACCACCCAGGACGGCCGCTACACGCTGAAAGAGGGTGAGTGCATGGGCGCCTGTGGCGATGCACCCATGTGCCTGCATAACAACCACGTCATGCATACCCGCCTCACCCCGGAAAAAATCGACGAACTGTTGGAGCAGCTGAAATGAGTCTGCTCACGCCCAGCGTCAAAGTCTGCTCCTGGACACAGGAACTCGATCATCCGGCGTCGCTTGCAACCTATGTTGCCAACGGCGGCTATCAGGCGCTGCGGCGGGTGGTGACGGAGCAGGTGTCGGGTGATGCCATCATTGCCGAACTCAAGACCAGCGCCCTGCGCGGACGCGGCGGTGCGGGCTTCCCGACGGGGCTGAAGTGGAGCTTCATGCCGCGCGCGTTTGCAGGCGACAAGTACATCGTCTGCAATAGCGACGAGGGCGAGCCGGGCACGTTCAAGGATCGCGATATCCTGCGTTACAACCCGCATCAGTTGATTGAGGGCATGGCCATTGCGGGTTATGTGCTCGGCGCCAAGGTCGGCTACAACTATATCCACGGTGAGATTTTCGAGGCTTACGACATTTTTGAACGTGCGCTGAAAGAGGCGCGTGAGGCGGGCTATCTCGGCGACCAGTTGTTCGGCACCGATTTCAGCTTTCAGCTGCATGCACACCACGGTTACGGTGCCTACATCTGCGGCGAGGAAACCGCGCTGCTGGAGTCGATCGAGGGCAAAAAAGGCCAACCGCGCTTCAAGCCGCCGTTCCCTGCGAGCTTTGGCCTGTACGGCAAGCCGACGACGATCAACAACACCGAGACGCTGGCGAGCGTGCCCTGGATCGTGCAGCATGGCGGCCAGGCTTTCCTGGAACTCGGCAAGCCCAACAACGGCGGCCCCAAGCTGTTTTCAGTGTCGGGCCACGTTAACAAACCAGGCAACTACGAAGTGCCGCTCGGTACGCCGTTTTCCGAACTGCTGGCGTTGGCGGGCGGGGTGCGCAACGGCCATCAACTGAAGGCGGTGATCCCGGGCGGATCGTCGGCACCGGTGTTGCCAGGCGCGGTCATGATGGATAGCACCATGGATTTCGACTGTATCGCCAAGGCGGGTTCCATGCTGGGCTCAGGCGCAGTGATCGTGATGGATGAAACCGTGTGCATGGTGCGGGCGCTGGAGCGGCTGTCCTATTTTTATCATGAGGAATCGTGCGGCCAGTGCACGCCGTGCCGCGAAGGTACGGGCTGGATGTACCGGGTGATTCATCGTATCGAGCATGGCCAGGGTCGACCTGACGATCTGGATTTGCTCAACAGCGTGGCTGGGCGCATCGGCGGCCACACCATCTGTGCGCTCGGCGACGCAGCGGCCATGCCGGTGCAAAGCTTCCTCAAACACTTTGGCGATGAGTTCGCGTACCACGTCGAACACAAGCGCTGCATGGTCTGAATTGGGAATGGCGTAAACGATGGCTACGTTGAATATCGAAATTGACGGGCGCGCGCTTCAGGTCGAAAGCGGCGACACCATCATGGATGCGGCGAATCAGGCCGGCATCACGATTCCCCATTTCTGTTACCACAAGAAACTGTCCATCGCCGCCAACTGCCGCATGTGCCTGGTGCAGGTCGAAAAGGCGCCGAAGCCACTGCCCGCCTGTGCCACGCCGGTCACCGACGGCATGAAGGTGTCCACGCGTTCGGAATACGCGATCAACGCGCAAAAAAGCGTGATGGAGTTTCTGCTGATCAACCATCCGCTCGACTGCCCGATCTGCGACCAGGGCGGCGAGTGCACCTTGCAGGATCTGGCGGTGGGCTACGGCGGTTCGTCATCGCGCTATCAGGAAGTCAAGCGCGTGGTGAGCGAGAAAAACCTCGGCCCGCTGATTGCCACCGACATGACGCGCTGCATTCACTGCAGCCGCTGCGTGCGCTTCGGCCAGGAAATTGCCGGCGTGATGGAACTTGGCATGGCCGGGCGCGGCGAGCATACCGAAGTGATGCCGTTCCTGGAAACGCAGGTGGCATCCGAATTGTCGGGCAACGTCATCGACCTGTGTCCGGTCGGCGCGCTCACCAGCAAACCGTTCCGCTACAGCGCACGCACCTGGGAGTTGTCGCGCCGTCATTCGATCAGCCCGCACGACAGCCTGGGTTCGAATTTGACCGTGCACGTCAAGGACAACAAGGTGATGCGCGTGTTGCCGCGCGAGAACGAAGACGTCAACGAATGCTGGCTGTCTGATCGCGACCGCTTTTCCTACGAAGGCCTGAATACGGCCGAGCGCCTGACCCAGCCGATGATCAAGCAGGGCGGACAATGGGTCGAGGCCACCTGGCAGGCGGCACTCGAGTTGGTCGCGGACAAGTTGAAAGCCATCCCTGCCGAACAGATCGGTGCACTGTCCACGCCGTATCGTCCGGCGGAAGAACTCTTCCTGCTGCAAAAACTGATGCGCGGCATGGGCAGCGGCAACGTCGACCATCGCCTGCGGCAATCGGATTTTACGCTCGACACCAGGGCACATGGCGGATTCTGGCTGGGCATGCCGGTGACCTACATGTCGCGCCTCAATCGCATGCTGGTGGTGGGCTCGAACCTGCGCAAGGATCACCCGTTGATGGCGCACCGCATCCGCGAATCGGTGCGCTGGTACGGCCAGCTCAATCTCATCAACGCGCATGAGGACGAATTCCTCGGCAAGGTTCACGCCAAGCGCATCGTCGCGCCGTCGCAACTTGCCTCTGCGCTTGCAGGCGTGTGCGTCGCGCTGGCCGAACTGAAAAAACTGCCGGTGCCGGACATCGCCGCGTACGGCGTGGCCGACGACACTGCACGCAAGATGGCCGAGAGCATTTCGGGTGGCGGCCAGGGTTCTTCAGGTGCAGAAGCGCGTGCGGTTTTTCTCGGCAACATGGCGCAGCACCATCCCGGCTATTCGCAAATCCATGCGCTGGCGCAGGAAGTGGCGCAGCTTGCGGGCGCCAGTTTCGGCGTGCTGGGCGAAGCGGCCAACAGCGTCGGCGCGGTGGCCGTCGGCGCGATCCCGGTATGCGGTCCCCTGGGCCAGCCTGCAGTCAAGGGCCTGAATGCACAGCAGATGCTGGCGCAGCCCTTGCGCGCTTATTTGCTGCTGGGGGTCGAAGCCGAACTCGATACCCATGATCCGGTAACTGCGATGGCTAGTATCGACGCTGCCGAATTCGTCGTGGTGATGTCACCCTACAAGGGCAAGTCGCTCGACTACGCCGATGTGCTGCTGCCGATTGCGCCGTGGACCGAAACTTCGGGCACCTTCGTCAACACCGAAGGCCGCGTGCAAAGTTTCAATGCCGTGGTCAAACCGCTCGGCGAAACGCGCCCGGCGTGGAAGGTGCTGCGCGTGCTGGGCAATCTGCTGGGGCTGGCCGGCTTCGATCATAACGATTCGAAAGACGTGTTGCGCGACGCGCTGGGCGACACCCCGACCGGCAATGTGCAGGCCTACCTGAATAATGAAATCAGCGGCGTGCCGGCGACGCCACTACAAGCGTATGAAGGCCTGGAACGGGTGGCCGAAGTGCCGATTTATCAAACCGATGCCGTGGTTCGCCGCTCGTCCTCGCTACAGAGGACGCTCGACGCCGCATTGCCGGTGGCGCGCATGCACAGCCGCCTGATCGCCAAGCTGGGCCTGCAGGAAAACGGTCGCGTCTCGGTGCGCCAGACCGCATCCGCGCTGACCCTGAAAGTGCAGCGCGATGACCTGCTACCCGACAATTGCGTGCGCATCCCCAGCGGCCATCCGCTGACGGCAGGGCTGGGTCCGATGTTCGGGCCGATCACGGCGGAGCCGGTCTGATGGAAGGCGTAGGCATGCACTGGACTGCTGTTCTAACCGTCATCTGGACGCTGATCAAGATCATGCTGCTGGTGGTGCCGCTGATGCTGGGCGTCGCGTATCTTACCTATGCAGAAAGAAAAATCATCGGCTGGATGCAGGTGCGCATCGGTCCCAACCGCGTCGGCCCACTGGGTCTGCTGCAGCCGATTGCCGACGCAGTGAAACTGCTGATGAAGGAAATCATCATTCCTTCCGGCGCCAACAAGGGGCTGTTCATCCTCGGCCCCATCCTCGTCATCGCGCCCGCGCTGGCGGCATGGGCGGTGATTCCGTTTACCGATACGCTGGTGCTCGCCAATATCAACGCCGGATTGTTGTACGTGATGGCGATCACCTCGATGGGCGTCTACGGCGTCATCATCGCGGGCTGGGCTTCCAACTCAAAATACGCCTTCCTCGGTGCGATGCGTTCGGCCGCGCAGATTGTCTCGTATGAAATCGCCATGGGCTTCGCGCTGGTCGGCGTGCTGATGGCGGCGCAGTCGCTCAATCTCACCGACATCGTGCGGGGGCAGGCAGGCGGACTGCACCACTGGTACATCTGGCCGTTGTTCCCGCTGTTCGTGGTGTATCTGATCGCGGGTGTGGCCGAAACCAACCGCGCGCCGTTTGACGTCGCCGAGGGCGAATCCGAAATCGTCGCGGGCTTTCACGTCGAGTATTCCGGCATGGCCTTCGCGGTGTTCTTCCTCGCCGAGTACGCCAACATGATTCTGGTCGCCACGCTGGCCGCTCTGATGTTCCTCGGCGGCTGGCTGTCGCCCTTACCCTTCCTGCCTGACGGCATCGTCTGGTTGCTGCTGAAAGCCGGCTTCGTGCTGTTCCTGTTCCTCTGGTTCCGCGCCACCTTCCCACGCTATCGCTACGACCAGATCATGCGCCTGGGCTGGAAAGTGTTCATCCCCATCACTATCGCCTGGATCGTCGTCGTCGGCGGCATGATGCAGACGCCGTATGGTTATCTCTTCCACTGAGCGCGCCATGAAACGGATCACCCATTTCTTCGGTAGTCTGCTCCTGATCGAGCTGCTGCGCGGCATGGCGCTCACTGGCCGCCACCTGTTCGCGCGCAAAATCACGGTGCAGTATCCGGAAGAAAAAACCCCGCAGAGTCCCAGATTCAGGGGGTTACACGCGCTGCGCCGCTACCCCAACGGCGAGGAGCGCTGCATCGCCTGCAAATTGTGCGAAGCCGTGTGCCCGGCGCTGGCCATCACCATCGAATCGGAGCAGCGTGAAGACGGCACCCGCCGCACCACGCGCTACGACATCGACCTGACCAAGTGCATCTTCTGCGGTTTCTGCGAAGAATCCTGTCCGGTCGATTCCATCGTCGAAACCCGCATTCTCGAATACCACGGCGAAAAGCGCGGCGACCTCTACTACACCAAGCCGATGCTGCTGGCGATTGGCGATCAGTACGAAGCGCAGATCGCGAAGGATCGCGCTGCCGATGCCAGGTTTCGCTGACGAATTGAAATGACTTATACGACCGCGATCTTCTACTTCTTCGCCACCATCCTGGTGTTCGCCGGGTGGCGCGTCATCACCGCACGCAACCCGGTGCATGCCGCGCTGTTTCTGGTGCTGGCCTTTTTCACCGCGGCCGGTTTGTGGATGCTGCTGGAGGCCGAATTTCTCGCCATCACCCTGGTGCTGGTCTACGTCGGCGCGGTGATGGTGCTGTTCCTGTTCGTGGTGATGATGCTCGACATCAACCTGGACAAATTGCGCGAGGGGTTCTGGGATTACCTGCCGCTGGCCGGGTTTGTCTCGGTGCTGCTGGTGATCGAAATGGCGCTGATTCTGGGCAGCCGCCATTTCGGGCTCGAAGTGATGGGCACCCCCTCGCCGCACCCCGCCGATTACAGCAATACCAAGGAACTCGGACGGGTGCTGTACACCGACTATGTGTACGCGTTTGAACTTGCAGCGGTGATCCTGCTGGTGGCGATTGTCGCCGCGATTGCGCTGACGCTGCGCCGCCGCAAGGACAGCAAGTACATTGACCCGGCCGCGCAGGTGAAGGTCAAGCGCAACGACCGTCTGCGCATCGTCAAAATGCAGGCCGTGAAAAAGCCGGAAGCAGGGGAGGGCGGCACGTGATTTCCTTATCGCATTATCTGGTGCTGGGTGCCATCCTGTTCGCCATCAGCGTGCTCGGCATCTTCCTCAACCGCAAGAACGTCATCATTTTGTTGATGGCGATCGAACTGATGCTGCTGGCGGTGAACATGAATTTCATCGCGTTCTCGCATTATCTCGGCGACATCCACGGCCAGATTTTCGTCTTCTTCATCCTCACTGTCGCCGCCGCCGAATCAGCCATCGGCCTGGCGATTCTGGTGGTGCTGTTCCGCAACCTGCACACCATCAACGTCGATGACCTCGACCATCTGAAAGGCTGATGCGGATGGACATGCAGACGCTCTATCTCATCGTGCCGTTGGCGCCGCTGTTCGGCGCGCTGGTCGCGGGCTTGTTCGGCAAGTTGATCGGCCGAACCCTGTCGCACCTCGTCGCCATTGTGGGCGTGGCTGTGTCGCTCTTCGTCTCGGTGCTGGTGTTTCAGGATGTGCTGGCCGGTCACACTTATAACGGGACGGTCTACACCTGGATGGTACTGGGCGATCTGCATCTTGAAGTCGGCTTCCTGATCGATGCGCTGACGGCGATGATGATGCTGGTCGTCACCTTCGTCTCGCTGATGGTGCACATCTACACCATCGGTTACATGCACGACGATCCCGGCTACCAGCGTTTCTTCTCCTATATCTCGCTGTTCACCTTCTCGATGCTGATGCTGGTGATGAGCAACAACTTTCTGCAGTTGTTCTTCGGCTGGGAGGCGGTGGGTCTGGTGTCCTACCTGCTGATCGGTTTCTGGTACACGAAAGAGACGGCGATCTACGCCAACCTCAAGGCCTTCCTGGTCAACCGGGTCGGCGACTTCGGCTTCATTCTGGGTATCGGTCTGGTGCTGGCATGGTTCGGCTCGCTCGACTACGCGACGGTGTTTGCCAAGGCGCCTGAGCTTGCCAGCCAGACCATCACGATCTGGCCCGGCACGTCATGGATGCTGATGAGCGTCATCGGCATCCTGTTGTTCATCGGTGCGATGGGCAAGTCGGCGCAGTTTCCGCTGCACGTCTGGCTGCCCGATTCGATGGAAGGTCCGACGCCGATTTCCGCGCTGATCCATGCGGCGACGATGGTGACCGCCGGCATCTTCATGGTCGCGCGCATGTCGCCGCTGTTTGAATTGTCCGACACCGCCCTGAGCTTCATCATGATCATCGGCGCGATCACCGCGCTGTTCATGGGTTTTCTCGGCATGGTGCAGAACGACATCAAACGCGTGGTGGCGTATTCGACGCTGTCACAGTTGGGCTACATGACGGTCGCGCTCGGCGCCTCGGCGTATTCGGTCGCGGTGTTCCACCTGATGACGCACGCTTTCTTCAAGGCGCTGCTGTTCCTGGCTGCCGGTTCGGTCATCATCGCCATGCACCACAATCAGGACATCCGCTACATGGGCGGCCTCAGGAAATACATGCCGATCACCTGGATCACTTCGCTGATCGGCTCGCTGGCACTGATCGGCACGCCTTTCCTGTCGGGTTTCTATTCCAAGGAAAGCATCATCGAGGCGGCTAAAATGTCGCATCTGCCGGGCGCGGGCTTTGCCTACTTTGCGGTGCTGGCGGGGGTGTTCGTCACTGCGTTCTATTCCTTCCGCATGTATTTTCTGGTGTTCCACGGCAAGGAGCGTTTCCACCAGGGACATGCCCATGGCAACGAACCCGACGCGCACCATGATGATACTCACCATGACCATGGGGGCGGCCACGGCGGCACGCCGCACGAAACGCCATGGGTGGTGACCGGCCCCTTGCTGGCGCTGGCGCTGCCCTCACTGGCAATCGGCTACATGACCATCGAACCGATGCTGTTCGGCGATTTCTTCGGCAACGCGATTTATGTCGCCGACCGCCATCCGGTGATGCACGAGCTCAACCAGGAATTCCACGGCGCGGCGGCGATGGGGCTGCATGCAATCACGACGCTGCCGTTCTGGCTGGCGGTATCGGGGGTCGGGCTGTCGGCGTTCTTTTACCTGATGCGGCCTGACATTCCGGCAGCGATTGCGCGGCGCTTCGCTTTTATTCATCAGCTCCTGCTCAACAAATACTGGTTCGACGAACTGTATAGCTGGCTGTTTGCCAGGGGTGCGCGCCTGATCGGCGGCGGGCTGTGGCGGGGCGGCGACCAGGCGACCATCGACGGCGCGATCAATGGCACGGCGCACTTGATCGAACGCATCTCCCGCCTGGTCAAGGCCTTCCAGTCGGGCTACATCTACCACTACGCGTTTGCCATGCTGATCGGGGTGTTCGCCCTGGTCACCTGGTTCGCGCGGCTCAACTAAATCCTCCCCATGTTCGGACAGTCGATACTCTCTCTCGTCATCTGGATGCCGATCCTGGCCGGGGTGGTCGTGCTTGCCACCGGCTCGGACCGCAATGCAGCACTCGCGCGCTGGGTGGCACTGGCCGGTGCGCTGCTTGGATTGATTGTGGCGATTCCGCTCGTCACCGGCTTCGATACCACCACCTCGGCGATGCAGTTCGTCGAAAATGTGGCGTGGATACCGGCGTTCAACATCCACTACCATCTCGGTGTCGACGGTATTTCGATGCCACTGATCCTGCTCAACAGCTTCATCACCGTGCTGGTGGTCATCGCCGGCTGGCAGGTGATCCAGGACAAGGTCGCGCAATACATGGCGGCATTTCTCATCATGTCCGGCCTCATCAACGGCGTGTTCGCGGCGTTGGATGGCATCCTGTTCTATGTCTTCTTCGAAGGCATGCTGATTCCGCTGTACCTGATCGTCGGCGTGTGGGGCGGACCAAACCGGGTGTATGCCGCGTTCAAGTTCTTCCTTTACACGCTCACCGGTTCGCTGCTGATGCTGGTGTCGATGATCTATCTCTACTTCCAGTCCGGCGGCAGCTTCGACATCCAGACCTGGCACACCACGACGCTGGGGATGACGGCGCAGACGCTGATGTTCTTCGCCTTCCTGCTGGCCTTCGGGGTCAAGGTGCCGATGTGGCCGGTGCACACCTGGCTGCCCGACGCCCACGTCGAAGCACCCACCGGCGGCTCGGTGGTGCTGGCGGCGATCACGCTGAAAGTCGGCGCCTACGGCTTCCTGCGCTTCATCCTGCCGATCCTGCCCGATGCCAGCCGCGAACTGGGATGGTTTGTCATCGCACTGTCGCTGATCGCCGTCGCCTACATCGGCCTGGTCGCGCTGGTGCAGGCCGACATGAAAAAGCTCATCGCCTATTCGTCGATTGCCCACATGGGCTTCGTCACCCTTGGCTTCTTCATGTTCAACCCACTCGGCTGGGAGGGCGGGCTGGTGCAGATGATCTCGCACGGCTTCGTTTCCGCCGCGCTGTTCCTCTGCATCGGCGTCATGTACGACCGCCTGCACTCGCGCCAGATCAAGGATTACGGCGGGCTGGCGAGCAGGATGCCGGTATTCGCCGCGTTCTTCATGCTGTTCGCCATGGCGAATGCGGGCCTGCCCGCCACCAGCGGCTTCGTCGGTGAATTCATGGTCATCATGGCCGCCACCCAGGTCAATTTCTGGTTCGCCTTTGTCGCCGCCACCACGCTGATTCTCGGCGCGGCCTACACCTTGTGGATGTACAAACGCGTGGTGTTCGGCAAGGTCACCAACCCCCACGTCGAGGAGATAAGCGACGTCAACGCGCGCGAAATTCTGATTCTCGCCGTTCTCGCCGCCTGCGTGCTCGGCATGGGCCTCTATCCCAAACCCTTCACCGATGTGATGCATGCGTCGGTGGTTGACCTGTTGGCGCACGTCGCGCAAAGCAAACTTCCGTGAGCGCACGAACATGAGTCCCATCCCAATTCATCTTGGCCAATTCGCCCCCGCGCTGCCCGAAATCTTCGTGCTGGCCATGGTGTCGCTGATTCTGGTGATCGACGCTGCCGTTGACGACAGCAAGCGTTATCTGGCCTATGTGCTGTCGCTGGCCACGCTGGCTGGCGCGGCTTTTCTCACCGTGCGCGACATGTCCACCATGCCGGTGCTGGCGCTGGGCGGGCTTTTCATCGACGACCCGCTGTCGGACGTGCTGAAGCTGTTTCTCTATCCGACCGTCGCGGTGGTGCTGGTCTATTCACGCGACTACCTGCAGGAACGCGGGCTTTACAAGGGCGAGTTCTTCGTGCTCGCCCTGTTCGCGCTGCTGGGCATGATGGTGATGATCTCTGCCAGCCATTTTCTCACGCTGTATCTCGGCCTCGAACTGCTGTCGCTATCCTTGTATGCGATGGTTGCGCTGCAGCGCGATTCCTCGATCGCCACCGAGGCGGCGATGAAATACTTCGTGCTCGGCGCGCTGGCCTCCGGCATGCTGCTGTACGGCATGTCGATGGTCTACGGTGTCACCGGCTCCCTCGCGCTGGGCGAAATCGCCATTGCCCTGCAGGACGGCACCGACCTGCGCATTCCACTGGTGTTCGGTATCGTCTTCATCGTCGCCGGGCTCGCCTTCAAGCTCGGCGCGGTGCCGTTCCACATGTGGGTGCCGGACGTCTATCACGGCGCGCCCACCGCGATGACGCTGTTCATCGGCAGCGCGCCCAAGATCGCCGCCTTCGCCTTCGTGATCCGCATCCTCGGCCAGGGGCTGGAGTCGCAGGTGACCGAATGGCGCGACATGCTGGTGATCCTGGCGGTGCTGTCGATGGCGGTCGGCAACCTTGCGGCGATAGCCCAGACCAACCTCAAGCGCATGCTCGCCTACTCGACCATCTCGCACATGGGCTTCATGCTGCTCGGCATCCTGGCGGGCACACAGAACGGCTACGGCAGCGCGATGTTCTACGTGCTGGTCTACGTGCTGATGAGCCTGGGCGGCTTTGGCATGATCCTGCTGCTGTCGCGCGCCGGCTTCGAGGCCGACCAGCTCGACGACTTCAAGGGGCTGAACCAACGCAGCCCGTGGCTGGCGTTCCTGATGCTGCTGCTGATGTTCTCGATGGCCGGCGTGCCACCCACGGTAGGCTTCTACGCCAAACTGTCGGTGCTGCAGGCCGTGGTCGAACTCGGCTACGTCTGGCTCGCTGTCGCCGCCGTCCTGTTTTCGCTGGTGGGTGCGTTCTACTACCTGCGCATCGTCAAGCTCATGTATTTCGACGCCCCGCACGACACCCGCCCGATCGTCGCCAGCCCCGACACCCGGATGCTGATGTCGGCCAATGGCCTGGCCGTGCTGGCGCTGGGCATCCTGCCGCAGCCCTTGATGGCGGTGTGCGTACACGCCATCGGCGCGTCTTTTTGATCCGGGATTGTGCTAATCAACCCAACAAGCACTCGCGCTGAGTCGGGCTCCCTAACCGTTCGACCTGAGCCTGTCGAATGGCTGCCCGGCCACTAGCGCTAGTCAACATAAACTGAACCAACCCCACTCGAAGCAAGTCTGCTCTGGCGTTGCCTGGCTTTTTGGAACCACTGTGAATTTCTCTACCACCCTGCTATTAATTTTGGCATTTACTACCGCTAACCTGCCGTTTCTTGTCGAGCGCATTTTCTTTGTTGTCCAGCCCAAAACGGGTGACAAGAATATCGCCTGGCGGCTACTGGAACTGGTCGTCATGTTTTTTGTGGTCGGCGGTATCGCCTGGCTGCTCGAAAGCAAATTGGGTGACGTGCATAGGCAGGGCTGGGAGTTCTACGCAGTCAATGCCGCGCTGTTCATAGTGTTTGCCTATCCGGGATTCGTGTACCGATATTTGTGGCGTCGGCGTGGTGGGTAGGCTGTGAAGGAATCAAGAATGAACACCATGGAATTCAAGCTGCGCGGGGAATACGTCGCACTCTGCGACCTGCTCAAGCTTACCGGCATCGCTGACAGCGGCGGGCAGGGCAAACTCATGATCGCCAACGGAGAAGTGACCGTTGACGGCCAGCCCGAAAGCCGCAAGACGGCAAAAATACGGGCGAATCAGACAGTGCGCTGTCTTGGGCAGAGTGTGCTGGTTTTGGCGGGTTAAGCTTTAAAGACCGGGCATGGTTTACGCGGCGCTGCGCTGACAGCAAGCAGAAGAAGCAGCCGCGCGCTCCGATTGCGTGCGTTATCCCCAGACCATTTGGTGGTACTCAGGACCGTTGTCACAGCGGATCACCCGTACCGTCTGCAACGACAGATCGACCTTGATTCCCAATCCCGCACGGTTAAAGTTATCCAGCACACTGAACAGACGGAAGCAGTGGCCTGAATTCAGCCGATCATGCATGAAGTCCATTACGTTTCATCGCAGGCGCGTCCTCAAGGCGGATCACGATTGGCTTGCAAGCTGATCCTGAAACTGCAGCGTGAACAATGCGCCGCCCAAGGTGCTTCTTCCAACACTGATATGTGCACCATGGTTGCGTGCAATCTCTCGAACAATGGATAAGCCCAAACCACTTCCCTGAATGCCTGCACTCTCAGGAGCCCGGTGGAAGCGCTGGAAAATGAGTGGCCATTCTGCTTCCGGAATTCCCGGGCCGCTATCCGCCACGGAGATACTTGGCGGGGAAGCCTGGACAGACACCGTGATGATTCCATTCTCCGGAGTGAATTTGAGCGCGTTCTCCACCAGGTTGCTCATGGCCTCTCTCACCAGGATTGCGTTGCCCTGAACAGGAATCGTCTGTTCATTGCCTTCATACCCCAAGTCGATGTGGCGCGCTGCCGCGATGGCGAGATGGTCTTCAGTCACCTCCTTTGCCAATTCGGAAAGGTCGAACAGCGCAAGGCCATTACCCCTGTTCGCTTCGGAGTGCGCCAGGGCCAGCAGTTGGAGCACCAGATGAGCGAGCCGGGATGCGGCTTCCTGCAGGCGCTTATAGGTAGGTTGTGCACAAGGGCAGGAAGAGGAATTGGATAGGGCCAGGTCTATTTCGGCAGTCAGCGCGGCAAGGGGCGTCTTGATCTGGTGAGCGGCATCGGTAGTGAAACGACGCTGTTCTTCATGGGCCTCCCTTACCCTCAACAGCAGTCCATTGAGCGCAGCAACCATTAACTGAAGCTCACGCGGGGCTTCATGCACAGGGAAATCGTCGAGTTCCTGGGCAGAACGGCTGGCAATGCTTAACCGCAGTTTTTCCAGCGGATGCAGTCCCTGGCGAATACCAAACCAGACCAGGGGCAGTGCAAGAATTAAAATAATACCGTGCGGGATCAGCGTGCCGCGGCTTAGACGCAAGGCCAGCCGGTCGCGCCTGGCCAGGGTTTCAGCCACCAGGATGTGGAAACCTGGAAGTTTTGCATCGCTGCCCTGCAGAACGGCAAGCCGCAACGGCTTGCCCTCCAGAGAAATATAACTGAAGGCCGCACGTTCCTCCTTGCCTGAGAAACGAACCGGCGGTCTCAGACGGACATCGCCAGCCATTAGCACACCTTGGGCATTGTAGATGGCGTAATAGCGCTGATCCCTCGAATCACTCAGAATCAACTCGATGGTTTGGGACTGATCCTGGACGGGTCTGCCATTCCGCAAACTGGACGTATACGACTCCTCAAGATCGTCTGCGACTTCTTCCAATACCAGATCGCGTTCCGCCTCAGCGAGATGAGAGGCGTTGCGGTAGGTCGAATATGCGCCCAGAGCCAACAGGACAAGCAAAGGAATAAACAGCCAGGCCAGCAGCTTGCGGGTTAACGAAGCGCTCTGGTGCCCGGATTCAGTCAGAGTGGCCATCCGCAGCCTCGATCACATAGCCTAGCCCGCGTACGGTCCGGATGTTAATCCCTTCCGGTTCCAGCTTCTTGCGCAGCCGGTGAATGTAGACCTCGATCGCGTTCGATCCGATGGTCATATCCCAACTTGAAATGGCGGATGTCAGGGCCTTGTTGGAGATCACTTTCCCTGCCCGATGCAACAGACTGGACAAGACCTCACGCTCACGGCTGGTGAACTCGACCTCCCTGTCCCCCACAAAAACCTGCTGGGTGGTGGTATCGAATGAGAGCTTGCCCAACTCCAGACGCGCCGATGTCGCACCGCCATAATGGCGCCGCACAAGCACGCGCAAGCGAGCTTGCAGTTCGTCAACGGCGAAGGGCTTGGGCAGATAGTCGTCCGCCCCGGAATCCAGTCCCGCCACCCGGTCGGCTATCGCATCACGGGCGGTCAGGATCAAGACTGGCAGATGACTTCCGCGCTTGCGCAGCCGCCTGAGCACTTCCAGTCCATCCAGGCGTGGAAGCCCCAGATCCAGAATCAGCGCATCATAATTTTCCATCGTCAAGGCAAGATCGGCAGCCATTCCATCGCTCACCCAATCCACACTGTAGCCCTCCTGCTTGCAGATGCGCGTAAGCAGTTCTGCAAGCGCGGTGTCATCTTCAGTCAGCAGGATGCGCATCTGATCGTTCAGGATGTAAGGAGATTGAAAGCCATTCTAGAGCAATCTGTCGCAATCCAAACTGGAAGCGGAACCCAAGCCGGTTCTCAAATGCAATCCCATGCTCCCACACAAGCTTGATACCCGTGATCACTCCCCAAACGCTGAAACGGAGTGGATGACGCTCGCGAAGGAGCCGAGGCAAGCGTTCACCGAAAAAGGCCGCTTTGCCAGAACATCGCGCCACTCGCTGCCCAGTATGACGATTGTCATTCCGTGTTTCAACGAAGCGGTGAATCTGAACCGCCTTTTGCCGCAGTTGAAAGAGACGCTGGAAACCTTGATCCCGAACTGGGAGGTGATCCTGGTGGACGATGGCAGCCATGACCATACTCCCGAGCTGTTTGAGTTCTGGTCGCGCCAACCGGGGTTCCACGCCATCCAGTTGTCGCGCAACTTCGGCAAGGAAGCGGCACTCACCGCGGGTCTGGAAGCCGCCAGTTGCGAAGTGACGGTGATGATGGACGCCGACCTGCAGCATTCCCCCGAGCTTATCCCCACCATGCTGGCGCAATGGCAGAAGGGCTATGACGTGGTGTCCGCCGTGCGTGAACACCGGAAGGACGAAGGCTTGCTAAAACGCCTTGGCAGCAGATGGTTTTATCGTTTGGTGAATGCCGGCGGACGTTTCCGGGTTCCTGCTGATGCCGGTGACTTCCGGCTAATGGACAGGACAGTGGTCAAGGCCCTGCTGGCGCTGCCGGAGAGAAACCGTTTCATGAAGGGCTTGTATGCCTGGGTGGGCTTCAGTACCACAGAAGTCCCTTATGTGCCGGAAGCCCGCGGCAGCGGTCGGAGCGCGTTCAATCTCTGCCGTCTTGTCGGGCTGTCCATTGACGGATTAACCGCCTTCACCACCTGGCCTCTGCGTGTTGCAAGTCTGATTGGGCTTGCGCTGGCCTTGCTTGCTTTTTCCTACGGCGGCTATCTCGTCATTGAATATCTGCTGAATGGTCACCCTGTTGCCGGCTGGACCACCATCGTGGTTGGGTTGATGCTGTTTTCCGGGATCCAGCTCATCGGTCTCGGCGTCCTGGGCGAGTATGTGAGCCGCATCTTCGAGGAGGTCAAAGGGCGTCCATTGTATGTGGTCAGGCATCACGCCGGGCGGGGTTTGCGGGAGGAGCGGCGATGACCTCGGGGTGGACCAAACGCGATGCCGGCCTGTTCCTGCTTGCGCTTGCCTGGCTTGCCATGACCATGGGGGTCAGGCCGCTGGCATTGCCGGATGAGGGGCGCTATGTGGGCGTGGCCTGGGAAATGCTCACCTCCGGAAACTGGCTATACCCCACTCTGGACGGCCTGCCATTTTTTCACAAGCCGCCGCTCTTTTACTGGATCGCTGCCGCCAGCCTGAGCCTGTTCGGCACGCACGAATGGGCGAGCCGGCTCCCCTCCCTGCTGGGAGCGGGCATTGCGGTTTTCACTCTTTATGGCTTCGCGCTTCGGCAATCAGGAAAGATTGTCGCCCGCTGGGTCATGCTGATCCTTGTGACTCAGCCCCTGTTCTTCGGCGGTGCGCAGTTCGCCAACCTCGACATGCTGGTGGCGGGATTCATCAGTGCGACGGTGGTCCTCGCGGCTGAAGCCGCGCTTAACGCCAACCGCGGGAAAGCGTATCGCGAATTGCTGGCGGGGGCCTATTTTTGTGCAGCGCTCGGCATCCTGTCCAAAGGCCTCATTGGCATTGTGCTGCCTGGATTGGTCATCGTCATCTGGCTAGCCTGGAACCGCCGCCTGGCCCTGCTGCGCCAACTGATCTGGCTGCCTGGACTGGTGTTATTCGCTCTTGTGGCCGTGCCGTGGTTCGTTGCCATGCAGGCACGGTTCCCGGAGTTTTTGAATTACTTTTTTATCTACAATCATTTTCAGCGTTTTACCGAAAGTGGTTTCAACAATCCCATGCCCTTCTGGTTCTACCTGCCGGTGATCCTGATCGGCATCCTGCCCTGGTCTTACTGGCTGCTCGCAAGCTCGAAGCACGCGCCACTGGAGGCTGAGGATCGACCGAGTATCCGCTCCCTCATGTGGGTCTGGCCCGCAGTGATTGTCGGCTTCTTCTCCATTCCTTCGTCCAAACTGGTGGGCTATATCTTGCCCGCCGTGCCGCCCCTGGCTTACCTGATAGCAAATGCCCTGCGAAACAAAGGGCTGGATTCGGAAAGTCTGCCGCGTGCTGTGAAAGCGTTTGCGGCCACTGCCGCCCTTGTCTGCCTGTCTGCGATTCTGGCCAGTACCTTTTTCAACACCAAGTCAGACGAAAATCTGGCCGGCCTCATAGCCGCTCAACGTCAACCTGGGGAGCCGATCGTGTTCCTGAAAAACCAATTCTTCGATATCCCCTTTTATCTGGGACTACGCGAACCGGTCAGAATTTTTGATGACTGGGATCTGACCAATGGCCCCCAACACGATAACGGGCGCAAGGCGCTGTATGACGCGGGCAAGTTTGACCCTGTCAGGGCGAGGGAACTCCTGCTCGACGACTCGCGGCTCGCTCAGACCCTCTGTGCCCAGCCCACCACATGGATTGTCGGGCCGAAAGGTTCTGATCATGGATATTCTTTACTGCGACAGATTCAACCCGTGTCGACGCAGAAATATGCAACCGTCTGGAAAGTCTCGCGGACTGCAGTGGCGGCTAGGGGACTATGCCCTGAAACGCCCATCGTTGGCTCAACAGATAAGTGAGAGCCGCCACCAATACGAGTATCACCGCGAGCAGAAAGTAATAGGGCAGCGGGCTGATGGACAAGAGAATCGCATAGGAAGATTCATTGATGGCAAATCCTGCTGCCGAGAGCAGAAAAAATCGCCGGGCTGAGCGCAAGAGTGGTGCCGCATGATCGGAGAAGGTGAGTAAATAGTGGCCTCCATACGACACGCCGAAGGCGCACAGCCAGCCGATTACGTTTGATTTGAGCGGGGTCAGTGCCAGCTTTTCCACGAAGGTGATGACCGTGAGGAAATGTATGAGGGCTGCTGTACTGCCCACCAGTATGAAGAGGAGACTGCGACGATGGAGGAAGGACATGATGAGTCCGCTAAGGGCAAGCTTCAGACATTGTACGGGATGACTATTGCGCGACAAGAAGCACCCTTGCTCAACAGACGAACGGTCTCTGTATGTGTGGACGATTACGGGTTGCATGAGGGGATCAATCAGGCGGCACTTAACCTGGCCAGATTGGGACGCATTTCTGCGATCAGCTGTCTGGTCGATGGTCCAGCTTGGCTTTCGGGCGCGAATGCTCTAAAAGAGCACGCAGCCCATGTTGAAATTGGCCTGCATCTCAATTTCACTGAAAACTTTGGCAAGAATCTCTTTAACCAGCCATTGCCCAAGTTGATTCTTTCGGCTTACACATACAGGTTGAATCATTCTGACCTCATGCGGGAAATTCAGCAGCAGCTGGCAGCTTATGAGTCATCGATGGGCCGCAAGCCGGATTTCATTGATGGCCACCAACATGTCCATCAATTGCCCTGCATTAGAGCAGCTCTGCTTGAAGTTCTGGATAATTATTATCCCTCGCAAAAGCCCTGGATAAGGGCAAGTTGTCCCCCTGAGAATTATGCGAATTCAAATCTGCCACCCGCAATCAAATTCAAATCGAAACTGATCGGTTTTCTCGGGGCGTCTGCATTGAGCAGCCTTGCCAAGCGGCATGGCTACAGCCAAAACCGCCATCTCCTTGGCGTCTACGGTTTTGACGTGTCAGAAAAACTGTATCTTGATCTGCTGCAGTCATGGTTGCAGGGCGCGATGGATGGTGATGTGCTTATGTGCCATCCATCTTTGGACGGCCATTGGAATGATCCGCTATTGAAAGCCCGCTGGAATGAGTACAGAGTGCTTTCGGGAGAGGCTTATTCAACATTGGCAGAATGGGCAGAAGTCGAAATCGGAACCCTGTCAGCACGCAAGTCCGAGATTGGCCTGGGCAGCGATCAATACTTGTCCGGCAATCCCACGTGAATCAGTCTCGCGATGGCTTAAGAAAGCACTCTACTTCTGACTTCAGCTAATTTACGGGGGATCACCCTGGCCTCATAAATGCGCCGTCAGTGCATAGTTCATATCCGTGCCGCATTTGGCGGCAAGCGTGTCGGAATCGAACTCTGTCGTGTATTGACGTAAAACCTTCTGCGCACCAAGAACATCGGCCTGCTATGAGCAGTCCTTTCTGAAAAGATCGACACGGATGGGCATGTGAAAATTTGCGCCACTGGGTGACAGGTGATGGCTGAATTTCGAACGCACAGCATCGTAAAGCGCCGGCGACAAGGTGTGATCGGTATGAGTCACCTTGAGAATCTGGTTTTCGAACTGACTGAAATTTTCGAAGTGCATCGGTTGCAGAAAAAACTTCTGCACCACCAGGGACAGCCGGTGCGTTGAAACAGCTTTGACCTCCGCAGCAAAAGCGGCCTCCCTTACCGATTTTTCGTCGTGGAACATCCTCAGGATTTCGTTGAAATCCCCGGCATAAACGGGTTCCGAAATATAAGCCACGCCACCTGGTTTCAATACCCTGCGGATCTCCGAGAATGTGTCGTCCATCAGTTCGATTGGCACGTGGTGCAGGGACTTGAACATCAAAACGATATCGAAACTGGAGTCTGCCGCCGGGATGTTTTCAGCCCCGCCATACTCGAATCTGACATTGTCGGGTTCCCCGGCCGCCTGATTATTCGCGAGTTGTGTGGAGTCCACTTCCAGCGCGAGAACCGAGGCGGCATGTTGGGCAACCAGGCGGGTCTTGTCCGCCTTCCCGCAGCCGAGCTCAACCACCCTGGCGCCGGGCAGGGACAGGAGTTCATTGATGATTTCCCACTCGTCAGAAACGAGGCTGACATCCGAGTCCGCAATACGCATTTCGTTCTGGTTCATGTCAACACCCTTATGTGGAATTCCGGCTTGAAGTGCCTCGCTTGATTTGAAGAATTGCTGACGCCAACGGTCGGCCGGACCAGGCCCATGGTGTCGATCCTGTCGTTCGGATGACGCTTGTTCAGAAGCGTCTTACAAAAAACAGAAGGTATAGCGGCCGGAATCAAACTCCACTGCCAGCCGCGCGCCGCGATTCAGCGCATAGTCCCACGACCCTTTGGTGGCGCAGCCTTCGTGGCATTCGCTCACCCCGGCCGGCGATTCGAGATCGCGTTCACGGTCGTACCAGCTCAAGAGCATGGTGTCTTCGTCCAGCTGCTGCCGGGCGACGGCCGTCGCCAGCTTGAGCGCAGCGTTGAAGTCGAGGCCGAGTTCGGCGGTGTCGAGACGCAGCGTTTTCATGGTGACGTATCGGTCAGCGCTTTCAAGGCATAGAGCATATCCAGCGCTGCTTTCGGCGTGAGCGTGTCGGGGTCGAGTTCGCGCAACTGGTCAAGCGCGGGATGCGGCGGCGGCACGTCGTTGGGGAGGTGGGCCGCGAACAGGTCGCCCTGCGGGCCGGGCTGCAGTTGCGCGTCCTCGAGCTCGCGCAGGTGACGGCGCGCCGCGTGGATGACCGGGCTGGGCACGCCGGCCAGACGGGCGACCTGGATGCCGTAGCTTTGCGAGGCCGGGCCTTCTTCCACCGCGTGCAGGAACACCAGATCGGCACCATGTTCCTTGGCATCAAGGTGCACGTTGGCGAGTTGCTTGAATTCATTGGCGAGCTGGGTCAACTCGAAATAGTGGGTGGCGAACAGGGTGAACGCGCGGGTGGCGCTGACCAGATGGCGCGCCACCGCCCAGGCCAGCGCGAGGCCGTCGAAGGTCGAGGTGCCGCGCCCGATTTCGTCGAGCAGGACGAGACTGTTGGCGCTGGCGTTGTGCAGGATGTGCGCGGTTTCGGTCATTTCGACCATGAAGGTCGAACGTCCGCCGGCGAGATCATCCGACGCGCCGATGCGGGTGAAGATCTGGTCGATGTCGCCGATCTTCGCCGCGCTGGCGGGGACCCACAGGCCGCAGCAGGCCAGCAGCGTGATCAGCGCCGCCTGCCGCATGTAGGTCGATTTGCCGCCCATGTTGGGGCCGGTGATCAGCAGCATCTGCCGTGCGCGGGTGAGTTGAACGTCGTTGGGGATGAAATGAGCCACTTGCGCTTCGACCACCGGATGGCGCCCCGCGCGGATGACGATGCCGGGTTCGCTGATGTATTCGGGGGCGTTGAGCTTGAGCGTGCCTGCGCGCTCGGCCTGGCTTGCCAGCACGTCGACTTCGGCCAGTGCCGCCGCCACTTCCAGCAGCGCGGAGACATGCGGCGTCAGCGATTCCAGAAGTGCCTCGAACAGCGCTTTCTCGCGCGCCAGCGCGCGCTCCTGTGCCGACAACGCCTTGTCCTCGAAGGCTTTCAGCTCCGGCGTGATATAGCGCTCGGCGTTTTTCAGCGTCTGGCGGCGGCGGTAATCGTCGGGGACGTTTTCTGACTGGACACGGCTGACTTCGATGTAGAAGCCGTGCACCTTGTTGTATTCGACTTTGAGGGTGCCGATGCCCGAGCGCGCGCGTTCACGCGTTTCCAGCTCCAGCAGAAACGCCCCGGCGTCGCGGGTCAGCGCACGCAACTCGTCGAGATCGGCGTCGTAGCCGTCGGCGATGACGCCACCTTCGCGCAGCACGCTGGCAGGCTCGGGCTGGATGGCGCGGGCGAGCAGCGTGTGCAGATCGGGGCGCGCGGCGAGCGCGGTTTGCAGTGCGGTCAGGCGCGCGCGATCATCGGGCAACAGCGCGGCAAGCTCTGGCAACTGCGCCAGCGTGTCGCGCAGGCCGGAGAGATCGCGTGGACGCGCATTCTTCAGCGCGATGCGTCCGCTGATGCGTTCGACATCGGCGCAGCTTTTCAGCAAACGGGTGAGGGCGGCGGCGGTTGCCAACTGTTCGGCCAGTACGCCGATGGCATCGCGCCGCCGGGTCAACACCATGCGGTCACGCAACGGATGATGCAGCCAGTGGCGCAACAGGCGCGTGCCCATGCCGGTGGCGGTGGTGTCGAGCACCGACAGCAGGGTGGGCGACGCTTCGCCGCGCAGGGTTTCGGTGAGTTCCAGATTGCGCCGGGTAGCCGCGTCGAGCTGGACGAAATCGCTGTCGCGCTCGGCATGAATGGCCTGGATATGCGGCAGCGCAGTGCGTTGGGTGGTCTGGATGTAATCGAGCAGGGCGCCTGCGGCGGCGATGGCCAGCGGCAGGTCGGCCACACCGAAACCGGTCAGATCGCGGCTGCCGAATTGCTGTGCCAGCCGGGTCTGCGCGCCGCCCGGGTCGAACTGCCACGGCGCCAGCCGGCGCACTGCGCAAGGGGCACCGTTGAACGCATACTCATCGGGCGCCAGGATTTCCGCCGGCCGCACCCGAGCCAGCAGGGCGGGCAGGGCGGTCGCGTTGATTTCACTTACCTGGAACCGTCCGGCAGCCAGATTGAGCCAGGCCACGCCTACCGTCTCTGCACCTGGTGCTGTATTAACCATGCCGGGGGCTGTATCAACCCTGCCAGGGGCGATGGCCAGAATCAGCGTGTCGCGTGTTTCATCCAGCAGGCCGGAATCGGTCAGCGTGCCCGGGGTGACGATGCGTGCCACCTGACGGTCGACCGGCCCCTTGCTGGTGGCGGGATCGCCCACCTGCTCGGCAATCACCACCGACTCGCCCAGTTTCAGCAAGCGCGCCAGGTATTGGTCGGCACTGTGATACGGCACGCCGGCCATCTTGATCGGAGACCCGGCCGATGCGCCGCGCGTGGTGAGCGTGATGTTGAGCAGACGCGACGCTTTTTCCGCGTCATCGAAAAACAGCTCGTAAAAATCGCCCATGCGGTAGAACAGCAGCATGTCGGGATGCTGCGCCTTGATGCCTAGATACTGCTGCATCATCGGCGTGTGGGCGGCGGTCTCCTTACTGCTGAGCATGGGCGCTTGGGCTGGAATCAGACTTTCAGTTCGGGCGGCAAATGGGGCGCAAGTATTTGCAGTATCTGCGAGAAAATTTTCGGGGTAGCGGCGACGATGTTGCCGGATTCGAGAAAGCCTTCATCGCCCATGAAGTTGCCGACCAGGGCGCCGGATTCCTGCGCGATCAGGCTGCCGGCGGCGAGGTCCCAGGGTTTCAGGTGCATTTCCCAGAAGCCGTCATAGCGGCCGCACGCGACGTAGCACAGGTCGAGTGCGGCGGAGCCGGGACGACGCAGGCCGGAGGTGGCGCGCATCATGTCGCGGAACATGTTGAGGTAGGCCTCGGCGTAGCTGAAATCGGTGTAGGGGAAGCCGGTGCCGATCAGGCATTCGCTCAATTTGTTGCGTTTGCTGGCGCGGATGCGTCGGTCGTTGAGCATGGCGCCGCGGCCGCGGCTGGCGGTGAAGAGTTCGTTGCGCGCGGGATCGTAGACAACGGCCTGGGTGATCTGGCCTTTATGCTTCAACGCGATGGAAACCGAATACTGTTGCAGGCCGTGAAGGAAATTGGTGGTGCCGTCGAGCGGGTCGATGATCCACTGATAGTCCTCATTGTTCCTGGCGTCGGCCGAGCCAGACTCCTCTGCTAAAATCCCGTGGTTTGGGTAAGCATCGAGCAGGGTGTCGATGATAGCGCGCTCGGCCATTTGATCGACCTCAGTCACATAATCGCGATCCTGCTTGCTGCGCACGGTGAGCTGGTCGAGGTCGAGCGAGGCGCGATTGATGATCGCCCCGGCTTTGCGGGCGGCTTTCACCGCCGTATTGAGCATGGGATGCATGATGTCGGCTACAAATTCAAAGAACGAACCGCTATTTTACTTGATGTATGACCTTAGCTGACCCGAAACTTCTTGCCAATATTCGCGTGGTGCTGACCCGTACCAGCCATCCCGGCAATATCGGCGCCGCGATGCGGGCGATGAAGACGATGGGGCTGTCGCAGCTTGTTCTGGTTAGCCCCGCCATTTTTCCCAATAGCCAGGCCGATGCGATGGCGGCAGGCGCAACCGACCTGCTGGCGCAGGCCAGGGTGTGCGCGACGCTGGCCGAAGCGCTGGCCGACACCACGCTGGTGTTGGGCGTGTCGGCACGCCGCCGCGATATCGTGGCCGAGGTGCTGACCCCGCCCGAAGCTGCGACCCGCTTGTTGACCGAAGCGCAGGTGGCGCCGGTGGCGCTGGTATTCGGCAACGAAACCAGCGGCATGTCGAACGAGGAACTGAGCCTGTGCCAGGGGCTGGTGACGATCGCCGCCAATCCGGATTACAGCTCGCTCAATCTCGCGGCGGCGGTGCAAGTGCTGAGTTATGAAATTCGTCAGGCCTGGCTTGAGCATGCGAACTGGCCGACGCCCGAAATGGATGCGGCGACGGGGGACGAAGTGGAACGGTTTTACGCCCATCTTGAAACCACGTTAGTCGAGCTGGACTTCCTCAACCACGGCTCGCCCGGCAAGCTCATGCTGAAGTTGCGCTGGCTGTTTGCGCGCACCCGGTTGGCAAAAGAAGAAGTCAATATCCTGCGCGGGATTCTGACTGCCGCGCAGGCGGCGAAGCGAGCGGCACGCCAGGCTCAGAATAGTTGACTAAATTACTCGGAAAAAGCATCCTTCACCGCATGAGCCTTTTTAGCCATCTCAGGGAAGACATTGCCGTGGTGTTCGACCGCGATCCGGCAGCGCGCTCGACCTTCGAAGTCGTCACCACTTATCCCGGCTTCCATGCCATCGTCATCCATCGCCTGGCGCACGCCCTGTGGGGCGCGGGATTCAAATGGCTGGCGCGCTTCACCTCGCATATCAGCCGCTGGCTCACCGGTATCGAAATCCATCCCGGCGCCACCATCGGCCGCCGCGTGTTCATTGACCACGGCATGGGCGTGGTGGTGGGCGAAACCGCCGAAATCAGCGACGACTGCACGCTCTATCACGGGGTGACGCTTGGCGGCACCTCGTGGAACAAAGGCAAGCGCCATCCCACCCTCATGCCCGGCGTGGTGGTGGGGGCGGGCGCCAAGATACTCGGTCCCATCACCATCGGCGCCAACGCCCGCATCGGCTCCAACGCCGTGGTGGTGAAGGACGTGCCGGACAACGCCACGGCAGTGGGCATTCCGGCGCGCATCCTCGACAGCACCGCCGAAAAGCAGCGCCAGCAGAAAATGGAAAACCTGGGACAGCAGGCGGAAAAACTGGGCTTTTCGGCCTATGCCATTTCGGCCGACATGAATGATCCGGTGGTGAAGGCGATCCATGGCCTGATCGACCATTCCGCCCATATTGATCACCGGCTGGAGCTGATTCTGGCGCAGTTGCAGAAACTGGGTGCGGAAATGCCGGCCGGACAGGACAAGCCGGATGATTTCGACCCGAACTATCTGAATAAAATAGTTGACTAAAACACTAGGTTAAGGAATAGTTGACCAAATTGCTCGGGAATTTTATAGTTCGGGCGAACAACAGGAGAATGAGTCATGAGGTTGACTACAAAAGGTCGCTTCGCTGTCACAGCCATGCTGGATCTGGCACTGCGCGGCGGCAAGAATCCGGTGACACTGGCCGGCATCAGCGAGCGACAGGATATATCCCTGTCGTATCTGGAACAGCTGTTCAGCCGTTTACGTCGGCATGAACTGGTCGAGAGCGTGCGCGGCCCGGGGGGCGGTTATTTTCTCGCCAGGCCCATCGCTGAGGTCAGCGTAGCCGACATCATTCGCGCGGTGGACGAACCGATCGACGCGACTCAATGCGGCGGCAAGGAAAACTGCCACGATGAACACCGTTGCCTGACCCACGACTTGTGGATGGGACTCAACGCCCACATTTACGATTATCTGGACAACGTCAGCCTCGCCACGCTGGTAGCCAGGCAGGACGAATGCAAGCAAAAAGTGCTGCAGGATCGCCGCGCATCGAAGATGACGCTGGCAGCCTGACTTTACACTAGGCGAATTTGGATTCATCTATTAAGGCAACGCAATGAAAACACTGTACTTTGACTACTCTGCCACCACTCCGGTCGATCCCCGCGTGGCGGCCAAGATGATTCCCTATCTGACCGAGCACTTCGGCAACCCCGCCTCGCGCTCGCATCCCTATGGCTGGGAAGCCGAAGCCGCGGTGGAAGAGGCGCGTGGCCAGATCGCTGCGCTGGTCGGTGCCGACGCCAAGGAAATCGTGTTCACCTCCGGCGCCACCGAATCGAACAACCTCGCCATCAAGGGTGCGGGGCACTTCTATTCCGGCACCAAGGGCAAGCACATCATCACCGTGCGCACCGAACACAAGGCGGTGCTCGACACCGTGCGTGAAATGGAGCGCCAGGGCTTCGAGGCGACCTATCTGAATGTGCAGGAAAACGGCCTGCTCGACCTCGACGCCTTCCGCGCCGCGATCCGTCCTGACACCGTGCTGGCCTCGGTGATGGCGGTCAACAACGAGATCGGCGTGATCCAGGACATCGAGGCCATCGGCAGGATCTGCCGCGAAAAGGGCGTGATCTTCCACGTCGACGCGGCGCAGGCCACCGGCAAGATGCCGATCGACCTGAGCAAGCTGCCGGTCGACCTGATGTCGTTCTCCGCACACAAGACCTACGGCCCCAAGGGCATCGGCGCGCTGTACGTGCGCCGCAAGCCGCGCATCCGCCTGGAAGCGCAGATGCACGGCGGCGGCCACGAGCGCGGCATGCGCTCGGGCACCCTGGCCACGCACCAGATCGTCGGCATGGGCGAAGCCTTCCGCATCGCCCGTGAAGAAATGGCGACCGAGAACGAGCGCATCCGCATGCTGCGCGACCGCCTCTACAACGGTCTCAAGGATATCGAGGAAGTGCATCTGAACGGCGACGTGGATCAGCGCGTGCCGCACAACCTCAACGTCAGCTTCAACTTCGTCGAAGGCGAATCGCTGATCATGGCGATCAAGGATCTGGCGGTATCAAGCGGTTCCGCCTGCACCTCGGCCAGCCTGGAGCCGTCCTACGTGCTGCGTGCGCTCGGCCGCAGCGACGAACTGGCGCACAGCTCGATCCGCTTCTCGATCGGCCGCTTCACCACCGAAGCGGAAGTCGATTACGCCATCAAGCTGCTGCATGAAAAGATCGGCAAGCTGCGCGAGCTTTCCCCTCTGTGGGAGATGTTCAAGGAAGGCGTCGATTTGAATTCCGTGCAGTGGGCTGCACACTGATATTGAAGTAAAGGAGAACCATCATGTCCTACAGCGATAAAGTACTCGATCATTACGAAAACCCCCGCAACGTCGGGTCCTTCACCAAGGACGACGAAGGCGTCGGCACCGGCATGGTGGGCGCGCCCGCCTGCGGCGACGTGATGAAGCTGCAGATCAAGGTCGGCGCCGATGGCCGCATCGAAGATGCCAAATTCAAAACCTACGGCTGCGGCTCGGCTATTGCTTCATCGTCGCTGGTGACCGAATGGGTCAAGGGCAAGACGCTCGACCAGGCGATGGAAATCAAGAACACCGCCATCGCCGAGGAACTCGCGCTGCCGCCGGTGAAAATCCATTGCTCGATTCTGGCTGAAGACGCGATCAAGGCTGCGGTCGCCGATTACAAGCAGAAAAAAGGTCTGGAGTAAGCGTCATGGCGGTCACCCTGTCTGAGCGCGCGGCGCAGCACATCGGCAACTTCCTCGCCAAACGCGGCAAGGGTGTCGGCATTCGCCTCGGCGTCCGCACCACCGGCTGCTCCGGCATGGCTTACAAGCTGGAGTTTGCCGATGCGGCGCCGGAAGGCGACGAGGTCTTCACCAGCCATGGTGTGACCGTGTTCGTCGACCCGAAAAGCCTGGCTTACATCGATGGCACCGAGCTCGACTACACCCGCGAAGGCCTCAATGAAGGCTTCAAGTTCAATAATCCGAACGTGAAGAATGAGTGCGGGTGCGGGGAATCGTTTAACGTTTAAGGGGTCAGGGGTCGGGATTCAGGGGTCAGGGCTCTTGTGCGGCCTTAGGCCGCGTTTTGATAAATAACGCGCAGTACAAAGCCCCCTGAATCCTGACCCCTGAATCCTGGTCCCTGAAAATGGATTTCACCCAAACCCACTTCGCGCTATTCGGCCTGCCGCAATCGTATGCGCTCGACCGCAATCAGCTCGACGCGGCCTACCGCGAACTGCAGAATACGGTGCATCCGGACCGCTTCGCCGCGCAACCCGAAGCCGAACAGCGGGTGGCGATGCAATGGGCGACGCAGGTGAACGAGGCCTATCAGACGCTCAAGCATCCGGTGAGCCGCGGCGTGTATCTGTTGCGATTGCAGGGCATCGACGCGCTCGACGCCAGCAACACCAAAATGGCGCCGGCTTTCCTGATGCAGCAGATGGAATGGCGCGAGGCGATCGAGGAGGCGCGCGCCGCAAAAAGCATCGTGGCGCTGGATGCCTTGTCCGATGATTTGCGCGCGACGCACCGTCGCATCGAGACGCAGCTCGCCGAACTGATCGATGCGGCAAAGGATTACAACGGCGCGTGCGAAACGGTGCGCCAGTTGCGATTCATGGACAAGCTCATCGCTGAGGTTGGCGACGTGTACGAAGAACTCGAAGGCTGAGAAGAGAAGACTGAACGCATGGCTCTGTTGCAGATTTCCGAACCCGGCATGTCCAGCGCCCCGCACCAGCATCGGCTGGCGGTGGGGATTGATCTGGGCACGACCAATTCGCTGGTGGCCACGGTGCGTTCCGGCCTCTCGATGGTGCTGGACGACGCAGCGGGACATTCGCTGCTGCCTTCGGTGGTGCGTTACCGCGCCAGCGGTGATGTGGAGGTAGGATATCCCGCGCAGTCCGCGCAGAATCACGACCCCCACAACACCATCGTGTCGGTGAAGCGCTTCATGGGGCGCGGGCTCTCAGACATCGACGACATCTCCGGCCTGCCGTATCGCTTTGTCGATGCGCCCGGCATGGTGCAGTTGAAAACCGCCGCCGGCGTGAAAAGCCCGGTCGAGGTCTCGGCCGAAATCCTGAAAGTCCTGCGTCTGCGTGCCGAAGCGGCGATGGGCGGCGAACTCGTCGGCGCGGTCATCACTGTGCCCGCCTATTTCGATGACGCGCAGCGCCAGGCCACCAAGGACGCCGCACAACTGGCTGGTTTGAATGTGCTGCGCCTGCTGAACGAGCCGACCGCCGCTGCGATCGCCTACGGGCTCGATAACGCGTCCGAGGGCGTGTACGCGGTGTACGACCTGGGCGGCGGCACCTTCGATATTTCCATTCTCAAACTGTCCAAAGGTGTATTCGAGGTGCTGTCCACCCACGGCGACTCCGCGCTGGGCGGCGACGATTTCGATCAGCGCGTGTTCTGCTGGATGGTCGAGCAAGGCCGTTTCCAGCCGCTTTCGGCGGGCGACATGCGGCTGCTGTTGACCAAGGCGCGCGATGCCAAGGAGGCGCTGACCGAACACACCGAGGTGCGCGTCACCGCCGTGCTGTCGACCGGTGAAATGATGGATGCGACGCTGACCCAGACTGCCTTCAACGCCATGACCGCGAGCCTGGTCAGCAAGACCCTGGCGCCCACCCGCAAGGCACTGCGCGACGCCGGGCTTGCCGTGGACGAGGTGAAGGGCGTGGTGATGGTCGGTGGTTCGACGCGCATGCCCTGCATCCGCCAGGCGGTGGCCGACTTCTTCAAACAGACGCCGCTGACCAACCTCGACCCCGACAAGGTGGTCGCGCTCGGCGCCGCCATGCAGGCCGATGTGCTGGCAGGCAACCGCGCGGGTGACGACTGGTTGCTGCTCGACGTGATTCCGCTGTCGTTGGGCCTGGAAACCATGGGCGGGCTGACCGAGAAGGTCATCCCGCGCAACACCACGATTCCTACCGCACGGGCGCAGGAATTCACCACGTTTAAAGATGGCCAGACCGCGATGAGCGTGCATGTGCTACAGGGCGAACGCGAACTGGCCTCCGATTGCCGCTCGCTGGCGCGCTTCGAACTGCGCGGCATTCCGCCGATGGTGGCGGGTGCGGCGCGCATCCGTGTCACCTTCCAGGTCGACGCCGACGGCCTGCTGTCGGTGGCGGCGCGCGAGCAGAGCACCGGCATCGAGGCCAGCGTGCAGGTCAAGCCCTCGTATGGCCTGGGCGACGAAGACATCACCCGCATGCTGAAGGATGCCTTCACCCACGCCAAGGACGACATGTACGCGCGTGCGCTGAACGAGCAGATCGTCGATGCGCAGGGTCTGATCGCTGCTACCCGTGCGGCCATGGCGGAAGACGGCGTGCTGCTCGATGCAGCCGAAACGGTGGCGATCGAATCCAGCATCGCCGCCCTTGAAAAACTGATGACGGGCTCCGATCATCAGGCCATCAAGCGCGGCATCGAGGCGCTGAATGCGGTCACCACCGAATTCGCCCAGCGCCGCATGGATCAGAACGTGCGCCGGGCGATGGCCGGGCAAAAACTGGAAACCTTTGGTTGAGCGGATTGAAGCCATCATGTTGAACGACGATTTCATCGAATCACTGCGGGTGAAACTCGAGGCCCATCCGATTTATGCAGCGGTGCAAACCCTGGATGACCTGCGCGTGTTCATGCAGCACCACGTCTATTCGGTGTGGGACTTCATGTCGTTGATCAAGTATCTGCAGAACGAAGTCGCCCCCGCGCGTTGGCCGTGGACGCCGAAAGGTGATGCTTCGGTTGCGCGCTTCATCAACGAATTGGTGCTGGAAGAAGAAACCGATATCGCTCAGCCGGGCCATGAAGGCCACACCAGCCACTTCATGCTGTATCTCGCAGCCATGCGCGAAATCGGCGCCGATGCCGACACGCCTGCACGCTTTGTGCAGATGGCGGGCGAGCAGGGGATCGATGCCGCCCTCGGCGCGGGTCTGGCTCCGGCGCCATCCGCCACCTTCACCCGCAGCACCTTCGATTTCATCGCCAGTGGCAAACCGCATGCCGTCGCCGCCGCGCTGGCGCTGGGGCGCGAACACGTCATCCCGTCGATGTTCCGTGCCTTCCTGTCGCGCATGGCGGTGACTGAAGCGCAAGCACCGAGCTTCCACTACTACCTCAACCGCCACGTCCATCTCGACGAGGACTTCCATGCGCCGCTGTCCTTGCGTCTGCTCGCTGCCCTGTGCGGCGATGACGCCGACACATGGCGCGAGGCCGAAGCGGCGGCCGAAACCGCGGTCAACGCCCGACTTCTTTTCTGGGACGGTGTGCTGCACGCGCTGCCCAGCCAACACGCGCAAGCTGCCTGAGCGCATCCAATCCAGCCGTATTCAAAAAAGCCATGCCCCAACTCATCGTACTGCCCCACGTCGAACTCTGCCCTGAAGGCGCCGTCATCGAGGCCAAACCCGGCGACACCATTTGCGACACCCTGCTCGCCAACGGCGTCGAGATCGAACACGCCTGCGAAAAGTCCTGCGCCTGCACGACTTGCCACGTCATTGTGCGCGAAGGGTTTAACTCTCTCGCCGAATCGACCGAAGACGAGGACGATCTGCTCGACAAAGCCTGGGGATTGGAACCACAATCACGCTTGTCGTGCCAGGCGCGTGTGAACGGCAGCGATCTGGTGATCGAAATTCCAAAATACACCATCAACATGGTCAAGGAAGGGCATTAGATATGAAGTGGACTGATTCGCTCGACATCGCCATCGAACTCGCCGAAGCCCACCCCGAAATCGACCCGCGCACCATCCGCTTCACCGACCTGCATAACTGGGTGATGGAGCTTCCGGACTTCGATGACGACCCCAATCATTCCGGCGAGAAAATCCTCGAAGCGATCCAGATGGCTTGGATCGACGAAATGAATTAACACGAAATGAATTAACACGAAATGAATTAACACGAATTGAATTAACACGAATTGAATTAACACGGATTGAATTAACACGGATTGAATTAACTCAGCGCCGCGCAGCGAACTTAGCGGGAATCAGGCACCCATACGATTCGCGTTATGGCTGCTCAGGCCCTATGCTGGGAAGCGGGTGTTACTGCGAGAGTCAGCCATGAGTCACAAGCATGAAATCCTGTTGCGTTCCATTTTCGACGGCCCGGTGGGGGGCAATGTCCACTGGCGCGAAGTGGAGTCGATGCTGGCGCATCTGGGTGCAAAAGTTGAGCCGCACCACGGCGCAAGCTTCCGCGTTGTATTGAATGGCGTGGAGGGCGTGCTGCACCGGCCGCACAACAGCAACACGTGCAGCAAACAGGAACTGCGCCATGTGCGCGATTATTTGACGTCGGCGGGGGTGAGTCTGTCGCAGCTTCAGGCCGGGAATCCGCCCGAGCCAGCTGGCTGATTCCGTTGTGTTGACGCCGGCGCGTGTCGCAAGGCCTCGTTGAGCCGGCTGTTCCGGGCCGGATCATTTTCGTTCCGGGAGGCTTTTTCCGTACCAGAGCGAATACGCCACGGGAATCAGGATCAGGGACAGAAAAGCCGCCGTCACCATGCCACCGACCAGTGGCGCAGCGATGCGCTTCATCACGTCTGCCCCGGTCCCCTGACTGAACAAAATCGGCAGCAGGCCGGCGATGATGACAGACACGGTCATGATCTTGGGCCGGATGCGCAGCAATGCGCCCTCCACGATGGCCTGATGCAACGCGCCCCGGTCGACAAGGCGTCCAGCCTGACGAAACTGTTCAATGGTGTTGTCCAGATAGAGCAGCATGACGACGCCAAACTCGGCGGCCACCCCCGCGAGTGCGATAAAACCGATGGCGACCGCCACCGAGAGGTGGTAACCCAGGCCGTAGACCCCCCAAAAACCGCCCACTAGCGCAAGCGGCAGGCAGGCCATGACCAGCATGACCTTGCCGAAGTGGCGGAAGTGCAGGTACAGCAGCAAAAGCACCAGCACGATTGTGAGCGGCACCACCCACATCAGCCTTTCCCTGGCATGTTGCAGGTGCACATACTGGCCGGTCCATTCAACTGCGTAGCTTGGCGGCAGCTTGACGGACTTGGACATTGCGGCCTTCGCCGCAGTGACGTAGCCGCCCAGGTCACTGCTTTCGATATCGACATACACGTAGCCGACCAGTCGCCCGTTCTCGCTTTTGATTTCGGTGGGGCCGTCGGTGATGCTTGCGTGTGCAAACTCACCAAGCGGAACCTGCATGCCGGTGGGCGTGGTTACCCGGCTCGCGGTCAGCGCGTCGAGCGAATCCCGGTAGCCGCGCGGATAGCGCAGATTGATCGGGAAGCGCTTGCGTCCGTCTACGACCATGCCGATGTTTTCCCCGCCGATCGCAACACGCACCAGGTTCTGCACCTCCGCGATGCTGACCCCATAGCGCGCCGCCTGGGCGCGATTCACCTCAATGTCGATGTAATGCCCACTGGTCATACGCTCGGCAAACACGGCACGCGTGCCCGGCACCTCGCGGACCACGGTCTCGATTGCCTGCGCAGCATCGACGATGCCGGGAAGGTCGGGGCCGGTGATCTTGACGCCGACGGCAGTACGCACGCCGGTCGACAGCATGTCGATACGGGTACGGATGGGATAGCCCCAGGAATTGGTCAGGCCCGGCAGGTTGACCGTCCGGTCCAGCTTGCGGATGAAGTCTTCGACGCTTTCTCCGGCGGGCCATTGGTCGCGCGGCTTCAGCAGGATGGTGGTCTCCAGCATGGACAGCGGCGCCGGGTCGGTGGCTGACTCGGCGCGCCCCGCCTTGCCGAACACGCGCTCCACCTCCGGCATGCCTCGAATCAGCCGGTCGGTGATCTGCAGGATATTGGCCGCCTCATCGATCGATAGCCCCGGCAGCGTGGTGGGCATGTAAAGCAGGTCGCCTTCATACAGTGGCGGCATGAATTCGCTGCCTGTCCTGCTTGCCGGCCAGATGATGCTGGCGAATGCGAGAACGGCGAGCAATACCGTGGTCCTGGGCCGCCGCAGCGCAAGCAGCAAGATCGGCCGGTAGCCGTTCTGCAAGACGCGGTTGACCGGATTGCCGGTTTCCGGGGCGATGCGCCCGCGTATCAGGTAGCCCATCAGGATCGGCGTCAGGGTCACCGCCAGGACGGCGCTGGCAGCCATGGCATAGGACTTGGTGTAGGCAAGGGGTGAAAACAGCTTGCCTTCCTGCCCCGTGAGGGTGAGTACGGGAAGGAAAGAGACGGTGATGACCAGCATCGAGAAGAACAGGGCAGGGCCGACCTCGACCGCACTTTTACGCGCCACCACCCAAAAATCGCAATCCTTGCCTGCGCGCTCAAGGTGCTTGTGCATGTTTTCGATCATGACAATGGCGGCGTCGACCATGGCGCCGATTGCAATCGCGATGCCGCCCAGTGACATGATATTCGCGGTGACCCCCTGTTCCTTCATCACAATAAAGGCTGCCAGGATGCCAAGCGGCAAGGTCACCACGACAACAAGCGAAGAGCGCAGATGCAACAGGAAGATCAGGCAGACGATGGCGACGACAACGGATTCCTCCACCAACTTGCTGCCCAGGGTGTCGATCGCACGCTCGATCAGGCCGGAGCGGTCATAGGTCACCACCAGTTCCACGCCGGGTGGCAGCCCCTTTTTCAGTTCTTCCAGACGCTGTCTGACTTTTTGTATCGTTTCCAGCGCATTGTTGCCGTAGCGCATGACCACGATGCCGCCCGTCGCCTCGCCCTCGCCGTCGAGATCGGTCACGCCGCGGCGGGCTTCCGGGCCGGTCTGGATATGGGCCACGTCGCTCAGACGGATGGGCACGCCTTTGGCGTCAATGCCGAGCGGGATGCTCGCAAAATCCTGAATGGATTTGAGGTAGCTGCGAACGCGCACCATGTACTCGGCATGGCCCATTTCCATCACGCCGCCGCCCGCTTCGCCATTGCTGGCACGCACCGCTTCCTCGACTCGTTGCAAACTCAGGCCATAGCGTGCCAGCCGGTTGGGGTCGACCTCGATCTGGAACTGCCGCACCATGCCGCCGATGCTGGCCACCTCGGCCACGCCAGGCACGCTTTGCAGTTCATACTTGAGGAAAAAATCCT
>Ga0315271_10000030_pt1 | contig 58448 bp, 55 predicted proteins | sample C3_top_MG_FD_204664 | JGI IMG/M metagenome (GOLD analysis project Ga0315271, IMG submission 204664) | Sediment microbial communities from Yellowstone Lake, YNP, Wyoming, USA - C3_top | ecosystem: Environmental > Aquatic > Freshwater > Lake > Sediment | place: USA: Wyoming | collected 2017-08-01
CCAACCAGGTGGGGTACCCGCGCCTGGGCATGATCGTCGCCAAGCGACTGCTCGCGCGGGCGGTGGATCGCAATCGCGTCAAGCGGTGTACGCGCGAAAGCTTCCGCCTGGTTTTGCAGGACTTGCCAGCTTGTGACTTCATCGTTCGTTTGATTGCCAAGCCGCTTCCCGGCGACGAGGCACGAGATTTGTCACGCACGTTTAAACGTGCTGGCCAGCGCGCCATGGCAAAATGGCCCCCCACTCCGGCAGGCGAGCCCGCGCCGGAATTCTCCTCCAACTAAACGCGTCCCGTCCCATGGATAACCAGCGGCTGATTCTTTTTATCGTCTTTTCCTTCTCGCTGTTGTTGTTGTGGGAAGCCTGGCAAGGCCAGCACGCACCCGCGCCCGCAGCCCCGACTGTGGCGAGCGCACCCGCTACCAGCGCCCCCACTCCCAGCCAGGCATTGAACGCGCCGGCGGCTGCGCCCGTGCAAGCAGGAGCAGGCTTCGCCAAGGGTCAGCGCGCCGTGGTGGAAACCGATGTGCTGCGCGCCACCATCGATGCCAACGGCGGCGATCTGCGTCAGTTGCAACTGCTGCGGTATCGTGAGACGGATGACGAAAACCAGGTTTTCACCCTGTTCGAGGACAGCCAGACGCAGCCGTATCTGGCGCAAAGTGGTCTGGTCGGCAAGGGCTTGCCAACCCACCGCAGCGTATTCCAGCTCAATCCCGGCACCTATCGCTTGGCAGGCGGCGAGACACAGCTGGAAGTGCCGCTGGTGTGGAGTGACCCCGCGACCGGCGTGCGTATTGAAAAGACCTACATTTTCAAGCGCGGCAGTTATCAGATCGACGTCAAAACCCGCGTCATCAACGGAGGCGCCCAGCCCATCGAGCTGACCCCGTATTACCAATTCACCCGCTATGGAGGCGCGCCGCGCGGATCGACCCGCTTCGTGCCGAGCTACACCGGCGCAGCGGTTTACACGGACGCCAAGAAATTCCAGAAAGTCGCGTTCAAGAACATCCAGAAAGGCAGCCTGGATTTTGAGAAAACCGCCGACAACGGCTGGGTCGGCATGGTGCAGCACCACTTCGTCTCGGCCTGGCTGCCGGAAGGCAGCGTCAAGCGTGAGTTTTACGCTCGCGCTCAAAGTGATGACCTGTATGCCGCAGGCGTGATTCTGGCCGAAGGCACACTCGCACCCGGCCAGCAAAAAACCTTCAGCGTGCCGTTATATGCCGGGCCGCAAACCCAGACCGTGCTGGAAAAAACCGCGCCCGGCCTCGATCTGGTACGCGACTACGGCTGGTTGACCCCGCTCGCCTATCCCATTTATTGGACGCTGGCTAAAATCGAGCGCGTCGTCGGCAACTGGGGCTGGGCCATCATCATCCTGACGATTTCCCTCAAGCTGGCGCTGTATCCGCTGTCGGCCGCGGGTTACAAGTCGATGGCCAAGATGAAGAAGCTCACCCCGCGCCTGCAAAAGCTGAAAGACACGTATGGCGACGATCGCGCCAAACTGCATCAGGCGATGGCGGAAATGTACAAGACCGAGAAAATCAATCCGCTCGGCGGCTGTCTGCCGATCCTGATCCAGATCCCGGTGTTCATCGCGCTCTATTGGGTGCTGCTCGCTGCGGTCGAAATGCGCGGCGCGCCCTGGATTGGCTGGATCACCGACCTCACTGCGCCCGACCCGTTTTACATTTTGCCGGTCATCATGGGCATCACCTCGATCCTGCAGGTGAAGCTGAACCCGCAGCCGATGGACCCGATGCAGGCCAAGATCATGCTGATCATGCCGGTCGCCTTCACCGTCATGTTCGTCTTCTTCCCGGCGGGCCTGGTGCTCTATTGGGTCGTCAACAACATCCTGTCGATCACGCAACAGTGGGTGATCAACAAGCAAATTGCAGGCGCAGCGACGCGCTAGTGCGGGCGTGAAACCCGGCCTGTCGCCGGGTGGTGATCAGGTAGGAATGCGGTAATTGTCCCGGGTAAAGGAGTTTTGGTTTTAGGGATCGCCGGCATGGCAGGCGCTAGAATCGGGCTTCTTTTGTTCGGGCGGACGTACGTCGTTCCACCATGCACCGTAGATGACACGCCCAACCCAACCATCTGCCGCCTTGATCGCCGCCATCGCCACCGCCCCCGGGCGCGGCGGCGTGGGGGTGGTGCGGGTGTCGGGGGCGGATATTGCGCCGCTCGCCGTCGCGATGCTTGGGCGTGTGCCCGCGCCGCGCCATGCGACATTTACGCGCTTCCTCGATGCGGACGGCACGACGCTCGACGAAGGCATCGCGCTGATGTTTGTCGCGCCGCACTCGTTCACGGGTGAAAACGTGCTGGAGCTGCAAGGCCACGGCGGGCCGGTGGTGCTGAATCTGATTCTGCAGCGCTGCATCGAGCTGGGTGCGCGGCTGGCCGCGCCGGGCGAGTTTTCACGGCGCGCGTTTCTCAACGGCAAGCTCGATCTGGCGCAGGCGGAGGCGGTGGCGGATTTGATCGATGCGGCATCCACCGAGGCGGCGCGTTCGGCGGTGCGCTCCATGTCCGGTGCATTTTCGACGCGGGTGAACGAGCTGCTGGAAGGCTTGACGCGGCTGCGCATGCTGGTGGAAGCGACGCTGGATTTTCCCGAAGAAGAAATCGATTTTCTGCGCGATGCGGATGCGTTCGGGCGGCTCGATCGCATCGAGGCGGCGCTGGCGGGGGTGCGCGCGCAGGCGCGGCAGGGCGCGTTGCTGCGCGAGGGGCTGACGGTGGTGTTGATTGGCCAGCCGAACGTGGGCAAGTCGAGTTTGCTGAATCAGCTGGCCGGATTCGAGGCGGCGATTGTGACCGAGGTCGCCGGGACGACGCGTGACACGGTGAAGGCGGCGATCCAGATCGAGGGCGTGCCGCTGCATATTGTGGACACGGCGGGCTTGCGCGAGACCGACGACGCGGTGGAAAAAATCGGCATTGCGCGTACCTGGGCTGCGCTGGAACACGCCGACGTGGCGCTATTGCTGGTGGATGCGGCGCACGGCCTGGGTGAACACGAGGCGGCGATTCTGGCGCGTTTGCCCGCAGTGGCGCGGCTGACTATCCACAACAAGATTGATGCGACGAACGAGCAGCCGCGCGTGGCCGGCGATGAAGTCTGGCTGTCGGCCAAGACCGGCGCCGGGGTGGAGTTGCTGCGCGAAAAACTGCTGGCGGCGGCGGGTTGGCAGGCGGCGGGCGAAGGCGCATTCATGGCGCGCGCGCGGCATCTCGATGCCTTGTCGCGCGCGGCGGCGCATGTGGCGGCGGCGCGCGAAGCTGCCGGCCAGCTGGAACTGTTCGCCGAGGAATTGCGGCTGGCGCAATTGGCGCTGGCGGAGATTACCGGCGAATTCACGGCGGACGATTTGCTGGGCGAGATTTTCAGCAAGTTTTGCATCGGCAAATGAGCGTGGCACCGACGGACACCTCCATGCTGACCTGGCGCGAGATATTCCGGCAAATCGCCGCCCACCGCGGGCGCTTGCTGCAAGCCAATCTGATCGCGTTGCTGGCGGTGATGGCGGCGGTGCCGGTGCCGCTGTTGCTGCCGCTGATGGTGGACCAGGTGTTGTTGAAGCATCCCGGCAAATTTGTTTCGGTCATCGCCGCACACACGCCGCCCGGCTGGCATGGGCCGGTGCTGTTCATCGGCGTGGCGCTGCTGCTGACGGTGGCGCTGCGGCTCACCTACATCGTGCTCAATGTGGTGCAGGCGCGTACTTTTTCGCTGCTGGCGAAAGAAGTGGTGTTCAGGATCCGGGTGCGCATGCTTGATCGGCTGTCGCGCATTGCGCTGTCGGAATTCGAGACGGTGGGTTCGGGGCGGGTGACGTCGCATTTCGTCACCGATCTCAATGCCATCGACACGTTTCTCGGCGCGTCGATTTCCGGCTTGATCGTTTCGTTGCTGACGCTGGTCGGCGTGGCGGCGGTGCTGTTCTGGATGCACTGGCCGCTGGCCTTGTTCATCCTGTTGCTGAACCCGGTGGTGATCCTGTTTTCGACCCGGCTGGGCAAGCGGGTGAAGGATCTGAAAAAACACGAGAACCGTGCGTTCGAGGTGTTTCAGGATGCGCTTGCCGAAACGCTGGACGCGCTGACGCAAATCCGCGCGATGAACCGCGAGCAGCATTATCTGGCACGGGTGAAAGAGAAGGCCGCCGACATCCGCCGGCATGCCGCCGCGTTCGCCTGGAAGTCGGACGCGATGAGCCGGATTTCCTTTTTTGTGTTCCTCGCCGGTTTCGACGCCTTCCGCGCGCTGGCGATGGGGATGGTGGTGTTTTCCGACCTGTCCATCGGCGAGATGCTCGCGGTATTCGGCTACCTGTGGTTCATGATGACGCCGGTGCAGGATCTGGTGAACCTGCAATACGCCGGCTATGCCGCCAACGCGGCGCTGGGGCGGATCAACGCGCTGCTGGGGATGCACGACGAGCCGCATCATGTGGCCGTAATCAATCCGTTCGCCGGCAAGCATACGGTTGGCATCGCACTCGACCACGTCAGCTTTGCCTACGCCGACGGCGAGACGGTGCTCGACGATGTGAGCCTGGCCATCGCGCCGGGTGAAAAAGTGGCGCTGGTGGGCGCGTCGGGCGGCGGCAAGTCGACGCTGGTGCAGGCGCTGTTGGGCTTGTATCCGGTGAAGGCCGGGCAGATTTTCTATGGCGATGCGCCGGTCACCGACATCGGCTGGGAGGCCGTGCGCGAACACGTCGGCGTGGTGCTGCAGCACCCGGTGCTGTTCAACGATAGCGTGCGCGCTAATCTCACCCTGGGCCGCGAGGTCGATGACGCCGCGCTGTGGCAGGCGCTGGAAATCGCCCAGTTGAAAGACATGATCGCCGCGCTGCCGCATGGGCTGGACACGGTGGTGGGGCGGCAGGGGGTGCGGCTGTCGGGCGGGCAGCGGCAGCGGCTGGCGATTGCGCGGATGATCGTCGCCAACCCCAAAATCGTCATCCTCGACGAGGCCACCTCCGCGCTCGACACCGACACCGAGCGCCATCTGCATCAGGCGATGCACGCCTTTCTCGCCGGGCGCACCACGCTCATCATCGCGCACCGTCTCTCCGCCGTGCGCGAGGCCGACCGCATCCTGGTGTTTGAAAATGGCCGGGTGGTGGAGGCCGGCGGCCACGACGAGTTGATTGACCGTGGCGGGCTGTATCACAAGCTGTACCATCCGGCATGAGTCGTCGCCACACAGGCGAGCGAAGCTGCTAGAGTCCAATTTTTCACTGTCTATTTGCAAAGGAAACACCATGAAGCGCACGCTCCTGACCGCATCGGCAATGTTGCTTGCCTTGACCCTGAGTGGCTGTGGGGGCAGCGAGACGATTGTCAAAAACGTTTCCCAGCAATCCACGGGACAGCAGTTGCTCAGCCTGAAAGAGGCGCTGGACAAGGGCATCATCACGCAGCAGCAGTACGAAGAGCAGAAAGCTGTCATCCTGAAAAACAGCAAGTAAATTGCGGTTCTACCGCGGGAGACGGCCCGGACGGGTCGCTTGCCCAGCCGCCGATGAATTCCGGCTTCCCGTGGCCGGGATCGGCTTCAGCCGGCAGCGTGATTTAAGTGTTGCTATAAAATCAGGGTTTTCTGATATACTTCACAAAGTTGTGCATACAGCAGTGGGCAGGTCAGGCTTTAGCCGCCGTGCCTCGGGACTGTTCTCACAGCCCCATCGTCTTCGACCTCTCTTTTGTGCCGCCGGTTATTTTTCGCAGCCGGCAGTGACAAGTCTTGTGGTTGGCGCCGATGTGATCGACGCGACCCGTGGGCGTTCCAAACGCCGCTTATATTCCGGTTCGTATATTTGACCTGCCTGGTTTAGGGCGGGTCTGGATAGCGCGTTTGTGCGCTCATTAAAAGGTTAGTCATGCAATTTTCCGAACTGGGACTTGATCCCCTTATTCTCAATGCCGTTTCCGCCTCGGGCTACGAAGCCGCCACGCCGGTGCAGCAGCAGGCGATTCCGGCTGCAATCACCGGGCGCGATTTGCTGGTGTCATCGAACACCGGCAGCGGCAAGACCGCCGCGTTCCTGTTGCCGTCGCTGCAGCGCTTGCTCACCGAGTCGACGAGCAAAAGCATGGGCCCGCGTGTGCTCGTGCTCACCCCTACGCGCGAACTGGCGTTGCAGGTTGAAAAAGCCGCAATGACGTATGGCAATGGGCTGCGTCGCTTCCGCACCGCCTGCCTGGTCGGCGGCGCGCCGTATGGCCTGCAGCTCAAGCGTTTGAGCCAGCCGGTTGATGTGGTGGTTGCCACCCCGGGCCGTCTGATCGACCATCTGGAGCGCGGCAAGATTGATTTTTCGCGCCTGGAGGTGCTGGTGCTGGACGAAGCCGACCGCATGCTGGACATGGGTTTTGTCGACGACATTCAGGCGATTGCCAAGCGTTGCCCGAAGGAGCGCCAGACACTGCTGTTCTCGGCCACGCTCGACGGCGTCGTCGGTAATCTGGCACGCGAGCTGACCAAAGATGCGCTGCGCATCGAAATCGAGGCGGTGCCCCACGCAGAAGCCAAGATCGAACAGCGCCTGCTCTATGCCGACAACATGGACCACAAAGCCCGCCTGCTCGACGCGCTGCTGCGTCATGTCGATATGACGCAGGCGATCGTGTTCACCTCGACCAAGAAAAGTACCGAAGAAATTTCCGATCTGCTGTCTGATAGCGGTTTTGCCTCCGACGCGCTGCACGGCGACATGCAGCAGGGTCAGCGCAACCGCGCGCTGCAACGTCTGCGCGAAGGCCGCACCAAGGTGCTGGTCGCCACCGACGTCGCCGCGCGCGGCATCGACGTGGCGAGCATCAGCCACGTCATCAACTTTGACCTGCCGCGTCAGGCCGAAGACTATGTGCACCGCATCGGCCGTACCGGCCGCGCCGGCCGCACCGGCATCGCGGTGAGCTTTGCCGGAATGCGCGAAGGCGGGCTGGTGAAGAACATCGAGCGTTACACCGGCAATCGTATCGAGATCCACACCCTGCCCGGCCTGGAGCCGACGCAGAAACCGCAGAGTGGTGGCGGTCGTCCGGCTTCCGGCAACGGTCGCCCGCGCAGCGGCAACGGCGGTAATCGCAGCACGGGTGGCTTTGGCGAGAAGCGCAGCTGGGGCGGTGGCGAGCGCAAATTTGATGGCGCACCGCGTGCGTATGGCGACCGCGCACCGCGCGGCGACAGTGCGGACAACCGCGACCGTGGCTTCCGTACCGAGCGCCCGCAGGCCGATCGTCCGCCGCGTTCCGACGCGCCACGCGGCAATCGCTTTGACGCTGCGTCGCGCGGCTCGTTCGACAAAGCGCCGCGTACGTTCAGTGAGCGCCCGCCGCGTGAAGGCAACCGCCTGGAAGCTGAGCGTGCGCCCAAGCCCGACGTCGATGGCAACAGCGTCGAATACTGGAAAAAGCGCGAAAGCGAAGCCAAGGCACGCGCCCAGCGTCCGCAAGGCGACCGTCCGGCACGCGCGGGCCAGCCCGCACGCAATGCGGCAGGTGCGGGTGAGCCGCGCCGCAGCTATGGCAACGACAATCGCGGTGCTGGCGCAGGCGGCAACGCGCGAGTCGGTGTGCGTGGGCGCTTCAAGGATTAAGCTGCCAGCTTGATCGGGGCATGAAAAAAGGGGTTCCGCGAGGAACCCCTTTTTGTTTGCAGCAAGCGCGGTGACCTACTGCAACCGCGCGCTCGCCGCCATCGCCTCGTAAACAAACACTTGTGGCGGCAGTAACACGATTTTTTCGGGCGCTTGTCCAGGTTTTGCATGAGCGCCGGATTGACCGCGCTCATGGCCGCAAGCGCGGGCGTTGCCAGTACACTTGCCGCCATCAGGATCGCCGCGAATAGTGTTCGCATGATGCAACATTCCGAAAAGAGACGTCACCCGATGGGAAAGCCGAAAACCAGCCGACTTTATCTCAAAGCGGCGCCAGATCCCAACGTGAGCTGGCGCTGGGTGAGCGAGCGTGGCTTACGGCTGGCGACGGGCGACGCGACGCTGGCGCGCTATTTAGCGCTAAGTTCACTGAATTTACCGGAAATTGAAGACATGATCCCGGCTGATGGCAGCTTATTGCTGATTCTGCGCCGGGGTGAACCGGTCTCGGCGGATTTGCTGGAAGCGCTGGCCATGCCGTTGGCGATCGCGCATGCGACAACCGGGAAATTGCACGAAATTGCCGTTGAGTATGGCGGCGCGGCAGGACCGGACTTGCCCGCACTGGCGGAACTGTCAGGCATGGACGCCGCGACCTATATCCGCAGCCATACCGCCGTGGAATACACCGTTGCTTTTTTGGGGTTTCAGCCGGGCTTCCCCTATTTGCGCGGCTTGCCGCCCGCGCTGCACGCGCCGCGCCGGGCGTCGCCGAGGGTGAGCGTGCCTAAAGGGAGCGTGGCCATCGGCGGCGCTTACACGGGGATTTACCCGGCCAGCGGACCCGGTGGCTGGCACATCCTGGGCCGTACTCCCGTCGACTTGTTCGACCCGCAGCGCGAGGCGCCCGCGTTGCTGATGCCGGGCGACCACGTGCGCTTTGTTGCGGCATGATCGAAGTCCTGCGTGCCGGCCGGTGTGATCTGGTGATGGACCAGGGGCGTTCAGGCTGGGGTGTGCTCGGCGTGCCGACGGGCGGCGCGGCTGATCCGGCTGCGCTGGCGGCGGCCAATCGCCTGGTGGGTAACGACGCTGATGCGGCGGGGCTGGAAATGATCCTGTCGGGACCCGTGCTGCGGTTCCCGACAGGCGGCGTGGCGGCGCTTACCGGCGCGCGCTTTGCGGCAACGCGCAGCAGCGGCGCGGCGGTGGTGTGGAACCAGACGCTGGTGCTGGCAGCAGGAGAGACCTTGGCCCTGGAGCGGGCCGAGGTGGGGTGTCGCTGCTGGCTGGCGCTGCGCGGGGGCGTGGCCGTTTCGCCCGTGATGGGCAGCCGCAGCACTTTTCTGCCTGCGAGCTTCGGTGGTTTTCAGGGGCGGGCGTTGCAAGCCGGAGATATGCTGCCCGGCGACGGACGTGGCGGTGAGGTGCGGTTGTTGCGTGCGCACCCCCCGGCCAGTTTGACTGGAGAGGCGTTGCGCGTGGTTGCGGGGCCGCAGGCAGAGCAGTTCGACGATACCGGGCTGGCAGCGTTTTTCAGTAGGCTTTATCGGGCGGAGGCGGCATCCGACCGGCGTGGCTTGCGACTGCGCGGTGCGGCGGTGACGCATCGCAGGGTCAAGCTGCCGTCGCAGGGGGTGTTGCCCGGTGCCGTTCAGATTCCGCCAGACGGCCAGCCGATCATCCTGGGCTGGGACGGCCCGGTAACCGGCGGCTATCCGGTGATTGCCGGGCTGATTGCTGCTGACTGGCCGCGCCTGGCGCAGCTCCAGCCGGGCGACCCGGTGCGGTTTGTGACGATCGAAGTCGACGCGGCGCAGGCACTGGCCGCTACTCCTTGGCCAATCGAGGAAATGGGATGATCGAACTGAACGCCGATATCGGTGAGGGCTATGACGATGCCAGTCTGATGCCGTATCTGAACCGGGTGTCGATTGCCTGCGGCGGTCATACCGGTGACGCCGCCAGCATGGCCGCCGCTTTGCGGTTGGCGGCTGAATATGGCGTGGCGGTGGGCGCGCACCCGGGTTATCCCGACCGCGCGCAATTCGGTCGCCGTCATCTGGCGGCGTCAGCCGATGAGATCGCGGCGTGGGTGACGCAGCAAACCGGGAGGCTGGCTGAACAGGCCGCGCAGTTGGGGATGCGGCTGCAGCACGTCAAACCGCATGGCGCGTTGTATAACGTGGCCGCGCGAGACGCCGCCACGGCTCGCGCAATCGCCCGCGCCGTGGCGGCATTTGACCCGACGCTGATGCTGGTGGGTCTGCCGGGTTCGTGTCTGATTGCCGCCGGAGAGGCCGCCGGTCTGGCGGCGCTGAACGAGGCGTTTGCCGATCGCCGCTATCAGGCCAATGGCCGGCTGGTTTCACGTGAAACCAGTGGCGCGTTGATCGTTGACCCCCAACTTGCTGCCTTGCAGGCTGTGGCGCTGGCGCATGGCCAGGCGATCGACACCCTGGACGGCGGCCGTATCCGGGTGCAGGCGGACACGATTTGCCTGCATAGCGACACCCCCGACGCATTAAATATTGCGCGCGCCGTCCACACCGCGCTCAAACACGGATAATCGCGCACTTACGTTTTTTGCAGCCAGATCATGCCGTTACTCACTTTTGACCGTCTCGAACTGGCCTATGGCCACCACCCACTGCTGGACGGCGCTTCTCTGGTGGTGGATGCGGGCGAACGCATCGGGCTGATCGGCCGTAATGGCACCGGCAAATCCAGCCTGCTGAAAATCATCGCCGGAATCAATCCACCTGATGCAGGCGATGTCTGGCGCAAGCCGGCGCTGAAACTGGCGTATGTGCCGCAGGAACCGCAATTCCAGCCCGGCCACACGGTATTCGAGGCGGTGGCCGAAGGCGTGGGCGAGGCGCAGCGCCTGCTTGCCGACTATCACGCTGCCGCGCATCGCGTGGCCGAAGGTGACATGGAGGCGTTTGAAGACCTGGAGCGGTTGTCGCACGAACTGGAGGTTCACGATGCCTGGCGGCTTAACAGCCGGGTAGAGGAAACCATGCAGCGACTGGGGCTGGACGCCGACCGCACCGTCGAGACCCTGTCCGGTGGTCTGAAAAAGCGGGTGGCGCTGGCGCGCGCGCTGGTCACTGAACCCGAGTTGCTGCTACTGGACGAGCCGACCAACCACCTCGATTTTGCTGCGATCGAATGGCTGGAAAGCCTGCTCAAGGAGTTCAAAGGAGCGCTGCTGTTCATTACCCATGACCGGCGCTTTCTGGATAACGTCGCCAACCGTATTGTCGAGCTTGATCGCGGCCAGTTACGCGAATATCAGGGTAATTTCAGCGCATATCAGGTCAAGAAGGCCGAACAACTGGAGATCGAGGAAGTACATAACCAGAAGTTCGACAAATTCTGGAAGCAGGAAGAAGCCTGGATCCGCAAGGGTGTGAAAGCGCGGCGTTGCCGTGACGAAGGCCGGGTGCGGCGGCTCGAGGCCTTGCGCCTCACCCGCGAAGCGCGTATCGGCCAAACCGGACAAGTGGGTTTTCAGATCGACTCAGGCGAGCGCTCGGGCAAGATCGTCGCCGAAATGGATCACATCAGCTATGGCTACGATGACCGCATGCTGATCCGCGACTTCAGCGGCACCCTGTTGCGCGGCGACAAACTCGGCTTGCTCGGCCCCAACGGTGCCGGCAAAACGACGCTGATTCGCCTGATTCTCGGAGAATTGCAGCCGCAGTCCGGCGCGATCAAGCGCGGCACCAAGCTGGAAGTCGCCTATTTCGACCAGTTCCGCAACCAACTGGACGACGAGGCGACGCTGGTCGACACGATAGCCCCCGGTTCCGACTTTGTCGAAATCGCCGGACAACGCAAGCACGTGATTAGCTATCTGGAAGACTTTCTCTTTCCTGCCGAGCGTTCACGCGCCAAGGTGGGCGCATTGTCTGGCGGCGAGCGCAATCGTCTGCTTTTGGCGCGCCTGTTCGCGCGGCCGGCCAATTTGCTGGTGCTGGATGAGCCCACCAATGATCTGGACATCGACACGCTGGAGCTGCTGGAGCAACTGCTGCAGGAATATAGCGGCACAGTGTTGATCGTCTCCCACGATCGCACTTTTCTCGATAACGTCGTGACGCAGTCGATCGTATTCGAGGGTGACGGCAAGCTGACCGAAATCGTCGGCGGCTATGCCGACTGGTTAGCCTGGAAGCGCCAGCAAGCCCCGGCTTCGCGCGTGGATGCGCCCAAACCCGTCGCAGCCCCTGCCAAGCCGGCGGCCAAGTCCAAGCTCAGCTATAAGGACGCGCGCGAACTGGAAGCCCTTCCCGCGCAGATTGCAGCGCTGGAAGCCGAGCAGGCGCAGATCGCCGGACAGCTGGCCGATCCCGCGCTGTATCAGGCTGCCCCGCAAGAAGCCGCCGTGCTGCAAGCTCGAAGTGAGGCTATCGATGCCGCGCTTCTGGACGCGCTGGCGCGCTGGGAGGCGCTGGAGGCGAAGCAGTCTGCGAGAGGGTGATGCGGTTTCACGTGAAACCAAGCCACGCAGCAGGTAAAATGCATTCATGAAATTCCCCGAGTCATTCGATGTCATCGTCGTCGGTGGCGGCCACGCTGGCACCGAGGCCGCGCTGGCGGCCGCCCGCATGGGCGTGAAGACGCTGCTGCTGACGCACAATATCGAAACCCTGGGCGCCATGTCGTGCAATCCGTCGATCGGTGGCATCGGCAAGGGGCACTTGGTCAGGGAAGTTGATGCGCTGGGCGGCGCGATGGCGCTCGCCACCGACGAAGCGGGCATCCAGTTCCGCACGCTCAACTCCTCCAAGGGTCCGGCAGTACGCGCCACCCGGGCGCAGGCTGATCGCGTGCTGTATAAGGCAGCGATCCGGCAGCGGCTGGAGAACCAGCCGAATCTCACGTTGTTTCAGCAGGCGGTGGATGATCTGCTGCTCGAAGGCGATCGTGTGGTTGGGGTGAAAACCCAGCTTGGTATCGTGTTCGGCGGCCGTGCAGTGGTGCTCACTACCGGCACTTTTCTCGCCGGCTTGGTTCATATTGGCCTGGAGAACTTTCAGGCTGGGCGCATGGGTGATCCGCCTGCGGTGTCGCTCGCCGCACGGCTGCGCGAGCTGAGCCTGCCGGTCGGCCGCCTGAAAACCGGCACCCCTCCACGCATTGACGGTCGCACCATCGACTATAGCCAGACTCAAACCCAGCCCGGTGACGACCCGGCGCCGGTGTTCTCCTTCATGGGCGACAGGGCGATGCATCCCGCGCAGCGCCCGTGCTGGATCACGCATACTACCGAAAAGACGCACGAAATCATCCGCGGCGGCCTCGACCGTTCGCCAATGTACACCGGTGTAATCGAGGGGGTGGGACCGCGCTACTGTCCGTCGATCGAGGACAAGATCACCCGCTTTGCTGACAAGGCCAGTCACCAGATTTTCCTTGAGCCCGAGGGGCTGACCACCCACGAGATTTACCCCAACGGCATTTCCACCTCGCTGCCGTTCGACGTGCAGCTCGCTATCGTGCGCTCGATCCCGGGGCTGGAGCAGGCACACATTCTGCGCCCCGGATACGCTATCGAGTACGACTATTACGACCCGCGTAACCTCAAGGCTTCGCTCGAAACCAAATCCATCGGCGGTCTGTTTTTTGCCGGGCAGATCAACGGCACCACAGGATATGAAGAGGCGGCGGCGCAGGGCCTGCTGGCTGGGATCAATGCGGCATTGCAGGTGCAGGAAATAGACGCCTGGAGTCCGGGGCGGCATGAGGCCTACCTCGGCGTGCTGGTCGACGACCTCATTACACGCGGGGTGTCCGAGCCTTACCGCATGTTCACCAGCCGCGCCGAATACCGCTTGCAGCTGCGTGAGGACAACGCCGACATGCGTTTGACCGAAATCGGACGTGGGCTGGGCGTGGTGGACGACGAACGGTGGGATGCTTTCAGCCGTAAGCGCGACGCGGTTTCACGTGAAACCGAGCGGCTCAAGGCGACTTGGGTCAATCCGGCGATGCTGCCCGCCGAGGTGGCCACCCGCCTCATTGGCCAGCCGATCGAGCACGAATACAGTTTGTTCGAGTTGCTGCGCCGCCCCAACCTGAATTACATGCAAGTGCTGACCTTGCCCGGTGGTGGTGAGGGTGTCGATGATCCGAGTGTTGCCGAGCAGGTCGAAATTGCCGCCAAATACCAGGGTTACATCGATCGCCAGAATGATGAGATCGATCGCCAGCGCGATCAGGAAACGCTGCGTTTTCCGGCGGATATCGATTACAGCCTGTTCACCGGGCTGTCGATGGAAGTGCGTCAGCGCCTGCAAAAGGCCCGCCCCGAAACCCTGGGGCAGGCAGCACGACTGCAAGGAATTACCCCGGCCGCAATCTCAGTGCTGCTGGTGTACGCCAAGCGTGGCTTCAAGCCAGACGAGCAGAAGCAAAGCGCATGACGTTGCAAGCCCAACTCGCGGCTGGAATCGCCGCCCTCGGTCTGGCCTTGCCCGAAGGCGCCGAAGCGAAGCTGCTGGCTTATCTGGCGCTGCTGGACAAATGGAACCGGGTGTACAACCTGACGGCGGTGCGCGATGCCGAGCGCATGGTGAGCCACCATGTGCTGGATTCGCTGGCGGCGGTGGAGTTTTTTCGGGGCAAAACGGTGCTCGACGTCGGCAGCGGCGGTGGCTTGCCGGGAATCCCGCTGGCGATCGCGCGGCCGGAATTGCAGGTGACGCTGATCGACAGTATTGCCAAAAAAACGGCTTTTCTGCTACAGGCCAAGGCCGAGCTGGGCTTGACTAATCTGAATGTGGTCACCAGCCGGGTGGAAGATTTCCGTTCTGCAACCGGGTTCGATGTCATCACTTCACGTGCGTTTTCAGACCTCAGGGAATTCGTCACGTTGACCCGTCATCTGCTCAAACCGAGCGGCCACTGGCTGGCGATGAAGGGCTTGATGCCCCACGAAGAAATAGCAAATTTGCCTGATTGGGCGAAAGTGAGCGCTAACCAGGCGCTTGTGGTGCCGGGGCTGGAAGCGAGCCGTCATGTGATTGTTCTGGAGCGAGTTGAATGAGCCGAATTCTGGCAATTGCCAATCAAAAGGGTGGCGTCGGCAAGACGACGACGGCGGTGAATCTGGCCGCCAGCCTGGCCGAACTCGGGCAGCGCGTGCTGTTGGCCGACCTCGATCCGCAGGGCAACGCGACCATGGGCGCGGGGATCGAAAAGCGCACCGCGCTACCGACCGTGTACCAGATTCTGCTCAACCAGGTGAGCGTGAGCGAGGCGCGGATGCGCTCGAAGCCGGGCCATTTCGACGTCATCCCGGCCAACCGCGAGCTTGCGGGCGCCGAAATCGACCTAGTGAATCTGGAGCAGCGCGACCTGCGATTGAAAGTGGCATTGGCGCAGGTGGCCGACGACTACGACTTCATCCTGATGGATTGCCCGCCGACGCTGAATCTGCTGACCGTCAACGCCTTTGCCGCTGCCGAGGCGGTGTTGATCCCGATGCAGTGCGAATACTACGCGCTGGAAGGGTTGACCGATCTGGTCGCCACCATCAAGAAAGTCAAGCAAAGGCTGAATCCGGATATCCGGATCGAAGGCCTGCTGCGCGTGATGTTCGATCCGCGCAGCACGCTGGCCCAGCAGGTGTCGGATCAGATCAAGCAGCATTTCGGCGACAAGGTCTACGACACGGTGATTCCGCGCAACGTGCGGCTGGCCGAGGCGCCCAGCCATGGGCTGCCGGTGCTGGCCTACGACCGCCAGTGCAAGGGTGCGAAAGCCTATATGGAGCTGGCCGAGGAAACGCTCAAGCGCGCCGGCCTTACAGCAAGGGAGAAAATCTGATGGCCAAACTCAAGGGACTCGGGCGTGGGCTTGACGCACTGCTCGGCGGCGAAGACAACGCCGCGCCGCCGCAGGGCGAGCTGCGGATGATGAACGTATCGCTGCTCGCGCCCGGAAAATACCAGCCGCGCACCCAGATGGACAGTGAATCCTTGCAGGAACTGGCTGATTCCATTCGTGCGCAGGGGCTGATGCAGCCGATTCTGGCACGTGAAGTTGCGGGTGGTTTTGAGATCATCGCCGGCGAACGGCGCTGGCGCGCAGCACAGCTGGCCGGATTGAGCGAAGTGCCGGTGCTGCTGCGCGAAGTCGCCGACGACGCGGTGGCGGCGATGGGCCTGATCGAAAACATCCAGCGCGAAGATCTCAACGCCATAGACGAAGCACACGGCCTGCAGCGCCTGATCCAGGAATTCGGCATGACGCACGACGCTGTCGCGCAGGCCGTCGGCAAATCGCGCACGGCGGTGTCCAACCTGCTGCGCTTGTTGAATCTTTCGCGCCCGGTGCAGGACATGCTGATCGCCGGGCTCCTTGAAATGGGTCACGCGCGCGCGCTGCTACCCCTGCACGCAGGCGTGCAGCGCGAACTGGCGCATGAAATCGAAACCAGGGGCTTGTCGGTGCGCGAGGTCGAGCGCCGGGTGGCGCGCTTGAAGGAACCGGTTGCTTTCCCCGCCAAGATGGCGCCGTCTCGCGACACCCTGAGACTCGAAGAGGCCTTGTCCGATGCGCTGGGAATGACCGCGCACGTGCAAACAAACAAGCAGGGCAAAGGACGGCTCACCCTCAGCTTTGCGAGCCTCGCCGAGCTGCAAGGATTGCTCGAAAAGCTGGGTATAAGCTTGTAGCGTGTCACGTATGGGCCAGCAAGATGAGCGCTGCAACCAGGAGGGCGGTGTAGCGAACAACGGTGAAGCTGGCCGCATCATGACCGCTTGTCGAGGCGAGAAAAATGCGCGCAGGCAAGTCCACGGTTTCCGCTATTTAACTTCAGTACGTTCTGAAATTCATCATCAGGCAGCCTGATGATTGCATAGGCCGGGCTAATTCTAGTATCATGCCCGGCTAATGTTCTCCGGCATTCATACCGGCACTCAGCGGGTCACTTTGGCGCAAGCCGGTCTTGCGCTGATAGGGGCCTTGATCGGCGGTGCGTTTTTCGGGATCGGGGCGGGGCTGGCCGTGTTGTATGGTGCTCTGGTGGCGCTGGCGGTGAGCCTGGTTCTGGTGTGGCATGAGCGGCAATCGATGCGGCATCCGGAGTGGGATCAGCACCGTTTGTTCAAGCTGTTTATCCGTGCCGGGCTGGAGCGTTTGTTGCTCTTGGTGGGGCTGCTGGGTTTGGGGCTCGGAGTGTTGAAATTGGCGCCCTTGCCGATGGTGTTGGGGCTGGTGCTGGCGCAGTTTGCCTGGCTGGCTGCCGCGACCGATCGTAACAATAAATAGTCTGTCGTTTTAACAAGGTTGGTTTTGAATGGGCGCTATGCGTGTTCATCCAAAACCCACTTATTGAATTAGATCACCATGGCTACGGAATACGCTTCCTCTGGCGAGTACATCAAGCACCACATGCAAAACCTGACGTATGGTGAATTGCCTGCGGGCTACCATCGTCACGACGGCACGGTGCTGACCGAGGCAACCAGGACGTTTGCCCACGGTGCCGAAGAAGCCAAGGCCATGGGATTCTGGGCGATCAACGTCGACAGCATGGCGTTCTCGATAGGCTTGGGCCTGCTGTTCCTGTTTCTGTTCCGCATGGCGGCCAGGAAAGCCACCGCTGGCGTGCCATCGGGCCTGCAAAACTTTGTCGAGTGGGTGATCGAATTCGTCGACAGTTCGGTGCGCGGTTCTTTTTCTCACAAGAATGCCATGGTTGCGCCACTGGCGCTGACCGTGTTCATGTGGGTGTTGCTGATGAACCTGATGGACCTGCTGCCGATTGACTGGCTTCCCCTTGTCGCAACGGCGGCAGGCGTGCCACATATGAAGGTGGTGCCGTCGACCGATCCCAACATCACCTTCGGCATGTCGCTGTCGATCTTCGTTCTGATCCTGTACTACAGCGTCAAGATGAAAGGCGCGGGTGGCTTCTTCTCCGAGCTGGCGTTCCAGCCCTTCCCCAAATTCCTGTTCCCGGCCAACCTGCTGCTTGAAGGCGTGGGGCTGATTGCCAAACCGATTTCACTGGCACTGCGTCTGTTCGGCAACATGTACGCCGGTGAAATGATCTTTATCCTGATTGCGCTGATGTTTGGCGGCGGCTGGATTCTGGGTCTGTTCGGCGGCGTGCTGCAATGGGCGTGGGCGGTGTTCCACATCCTCATCATCACGCTGCAGGCCTTCATCTTCATGACCTTGACCATCGTCTATCTGGATATGGCGCACGCAGAACATCATTGATTTTTGGTTTCTTGTTTTTAACTTTTGATTTTTACTTTTAGGAGCAACAAATGGAAATGACTCATGCAGTGCTGTACATCGCTGGCGCCCTGATGATGGGTTTGGGTGCGCTTGGCGCAGCCGTAGGCATCGGCATCCTCGGTGGCCGCTTCCTCGAAGGCGCTGCCCGTCAGCCCGAGCTGATCCCGATGCTGCGCACCCAGTTCTTCATCGTCATGGGTCTGGTTGACGCCGTGCCGATGATCGCGGTCGGTCTGGCCATGTACGTTCTGTTCGCCGTTGCCGGTTAATTCACGGGTTTTACGGAACTTGTTTAACCCTGACATTAATTAAGGTGCGGATATGAATTTCAACGCAACTTTGATCGGCCAGTCCATCACGTTTATTTTCTTCGTGTGGTTCTGCATGAAGTTCGTGTGGCCGCCGATCATGAACGCGCTCGAGGCGCGCAAGAAGCAGATCGCCGACGGCCTCGCCGCTGCCGATCGCGGCAAGCATGAACTGGAACTGGCCGCCAAGAAAGCCGGTGACAACATGCGTGACGCCAAGGCTCAAGCGGCTGAAGTGCTGGCCCAGGCTGAAAAGCGTGCGGTGCAAATGGTCGAAGAGGCTAAGACGGCTGCCAAGGAAGAGGGCGAGCGTCAGCTGGCCGCGGCCCAGGCCAATATTGCCCAGGAAGCCAACCGTGCGCGCGAATCGCTGCGTGAACAGGTGGCTGCACTGGCCGTGGCCGGCGCGGAAAAAATCCTGCGCCGCGAAGTCAATGCGCAAACCCACGCTGACCTGCTGGGCCAGCTGAAAGCCGAGCTGTAAGCCATGAGCGAACTGTCTACCCTGGCACGTCCCTATGCCGAAGCGGTGTTCCGCTTGGCGCAGGGCGAAAATGACCTGGCGGGCTGGTCCTCGCGTGTTGCCACACTGGCAGCCATCGCTTCTGATAGCCAGCTGGCGCGCCTGAATGCGGATCCCTCCGTGGCGTCGGATCGCGTGGCCGCGCTGGTCATCGAGGTGGCCGGTGCGGATCTCGGTGAGCGCGGCGCCAACTTCGTCAAGGTGCTGGCCGAAAACGGCCGCCTGTCGCTGTTACCCGTGATCGCCGAGCAGTTTGAAACGCTGAAAGCCAGCGCCGAAGGCACGCTCGAAGCGACCATCACCAGCGCGCAGGAACTGGCGCAGGGTCAGATCGACGATCTGGTGGCGGGTCTCAAGGCCAAATTCAACCGCGCGGTCAACGTGCAGGTTGCGGTCGATCCCGAACTGATCGGCGGCGCGGTGATTGCCATCGGCGACCAGGTGATAGACGGCTCGGTTAAAGGGCGGCTGCAGCGCATGAGCTTCGCGTTGCAAGGCTAACAAGTACACATATTTATCGGAGCCTCACGGTTCGGAGAACACACATGCAATTGAATCCAAGCGAAATCAGCGAACTGATTAAAGCCAAGATCGAAAATTTTGGCGCATCGAGCGAACTGCGCACCCAGGGAACGATCGTTTCCGTCACCGACGGCATCGTCCGCATTCATGGCTTGTCCGACGTGATGTCGGGCGAGATGATCGAAATGCCGGGCAACACCTTCGGCGTGGCGCTCAACCTCGAGCGCGACTCGGTCGGCGCGGTGATCCTGGGCGATTACGAACACATCACGGAAGGTGATGTCGCCAAGTGCACCGGGCGCATTCTCGAAGTGCCGGTCGGCCGCGGGCTGCTCGGCCGCGTGGTGAACTCGCTGGGTCAGCCGATCGACGGCAAGGGCCCCATCGCCGCTGACAGGACGATGCCGATCGAGCGCATCGCGCCGGGCGTGATCGAGCGTAAATCGGTTGATCAGCCGGTACAGACCGGCCTCAAGGCCATCGACTCGATGGTTCCCATCGGCCGCGGCCAGCGCGAACTGATCATTGGTGACCGTCAGACCGGCAAGACTGCCGTTGCAATCGACGCGATCATCAACCAGAAGGGCACCGGCGTGAAGTGTATCTACGTCGCCATCGGCCAGAAGGCTTCGTCGGTTGCCAACGTGGTGCGCAAGCTGGAAGAGCACGGCGCGATGGATCACACCATCGTCGTCGCCGCGACGGCTGCTGACGCTGCCGCCATGCAGTACATTGCACCCTATTCCGGCTGCACCATGGGCGAGTTCTTCCGCGACATCGGTGAAGACGCGCTGATCGTGTACGACGATCTGACCAAGCAGGCCTGGGCCTACCGTCAGGTGTCCCTGCTGCTGCGCCGTCCGCCGGGCCGCGAAGCCTACCCGGGCGACGTGTTCTACCTGCACTCGCGTCTGCTGGAACGCGCCGCGCGCGTCAACGCCGACTACGTCGAAAAGATCACCAATGGCGCCGTCAAGGGCCAGACCGGTTCGCTGACCGCGCTGCCGATCATCGAAACGCAGGCCGGCGACGTGTCCGCCTTCGTGCCGACCAACGTGATTTCGATTACCGACGGCCAGATCTTCCTGGAAACCGACTTGTTCAACGCCGGTATCCGTCCCGCGATCAACGCCGGTCTGTCGGTGTCTCGCGTGGGTGGCGCCGCGCAGACCAAGGTGATCAAGAAGCTGGGCGGCGGTATTCGTCTGGCACTGGCGCAATTCCGTGAACTCGCGGCCTTCGCCCAGTTCGCATCCGACCTGGACGCGGCCACCCTGAAGCAGCTCGAGCGCGGTCGCCGCGTGACCGAACTGATGAAGCAGGCGCAATACTCGCCGATGTCGGTTTCGCAGATGGCGCTGACCCTGTTTGCTGTCAATAAGGGCTACATGGATGACGTCGAAGTCAGCAAGATTCTGCCGTTCGAGTCCGCGCTGATGGCGTTCATGAAGTCCAAACACGCCAGCATCATGGACACCATCGAAACCAGCGGCAATCTGGATGACGCCACTGAAAAGGCGCTGACCGCCGCAGTGGACGAGTTCAAGAAAACCGGCGTCTATTGATAGACCGCGCTGATTAGGAGCCGCTGGTTTAAGGAGAAACAATGGCAGCCGGAAAAGAGATACGGACCAAGATCAAGAGCGTGGAAAACACGCGCAAGATCACCAAGGCCATGGAAATGGTTGCGGCGTCCAAAATGCGCAAGGCGCAGGAACGCATGAAGTCCGCACGGCCGTATGCCGAGAAAATCGCCCGCGTGGCGACGCACTTGGCGTATGCCCACCCGGAGTACAAGCACCCGTTCGTGATTGCGCGTGACAACGTCAAGCGTGTTGGCCTCATCGTGATTACGTCGGACAAGGGCCTGTGCGGCGGTCTCAATACCAACGCCCTTCGCATGATGGTCAACCAGATGAAACAGTGGGAAGCCGCTGGCGTCGGTATCGATGTCACCGCGGTCGGCAACAAGGGGCTGGGATTCGTGCAGCGTCTTGGCGTTAACGTGGTGTCGCAGCTCACCGGCCTGGGCGATTCTCCGCACCTGGACAAATTGATCGGTCCGGTCAAGGTCATGCTGGACGCCTATCTGGAAGGCCGGATCGACGCGCTTTACCTCGTCTACAACCGCTTCATCAACACGATGAAACAGGAGCCGACGCTGACCCAGCTGCTGCCGCTGGCGCAGATGGAAGACGCCGAAGAAGCCAGCCTGAAAACGCACTGGGACTACATCTACGAACCCGATGCCAAACCGGTGGTCGATGCCATGCTGATGCGTTACATCGAGTCGCTGGTATACCAGGGCGTGGCCGAGAATAATGCGTGCGAGCAGTCGGCTCGAATGGTGGCGATGAAGGCCGCGTCCGACAACGCCAAGGACGTGATCGGTGAGCTGAAGCTGATTTACAACAAAACCCGCCAGGCCGCGATTACCAAGGAACTGTCGGAAATCGTGTCAGGCGCAGCAGCGGTTTGAGCACGCCCAGGACACTGAATCAAGCGGACACAGAATTTAATTTTCTTAGGAAACAAGCATGAGCAACGGAAAAATTGTTCAGATCATTGGTGCCGTGGTGGACGTGGAATTTTCACGTAATGCCATGCCCAAGGTCTTTGAGGCGCTGAAAATGCAATCCCCCGAGCTGACGCTGGAAGTTCAGCAGCAGCTGGGAGACGGCGTGGTGCGTGCCATTGCGATGGGCTCCACCGACGGCCTGCGCCGCGGCATGGACGTGCTGTCCACCGGCAACCCCATCATGGTGCCGGTTGGCCAGGCTACCCTCGGCCGCATCATGAACGTGCTCGGCACCCCCATCGATGAAATGGGCCCGGTGAATACCGACACCCACATGCCGATTCACCGCAAGCCGCCTGCGTACGCAGACCAGGCTGCCACGGTGGAAATTCTCGAAACGGGCATCAAGGTCATTGACCTGATCATGCCGATCGCCAAGGGCGGCAAGGTTGGCCTGTTCGGCGGCGCCGGCGTGGGCAAGACCGTGACGCTGATGGAGCTGATCCGCAACATCGCTGTGGCACACAGTGGCTTCTCGGTGTTCGCTGGCGTCGGTGAGCGCACCCGTGAGGGCAACGACTTCTATCACGAGATGAAAGAAGGCGGCGTGCTGGACAAAGTGGCGCTGGTGTATGGCCAGATGAACGAACCCCCGGGCAACCGTCTGCGCGTGGCGCTGACCGGCCTGACCATGGCCGAGTACTTCCGTGACGAAGGCCGCGACGTGCTGCTGTTCGTCGACAACATCTACCGCTACACCCTGGCCGGTACCGAAGTGTCCGCGCTGCTGGGCCGGATGCCGTCCGCAGTGGGCTACCAGCCGACGCTGGCCGACGAAATGGGCCGCCTGCAGGAGCGCATCACTTCCACCCGCACCGGTTCGATCACCTCCTTCCAGGCCGTGTACGTGCCGGCGGATGACTTGACCGACCCGTCGCCCGCCACCACCTTCGCCCACCTCGACGCAACCCTGGTGCTCTCCCGCCAGGTTGCCGAGCTGGGCATCTACCCGGCGGTGGATCCGCTCGACTCAACCTCGCGGATTCTCGATCCGCAGGTTGTCGGCGACGAGCACTATGGCGTCGCTCGCGCGGTGCAGGGCATTCTGCAGAAGTACAAGGAATTGCGTGACATCATCGCGATTCTGGGCATGGACGAACTGTCGCCTGAAGACAAGCTCGCCGTGGCCCGTGCGCGTAAGATCCAGCGCTTCCTGTCGCAGCCCTTCTTCGTTGCCGAAGTGTTCACCGGCGCACCGGGCAAATACGTCACGCTGAAAGAAACCATCGCCGGCTTCAAGGCGATTGTTGACGGCGAGTACGACCACCTGCCCGAACAGGCCTTCTACATGGTCGGCGGTATCGAAGAAGCCGTCGAAAAGGCGAAAACGATTCAGTAATGTGTCAGCGGTGATCGGTGAGCGCTGTGGCCGGACTGGCCGGCCACGCTCACGGGACACGGCTCTCAGCTCACTCACTGGTACTCAATATGGCCATGACCATCCACGTCGACATCGTCAGCGCTGAAAAATCACTTTACTCCGGCGTCGCCGAAGTGGTGATTGCCCCCGGCCAGCGCGGCGAACTCGGTATTTACCCGCGCCACACCCCGCTGTTGACCACGCTCAAGCCTGGCTCCGTGCGCATTAAGGTGCCCGACCAGGCAGAAGAAGAGCTGGTCTACGTTTCGGGCGGCATCATGGAAGTGCAGCCGCACGTTGTCACCATCCTGTCCGACTCCGCGATTCGTGGCGCCGACCTCGACGAAGCGAAGGCGCTCGAAGCCATGCGCGCCGCCGAAGACGCGATGAAAGACAAGGCCGCAACCATCGACTACGCGCAAGCGCAAGTCGAACTGGCACAGGCGGTGGCGCAACTCGCTACGATCAAGAAGCTGCGCAAGCTGACTTGATATCGGCGCATTTGTACTTACAAAAAAAGCAACCTCTGGTTGCTTTTTTTGTTTAAGGGGCGCCCGCAGGAGGGGGGGGCGCGGATGGTGCTGAACCCGTGCGCGGGAGCAGTCCCGGCGCGGGCGGGGGCGTTTGTGGCAAATGCGAAATAATGCAGTCGATGCCCTGGTTGGTTTCTGCGGAGGAGTCCCGGAAGGCGGTGACATACTGGCGATAACCGTCGGCATCGATCTTGCCGTAATACAGCCGGGAGGTAATATCGAGGAAGGACGCATCGTTATTTTCCAGGGTGGATATCACGACCCCGCCGATGCGCTGCGGGCATTGGTTCTCGATGGTGTTGAGGAAGGCATCAAAACCCGTTTGCGGCTGGTCGTTCCACGCGCCGGGTGCGCATCCGCTTTGAGACGTGGCGAGCGCCAAAAAACATACCAGACGTAAGGGGAAGGCTGTCAGCGTGGGGGCGTTCAAGGCGACCTCCTAAAAAGTGCGAAATATGCACGGCCTGCAAATTTGCCGTCGATTGGGTTCAAGACCCGCAGGCCGAAGAATAAACCAAAACCCATGAGGTCGAATCCGGCAAATAGATAATTGATTGGGCAATGGAATCACCCGGCATGGCCGAAGAAGTGGGCAAGCGCAGGCCTGCTTTTTCATTCTGCTGTAGCTGACAGGCCCTATACTTGGCATGAAACTTTGTCGGCTTCACTGAAGCTGCGCCCCCTCATGCGGGCCCAAGACGGCACTGGCCGGGCACTTCGGTGTGCCCTGGCAGCGAGCAGACAAACCATATGGAAGCCGGAAAATACATTATGTGTCATGAGGTTCCGATCCGGAACATGCCTGACGTTGTGGCGCCGGAACATGCTGAATACAATCAATAGGCAAGACTGACGTGTCTACGATTATTGAACGCATCCTGCCGAAGACGGAGCTAGCCGAAGCCGAGTTTCGGCTGCGTTTCACACGCGGCTCTCCGGTCAGCGAAGTCGTTCTCACCCGGCTCGGGCTGATGGGTCATGTGCTCATCCGCGGCGAGGACTACAGCGGTCGAACCCGTGCGATCGCAGCACTCTGCGGCGACGCCGCGATGGCGGGATTTGGCGTGCTCTACATCACCGAGAGTCTGGTCCCCACGCTCGCCGCCACTTTGCGTGACAAGGCTCACGCGGCTTTCGGGGCGGGACGCTATCAGAGCCTGCACCTCGGCATCGAAAAGGGACGAAAACTGAAAGTCAGCCGGCGTGCCGTCTCGGTGCTTCAGTTCAACTCGCACACCGCGCCCAGCAGTGTGGAGGAAGTGCGCCGACGCATACCCGGCATTCTCGACTGGCTGAAAATGAGCGACTTCGAACTGCCGCTGCTGTTCGTCCTCGAAAACTACCACCTGTATGGCAATGAATTTGTGGTGGATGTGCTCGACCGCGCCAGCATGGTGAATTGCGCGGTCATCCTGACCACGCTGGGATCGGATCCGCGTGTTGCGACCCCCGCAATCCATCCGCAGGTGTATGAAAAATGCACGACCGTCCTTGATCTTAACCGCAGACGACCAGGTGACACCCGGGACTAAATGGGGGGCCAGGAATGGGCGCCGGCATGCGTCCGATTGGCCTGATTTCATGCTGCCGTTGCGGCACAGGCCTTATACTTGGCGCGCGTTTTGCTGGCTACACTGACGACTTGATTCGACCGACCCAATCCATGCTTGAAATCCTCATCCTCGCTGCGGGCAAGGGCACCCGCATGCGTTCCGACCTGCCCAAGGTGCTGCACAAACTGGCGGGCAAACCGCTGCTGGGGCATGTGGTGGACAACGCGCATGCACTGGGCGCGGCGCAAACCTGTGTGGTGTACGGATTCGGCGGCGAGGCGGTGCCGCAGGCGCTGGCTGACGACACGCTGACGTTTGTGCTGCAGGCCGAACAGCACGGCACCGGCCACGCCGTGAAGCAGGCGCTGCCCCGTCTGGCTGACGACGGCGTGACGCTGGTGCTGTACGGCGACGTACCGTTGACCCATGTTTCGACCTTGCGGCCCCTGGTCGCGGCCGCGCAGATGGGCAAGCTGGGCTTGCTGACGGTGAATCTGGCGCAGCCCGACGGCTATGGCCGCATCGTCCGCGCAGGCGGCAAGGTCACCCGCATCGTCGAACACAAGGATGCGACACCTGCCGAGCGCGCGATTGCCGAAGTCAACACCGGCATCCTCGCGGTGGCAACGCACCATCTCAAACAGTGGATAGACGAACTGAAGAACGACAACGCGCAGGGCGAGTACTACCTCACCGACATCATCGCGCTGGCCGTGCGCGATGGGGTGGAAGTGGATACCTACCAGCCGGAGTTCGAGTGGGAAGTGCTGGGGGTGAACAGCAAGACGCAGCTGGCCGAACTGGAACGCATCCACCAGAACGAAATCGCACAGGCGCTGCTGAACGACGGCGTGACCCTGCTCGACCCGGCGCGCCTGGACGTGCGCGGCACCCTCGCCTGCGGGCGCGACGTGGTGATCGACGTCAACTGCGTGTTCGAAGGGCACGTTGAATTAGGGGATGGTGTGCAAGTGGGTGCTAACTGCGTGTTGCGCAACGCGACCGTGGCAGCGGGCACGCGCATCGATGCCTTCACCCTGATCGACGATGCGGCCATCGGCGAAGCCAACCGGCTCGGGCCGTTTTCGCGTATCCGCCCGGGGACAAAACTGGCGCGCGACGTGCATGTCGGCAACTTCGTCGAGATCAAGAACAGCCAGATCGATGACGGCTCCAAGATCAACCACCTGTCCTACGTCGGCGACACCACCATGGGCAAAAAGGTCAACATCGGTGCCGGCACCATCACCTGCAACTACGACGGCGCCAACAAGCACCGCACAGTGATCGAGGACGAGGTGTTTGTCGGTTCCGATACGCAACTGGTCGCGCCGGTCACGGTTGGCAAAGGCGCAACCCTGGGCGCCGGCACCACGCTGACCAAGGACGCGCCCGCTGGCGAACTGACCATTTCGCGCGCCAAGCAGCTTACGATCAGCGGCTGGAAGCGCCCGGTCAAACCCAACAAGGAAGGCTAATCATGTGTGGCATTGTCGGCGCGGTAGCGCAACGTAATGTTGTTCCCATTTTGCTCGAAGGCCTGCGGCGGCTGGAATATCGCGGCTACGACTCGGCCGGCCTGGTCATCATCAATGACGGCCTGAAGCGGGTGCGCAGCGTCGGCCGCGTCGCCTCGCTGGCGGAAGACTGCGCGGCGCAGCAGGTACACGGCCACCTCGGCATCGCGCACACCCGTTGGGCCACGCACGGCGCACCGTCGGAGGCCAACGCGCATCCGCACGTCAGCGGCGGTCTCGCGGTGGTGCACAACGGCATCATCGAAAACCATGAAGCGCTGCGCGCCCGGCTGAAGGAAGCCGGGTTTGCCTTCACCTCGGAAACCGACACCGAAGTCATCGCCCACCTGATCGAGCTCAACTACCGCCAGTCCAAAGACCTGCTCGCGGCTACCCGCGCGGCAGTGGCTGAACTGGAAGGCGCGTATGCCATCGGCGTGGTGAGTGAGGACTCGCCTAATCGCCTGATCTGCGCCCGCAAGGGCAGCCCGCTGTTGATCGGCCTGGGCATCGAGGAAAACTTCATCGCGTCCGACGTCTCGGCCTTGCTGCCGGTGACCCAACGCGTGGTGTATCTGGAAGAAGGCGACGTCGCCGACATCGGCCTGCTGGCGGTGACGGTGTATGACGCGACGGGCAAGCAGGCCGACCGCAGCGTGCATGTTTCCGAGCTGTCGGCCGACATGGCCGAGCTCGGCAATTACCGCCATTTCATGCAGAAGGAAATCCACGAGCAGCCGCGCGCGCTGACCGACACGCTCCTGATCGCCGTGGCGCAGGATCACATCCAGCCCGAATGGTTCGGCTTCGACGCCGCCGAGGTGCTCGGAAAAGTGAATGCGGTGACCTTCCTCGCCTGCGGCACCAGCTTCCACGCAGCGAAAGTGGCCACTTACTGGCTGGAAGAAATCGCAGGCATTCCGGCGCACGCCGAAGTCGCCAGCGAATACCGCTACCGCACGTCGGTGCCCAACCCCGACTCGCTCGTCGTCACCATTTCGCAGTCCGGCGAAACCGCCGACACCCTGGCCGCGTTGAACCACGCCAAGACACTCGGCCAGGACAAAACCCTGACCATCTGCAACGTCCCGGAGTCGGCGCTGACCCGCGCCTCGCGGCTCAAATTCCTGACCCGTGCCGGGCCGGAAATCGGCGTCGCCTCGACCAAGGCCTTCACCACCCAGTTGGCCGGCCTGTTTCTGCTGACGCTGGTGCTGGCCAAGCTGCGCGGGCGGCTCACCCCCGCGCAGGAGACCGAATATCTGGCCGCGCTGCGCAGCCTGCCGAACAAGGTGCAACAGGCGCTGGCGCTGGAGCCGCAGGTCGAAGCCTGGTCGCAGCGCTTTGCCAACAAGCATCATGCGCTGTTCCTCGGGCGCGGCGTGCATTACCCCATCGCGCTCGAAGGCGCGTTGAAGCTCAAGGAAATATCCTACATCCACGCCGAGGCCTATCCGGCGGGCGAACTCAAGCACGGCCCGCTGGCGCTGGTGGATGAAGACATGCCGGTCATCACCATTGCGCCGAATGATCAACTGATCGAAAAACTGAAATCGAACATGCAGGAAGTTCGCGCGCGCGGCGGTGAACTGTATGTGTTCGCCGACGGCGACGTGCACATCGAGGAATCGGAATTCGTCCACGTCATCAAACTGCCCGGCGGCCACAACGGCGCGCTGTCTCCCATCCTGCACACCGTGCCACTGCAGATGCTGTCGTATCACGCCGCCCTGCAAAAAGGCACCGACGTCGACAAGCCGCGCAATCTGGCGAAGTCCGTCACGGTCGAATAGCGTCGCGCCTGTCCTCAGGCCGAAATCCACGCCATGTTGCTGGACGGGCTGGGCTGGTTGGCTTCGCTGTCCGCCGTCGCACCCGTTAATTAATTTGCATGCCCAATAAAAACGGCGGCCTCGATGGTCGCCGTTCTTTTATTGGGCGAATCCACTCAGTGCCGTTTGTGGTCTTCCTTCAGCGCCAGGGTGGCGACCTGGACGCGATTTTTTAACCCCAGCTTTTCCATGATGTTGCGCAGGTGATTGCGCACGGTGTTTTCGGACAGGGACATTTTGTAGGCAATGACCTTGTTGGAGTGCCCTTCCTTTACGTGGTCGACGATTTCCATTTCGCGTGCGGTGAGCGCCGACAGCGCGTTGTTGTTGAGTTCGCCGCGCGCCATTTTCTGCATGACGGCCAGCGGGAAGCTGCTTTGCCCGTCACACACGCTGCGGATCGCGGCGAGCACCTGGTCGGGATCGCTCGATTTGACGACATAGCCGTCGACGCCGGATGAAATCGCTTCGGAAATTTCTTCGTCGGAGTCGGCGATGGTGAGCATGATGACCTTGATGCCGAGGTCGCGCAGGTCGGAGACGAGGTCCAGCCCGTCGGCATCGGGCAGCGAACGATCCAGCAACGCGGCATCGGCCCGGTTGCCGGCCGCCAGCCAGGCGCGCAGTTCGGTGGCGTTGGCGAGCTGCGCGATCAGCGCGAGGTCGGGTTCCTGCTGGATGTAGCCCGCCACGCCCATGCGCAGCAGGGGGTGGTCGTCGATGAGGATGATATTCAAGGGTGCTGACATGGCTTTTCGTTGAGGATTTGCGGAGGCGAGATCAGGTTGGCAAGCCGCGCGGCTTGCGTGGCGCTTTCTCGAATATCGCATCATAGACCGGAATCGGCAGCCATTTCAGCATGCGCGCAACCCACGCCATGGGCCAGGGGATGACGGTGTGGGCGCGGCGGCGCGCGATGCAGTGTGCGACCTTTTGGGCGGCAGTCTCGGCGCTCATTTTGAACGGCATGGGATACGGGTTGACTTGCGTCATCGGGGTGTCGATATAGCCGGGCGCGACCGTTACGACTGCGATGCCGCGTGCCTTCAGTTCCAGTCGCAGGGCTTCGAGGTAGATCGTGGCGGCGGCTTTGGATGCCGAATACGCACCGCCACCGGGCAGGCCGCGCACGCCCGCTACGCTGGAAATGCCGCATAGCACGCCGCCATTTGCCTGCATGGGTGCGATGAACGGAGCGAAAGTGTTGACCAGCCCCAGCACATTGGCGTCCATGACTGCGCGGAATACGGCGGCGTCGGCGGCTTCCTCGGTGAGGGTGCCGACGCTGATGCCCGCTGCGGCGATGACGATGTCGGGCGCGCCGATTTCGTGCATAAACGCTGATGCCGCCGCTTGCATGGCGGCGGCATCGCGCACATCAGCGATATAGGCCTGTGCACCGAGTCCGTCCGCTACGGCGGCGAGCGCTTCCTGTTTGCGGCCAACCAGGCCGAGCCGCGCGCCTTCGCCGCCGTAATGCCGCGCCAGCGCGGCGCCGAGGCCGGAACTGGCGCCGGTGATGAATACCTTGAGTGGACGTCCGGGCACTACCTGGCGGATTTCTTGTCGCCGCGCTCGGCACGCGCTTTGACGATCAACTGGTCGAGCACTTCAAACAGGCGTGGCTCGGTTTGCGTCATCGATTGCGAAGTTGAGTATTTGCCGTCAATGATGAATGCGGGCACGCCCGTGATGCCGTAGGCCATCGCCAGCCGTCCGCCCTGCATGGCTTTGGATTGTGTCGAGAAAGAAGTGTAGATCGCCTCGAATTTCTTGCGATCGACGCCTTGCCTGGCAATCCAGGCACCCAACACCGCCGGGTCGTCGAGGTTGAGTTTCTCCAGGTTGTAGGCGTCGAACGCCTTGTCGTGCAGCCGCTCGATTTGCCCCATTTGTTGCAGCGTGTAATAGAGCTTGGCGGCGGGCATCCAGTCGTCGCGGAACACCGCCGGGATCCGGCGAACTTGCGCATCCTTGGGTAGTGTTTTCAGCCAGGCAGTGAGGCTGGGTTCAAGCTTGAAGCAGTGCGGGCAGCGATACCAGAAGAATTCCAGCACCTCGATTTTTTTGCCGGTGGCGACGGGTTGCACAGCTGGCACCGGGGCGTAATCGTGGCCTTCAAACGCCGCTTCCGGGGCGGCGAAAGCAGAGAAAGAAAAGGCGGCGGCGGCAAACAGGGCCAATAGTCGGGCAAACATCAATGTGTCTCCTGGGGGGTGGGAATGTCTTTGATCAGCGTGGCTGAAATATGGTTCTGCGTGAGCAGGTTGCGAGTGGAGTTCACTTCGTCCATGGCGTGGAATGGACCGACGCGCACGCGGTAAAACATGCCTTTGTCGGCCACTTCACTGGTTTGAATCACGGCCTCGACCCCCAGCAGCGCCAGTTGGGCTTTCAGGTTGTCGGCATCGTCCGGGTGCTGGAATGCGCCGGCCTGCAGGTAGTACACAGGGGAGTGGGCTGCGGCATCAGGAGGCGGCGGCAACGCACTCGGCGCGCCACCCGGCAGCACCTTGTAGAAATCAAAGCTGGGGGCAGTGTCGGGGGTGGCGGGGGGCGCGGTTTTAGGTGCGGCAGTCACAGCCTTGGTCGTGCTCGATCCGGTGGTTTCGGGCTTGAACGGATTGTTGTCGGTCACCCACAGCGCCACGCCGACGGCGAGCACCGCGCCAACGACGAGGCCGATCAGTACACCGGTGAAGACGGAGCTCCCCTTGCGGGAATTGCCGCCCGAGCGGCCGGTGTCGCGGGTTGCGGGTTTTGCCATGGCTACATTTTCTCCGGAGCGGATACGCCGAGCAAGGCCAGGCCGTTAACTATCGTGATGCGCGTGGCGTCGGCTAGCGCCAGCCGGGCGTATCTGGTCGCGTCATCATCGACCAGGAATTTGTCGGCGTTGTACCAGGCGTGGAAATCGCCCGCCAGCGATTGCAGATAGTGGACCATCAAATGCGGCGCCAGTTCGCGGGCGGCGCTGGCCACGCTGTCGGGGTATTCGGCCAGGCGCTGCATCAGCGCCAGTTCGTGGCTGCTAGCCAGTGGCGCAAGATCAGCACTGGCGAGCCGGGTCGCGTCGCCGCCCCATTCCTCGAACACCCGGCAAATGCGGGCGTGGGCGTATTGCACGTAGTACACCGGGTTGTCGTTGTTCTTCGCCAGTGCGAGATCGACGTCGAAGGTGTATTCGGTGTCGGGCTTGCGGCTGAGCAGGAAGAAACGCACTGCGTCCTTGCTGGTCCAGTCGATGAGGTCGCGCAGCGTGACGTAACTGCCGGCGCGCTTGGAAATTTTCACCTCCTCGCCGCCGCGCATCACGCGGATCATGGTGTGCAGCAGGTAGTCCGGGTAGCCTTCGGCGATACCCATGCCCACCGCCTGCAAGCCTGCCCGCACCCGCGCGATGGTGCCATGGTGGTCGGTGCCCTGGATGTTGATCGCGCGGGTGTAGCCGCGCTCCCATTTGGCGAGGTGGTAGGCCACGTCCGGCACGAAATAGGTGTAGCTGCCGTCGGACTTTTTCATCACGCGGTCTTTGTCGTCGCCGTATTCGGTGGTGCGCAGCCACAATGCGCCGTCCTGTTCATAGGTTTTGCCGGCGGCGATCAGCCTGTTGACCGTGGCCTCGACGCGTCCGCTGGTGTAGAGGCTCGACTCCAGATAATAGTGATCGAAGTGCACCGCGAAGGCCCGCAGGTCGAGATCCTGCTCGTGGCGCAGATAGGCTACGGCGAACTGGCGGATCGAATCCAGATCGTTGACATCGCCCGATGCGGTAAATTCGCGGTCGTCCGACTTCACCGTTTTTTTCGCCAGAAAATCCGCCGCGATGTCAGCAATGTAATCACCGTTGTAAGCGGATTCCGGCCACGCAGCATCGCCCGGCTTCAAGCCGCGCGCGCGCGCCTGCACGCTGGTTGCCAGCGTCTGGATCTGCACCCCGGCGTCGTTGTAATAAAACTCGCGGGTTACCTCCCAGCCCTGGGCCGCGTACAGATTGCACAGCGCATCGCCCAGTGCCGCCTGGCGGCCGTGTCCCACGTGCAGCGGGCCGGTGGGATTGGCGGAGACGAATTCGACCAGCACCTTGTGACCCGCGCCTGAGTCGCCCCGGCCAAATTGCGACCCAGCGGAACGGATCATGGGCACGATGCCATGCCAGGCGGCGGGCGTGAGATGAAAATTGATGAAGCCGGCGCCGGCGATTTCCGCTTTGGCGATCAGCGGTGAGACAGGCAGCTCGGTCAGGATCAACTGCGCGAGCTCGCGCGGATTGCGCTTTAGCGGCCGCGCCAGCTGCATCGCAGCGTTGCTGGAAAAATCGCCGTGAGCGGGATTTTTCGGACGTTCGAGTTCGAGCGTGAGCGCGGCGTCAGGCGCCACCACAGCCAGCGCGTCCTGCAACAGGGCAACCAGCGAGTCTTTGAGCGAAAAGCGTTGGAACATGCGGACGGAGACGCGTTGCGTCGCCTCGAATTTGCAAGTGAGAGCGGCGATTATAGCGCTGCCCGCAGGTCGAAAGACCGTGCTTGTCTGCGCTTCCGGCCAACAGTCGAACCCGCCTCAAGAACCGAAACGGGTTCCCGCCATGAATGGCCGCCCCGAGAGAAACGCTGCGGCGCTCATCCGCTTGCTGCCTGCGGGTTGCAACTCCTGCAAAACCAGCGCCCCGCTGCCGCAGGCCACGACTAGTTGATCCGCGTCGGCACGCAACACTTCACCCGGATCGGCGTCCTTTAGGGCACCCGAATCCGCAACGGCTTGCGCCGACCAGATTTTCAGCGGTGCACCATCCAGCAGCGTCCATGCGCCCGGCACAGGATTGTAGGCGCGCACTGCGCGTGCCAGTGCAGCGGCGGGCTGGCGCCAGTCCAGTTGGGCTTCTTCCTTGCTGAGCTTGGCGGCATAGGTGGCCTGGGCATCGTCCTGCGCCACCGGCGCCAGCGTGGGGTAGTTCGCCAGCGCGGCGACAATGGCGGTCGCACCGGCTGCGGCCAGGGTGTCGTGCAGGCTGGCGGCGGTGTCGCGCTCGCCTATGGGCACGACGGTTCGGGACAGCATCGCTCCGGTGTCGAGCCCGGCGTCCATCTGCATGATGGTGATGCCGGTCTCGGTATCGCCCGCCAGAATCGCGCGTTGAATCGGCGCCGCGCCGCGCCAGCGCGGCAGCAATGAGGCGTGGATGTTGAGGCAGCCGAAGCGCGGCAGGTCAAGCACCGCTTGCGGCAAAATCAAGCCATAAGCGGCGACCACCATGATGTCGGCGTCCGCTGCCCGCAGATCGGCCTGGGCATCGAGCGTTTTCAGGCTGGGCGGTTGATAGACGGGCAGACCCCGTGTCAGGGCAGCTTGCTTGACTGCGCTGTGGGTGAGTTTCATGCCGCGTCCGGCGGGGCGGTCTGGCTGGGTCAGGACCAGAACAATGTCGTGCCCGGCGTCGGCCAGGGCGTTGAGAGCGGCCGCAGCGAACGGCGGCGTACCGGCAAAAATAATCCGCACGGAATTGTAGCTACAGCGACGCGCGACGCGGCGCGGCGTCGGGACGATGCTCGCGCGCCTGCTTCAGCAGCTTGGCCTTGATACGGTTGCGCTTGAGGGCGGACAGGTAATCGACGAACACCTTGCCCATCAAATGATCCATTTCGTGCTGAATGCACACCGCCAGCAGGCCGTCGGCCGCGAGTTCGAATGTCTTGCCGTCACGGTCCAGCGCGCGCACGGTGACACGCTCGGCGCGCGTGACCTTGTCATAAATGCCGGGCACCGACAGACAGCCTTCTTCGCTTTCCTCGCGGCCCGACTGGGCGATGATTTCAGGGTTGATGAACACGCGCAGGTCGTCGTGGGTTTCGGAGATGTCGATGACGATCACGCGTTCGTGAACATTGATCTGAGTGGCCGCCAGTCCGATACCGGGCGCGGCATACATGGTTGCGGCCATGTCGTCGACCAGTTGTCGGATGCGCGCATCCACCGCCGCCACCGGCTTGGCAACGGTGTGCAGGCGCGCATCGGGATAATGCAAAATATCGAGTCTGGGCATAAAAAGGTTTACGAATGAACGGGCTGGGGGCACACTTTGACGCAAAATCTGCATTCCTGATGTGCGTCACCCTAAATATCAGGCGGCGGATAGCCGTAAGCTAAGCGCACAGTATATTTTCAACGCAACTATTTTCAACTCGAATCTAGACAAAGTCTAAATGGAGGGTTTTCCCGTGCGTCAACTTGTTGTTTCTCTTGCCCTCCTGCTGGCCGCACCGGTGCTGGCCGATACCCTTACATTGCAGGACAACGCACCCGACAAATATGTCGTGGTCAAAGGTGACACCCTGTGGGACATTTCCGGAAAATTCCTGAAAGATCCGTGGCGCTGGCCGCAGATCTGGAACATGAACCGTGAAGAGATCAAAAATCCGCACTGGATTTATCCCGGCGACCTGGTTGTGCTGGATAAAAGCGGCAAGGAGCCGCACCTGTCTCTGGTCAAGGGCGACAAAAATGGCATGCAGACGGTCAAGCTGTCGCCCGGCAGCCGTGCTACCGAGATCGGGAGCGAGGCTATTCCGGCCATTCCGAGCCGGGTGATTTATCCCTTCCTGTCGCAGCCGCGCGTCGTCCCCGCGGGCGCATTGGACGGCGCGCCGTTCATCCTGGGCACCAACGCGGAGCGTGTGGTGTTGGGCACCGGCGACGATGCCTTTGCCACGGGCGGCAAGCCGGGAGTGACCCGCTGGAACGTGTTGCGTCCCGGCAAGGCCTTGAAAGATCCGGCAACCGGAGAGGTGCTGGGGTATGAAGTCGAATATCTGGGCGATGCGCGCACCCTGGAGGAAGGCGCACCGCAGAAAATTCGTATCACCCAGTCGGCGCAGGAGATTCTGCCCAAGGACAAGCTGGTGAAGGCGGATGACAGCGCGGCCTTTGAATACATCCCGCACGCACCCGAAGCCAAAATCAATGGACGCATCATTTCGGCGTACGGCGGCATGTCCGACACTGGCCAGTATCAGACCGTGGTCATCGACCGTGGCAGCAAGGATGGCCTGGAGCCGGGTCATGTGCTGGCGGTGTACCGCGAGGGCAGGGCGGTGGCGCTCAGCTCCGACGAGAAGGCAAACATGGCCTGGGTCAATGAATCCAAAGCCGCTCCCGATGGTGGCGCCTGGCTCTACAACGATGTGCGTTGCCTGAAGGAAGACGGCAAGGTCACTTATGACCAGGTTGCCGAAGTGAACAGTAGCTTCCGCAAAACCTGCCTCAGCAGCAGCAGCGATGGCGACGTCAAATTGCCCGACGCCCGTAGCGGACTGGTGATGGTGTATCGCGTATATGACCGCGTGTCCTACGCGCTCATCATGCAATCCCAAGGCCCGGTGTATCTGCTGGACGCGGTGCAAAACCCCTGAGTTTGCGTACTCGAAGACGCATTGAGCACACCTGACCCCTGGCTGCGCTGTGCCTAACCCCTGGCTACGCTTGGCTCTTGCCGCCGGGGTCGGCAATACCAGCCTGATTCGCCTGCTGACGGCCTTCGGTTCCCCGGAGGCCGTTTTGGCATCCGGCCGCAGCGCGCTGATGCTGCATCTTTCCGCCGCCCAATGCGATGCGCTGTTGGGTGAACCCGACGCCGCACTGCTCGATGCGACCCTGGCATGGCTCGATCAGCCGGGCAACAGCCTGATGACGCTGGCGGACGAGGATTATCCGAAGAACCTGCTGGAGATCGCTGATCCGCCCGCTGTGCTGTATTGCAAGGGGCGGCGCAGTCTGTTGGGCCAGCCCGGCCTCGGCGTGGTCGGCAGCCGCAACGCCACGCCACAGGGGGTGCGCGATGCCGAAGCCTTCTCCCGCGTGTTGTCCGACGCCGGGCTCACCATCGTCAGCGGGCTGGCGCTTGGCATTGACGCTGCCGCGCACCGTGGCGGGCTGGCTGGAGCCGGTTCGAGCGTCGCGGTCATCGGCACCGGACTCGACCGCATTTATCCCGCGCGCAACAAGACGCTGGCGCATCAACTGGCCGAAAACGGCTTGATCGTATCGGAGTTCGCACTCGGCACGCCGCCGTTGCCCGGCCACTTTCCGCGCCGTAACCGGTTGATCAGCGGCGTGAGTCGCGGCGTGCTGGTGGTGGAAGCCGCACCCGACAGCGGTTCGCTGATTACCGCGCGGGTGGCCACCGAGCAGGGGCGCGAGGTGTTCGCCATTCCCGGCTCGATCCATTCGCCGCTGGCGCGCGGCTGCCATGCGCTGATCAAACAGGGCGCCAAGCTGGTCGAATCCGCTGCCGATATTCTCGATGAACTGGCCTGGCAGCAGCGGCTGGCGCCACCGATGTATCCCGAATCCGCCCCTGACCCGGTGCTCGATGCACTCGACGGCGCCCCTACCACCCTCGACACACTGGCACAAACAACCGGGTTGACGCTGGATGCGCTTTCGGCGAAGCTGTTGACGCTTGAACTGGATGGGCGGATTGCTTCCTTGCCCGGCGGGCGCTACCAAAAACTACACTGAGATCATGCTCGATATCCTGGTTTACCTTTACGAAAGCTTCCGCATGGTGGCGCTGACGCCTGACCGCGACGCGCTGGAAAAGCGTCTGTTTGCCGCCGGGTTCGAAGAAGCCGACATCAACGCCGCGCTTGACTGGTACGCCAACCTGGCGGGAAGCGCCACCCATGAACGACTGGCGCTGGCATATGACCGTCATTACGCGCCCGAAGAACTCGAACGCCTGAACGACGCCTGCCGCGCCGAACTGGTGTATCTGGTCAGCGCCGAGATACTCGACCCCGAATCGCGCGAATGGGTGATTTCCGGCTTGATGGAACTGGGTGGCGAGGACATCGAGCCTGACCACGTGCGCTGGATGACGTTGATCGTGCTGTGGAGCCGCGGGCTGATCGAGCATTTCACCCATCTGGAAGACATGTTGCTGAACCACGAGCCGGAACGCCTGCATTAAATAGTCATGTCCAAACTCGTCATCGTCGAATCCCCGTCCAAATCCAAAACGCTGAAAAAATACCTCGGCGCGGATTATGAAATCCTCGCCAGCTACGGCCACGTGCGTGACCTCGAGCCGAAAACCGGTGCGGTCAACACCGAAGATTTCTCGATGAAATACCAGATCATCGAGCGCAACGCCAAGCACGTCGAAGCCATCGTCAAGGCCGCCAAAAAAGCCGACGAAGTGCTGCTGGCAACCGACCCGGATAGGGAAGGCGAGGCGATTTCCTGGCATATCAGCGAAATCCTCAAGGAGCGCAAGGTCAAGACGCCGATGAAGCGCGTGGCCTTTTACGAAATCACCGAATCGGCGGTGCAGGATGCGGTACGCAACCCGCGCGAGATTGCGACCGACCTGGTCGATGCGCAACAGGCGCGGCGCGCGCTGGATTATCTGGTCGGCTTCAACCTGTCGCCGCTGCTGTGGCGCAAGATCAGTCCGGGTTTGAGCGCGGGTCGCGTGCAGTCGCCCGCCTTGCGCATGATTGTCGAGCGCGAGCTCGAAATCGAGGCCTTCAATCCACGCGAATACTGGTCGCTGCACCTCGACAGCCACAAGGGCGCGCAGGCGTTCAGCGCCAAACTCAGCCACTTCAAGGGCGAGAAAGTCGAACAATTCACGGTCGAACATGAGGCACGTAGCAAGGAATGGCTGGCGACGCTGGAGTCGAAAGACGCCCGAGTCATGCGCATCGAAAAGAAACGCCGCGCCCGCCTTCCCGGCGCCCCGTTCACCACCTCGACGCTGCAACAGGCCGGGGTGCGCCAGCTCGGCATGACCACCGACCGCGTCATGCGCACCGCGCAGCAACTGTATGAAGGCATGGATCTGGGCGAAGGCCCGGTCGGTCTCATTACCTATATGCGTACCGACTCGGTGAATCTGGCGCAGGAAGCCATCACCGACATCCGCAAGTATGTGGGCGCCAACTTCGCCAAGGAATTCCTGCCACCGACCGCTCTCACTTACAAAGCCAAAACCAAGAACGCGCAGGAAGCGCACGAAGCGGTGCGGCCGACTTCGGTCACGCGCACGCCGGAATCGGTGAAGCCTTTTCTGACCGCCGATCAGGCCAGACTCTACGAACTGATCTGGAAGCGCACCGTCGCCTGCCAGATGACGCCGGCGCAATTCGATACCGTCGCCGCCGACATCACCGTGGGCGAAGGCACCTTTCGCGCCACCGGCCAGACGCTGGCGTTCGCCGGTTTCCTGGCGGTGTATCAGGACGATGAGGACGAGGAAGGCGAGTCCAAACTGCCCGCGCTGGTCGAGGGCGAAACCCTGCCAGTCGACAAGCTCTACGGCGAGCAGCACTACACCCAGCCGCCACCGCGCTACACCGAGGCGAGCCTGGTCAAATCCCTGGAAGAACACGGCATCGGTCGTCCTTCGACTTACGCCAGCATCATTTCCACCTTGCAGGATCGCGAGTACGTGGTGCTGGAGAAAAAGCGCTTTCAGCCGACCGACATCGGCCGCCTGGTCAATTGCTTTCTGACCCGGCACTTCACTCACTATGTCGATTACGACTTCACCGCCAAGTTGGAGGACAAGCTTGATGATGTCTCCAACGGCACTCGCGTGTGGTCGCAGTTGCTGGGCGAATTCTGGAAAGGCTTCGACGGCGAGTTGAAGGCCAAGCAGGAGGTCGAGCGCGGCTGTCCGATCATGGAGCCCTGCCCCAAGTGCAGCAAGCCGCTGTTCATGCAGGCGAGCAAGCGCGGGCTTTTCATCGGCTGTTCCGGCTATCCGGAATGCGACTACACCCGCCCGCTGCACGCTGAAACAGCCGAAGGCGACAACATCCTCGGTCAGGATCCGGCCAGCGGCCTCGATGTGAAACTGCTGTCCGGGCGTTTCGGCCCTTACGTGCAAATCGGCGAGATGCCGGAAGACAAGAAGGCACCGAAGCCGCGCCGCGCTTCGTGGCCGAAGGAAATCCCGCTCGATCAGGCGACACTGGAGCTGGCGTTGAAATTTCTTTCGCTGCCGCGTGAAGTCGGGCATCACCCGGTCACCGGCCTGCCGATCGTTGCCAACAATGGCCGCTTCGGCCCCTATCTGCTGCACGACGGCAAGTTCAAGTCGATCCCCAAGACCGACAGCGTGTACGAAATCGATCTGCCGCGTGCGCTCGAAGTGCTGGTGATGGAACGCGCCCCGCGCGGTGCCGACTCCGCCGCCTCGGTGCTGAAAACCCTGGGCCCGCACCCGGATGACGGCAAGGACATCACGGTGCGCAGCGGTCGTTATGGTCCCTATGTCAAGCACGGCAGCACCAACGCCACGCTGCCGAAGGACATCACGCCGGAAGAGATCACGCTGGACGAAGCACTCTCGCTGCTGGCCGCACGCGAGGCCAAAGGGCCGGCCAAGAAACCGGCGAAAAAGGCGGCCGCCAAACCGGCGGCGGCGAAGAAAGCGAAAGCCGCCGACGCTGACGCGCCGAAGAAACCGACCGCCAAAAAAGCGGCAATTAAACCCACCACCAAAAAGACCGCAACCAAAAAAGCCGCTGAATGAGTGCGCCCAGCCTGCTCATGGTCAATGCCTTCATTGGCACGGCGGGCTACAAAAAACTGTATCAGGAGCTGGGTTACAGCGTGGTGACCGAATGGTCGGAACGCAAGGCCATCAGCCTGGTGCGAAAATCTCCGCCGGCTGTCATCGTGGCGGATTTTTACCACCAGACCGATTTCCGCGACCGGCTATCCAATCTCGAATCCCTGCTGGCGGCGGTGCAGAGCGCGCCGAACACCCGCGTCCTGGTTTTTACGAAGCCGCCCATCAAGCCGTGCTCGACACCGTCAGCGCCCGGCTGCGCATCGACGCAGCGCTGGTTTTGCCGGTTCAGGAAAGCCGATTAAGAGCCACGCTGCAGGCATGGCTCACTTGAAATAACGCGCCTCGAAGCGCGCCAGCACGGTGTCACCATCCAGCAAGTCCAGTGTCTCGCCCGCGATGCGATAACGGGTGGCACGCTCGAACGCGGTGACGAGTGCGGTCTCCTGCGCCATCATCTCGGGCGGACAGGCCATGCGCGTGCTGGCCACGGGGCCGATGTGCAGTGTGCTGGGCGCGGAATGGGTGTAACTGCCCATCAGCTTGTTGCAGCCGCTGCCGCCACTGGCGTGGCCGTCGAGCAGCAGGAGGTGGGCTTCGCGCTCGCTGGGCAGCACTTGCGCGGGGTGGCCGTCTACCTCGATCAGCTTCCAGTACGTGTTTTCCAGTGCGGCGCTGGACTGGTGTTGCACCTGCTGCAATACCAGTTGCGCCTGTTTGGCCGCGCCGTGGGTGAGCACCGGAACCTGCTGCACCGTAGTGAATAGCAGTTCACCGCCGCTGCTAAGCGTGGCACGCAGGGTATAGCGATGCGCGGGCTGGACGGCGGCCGGGTAAAACGGCAATTCGAACGGCAGCGGCACCTGCTGGTGGCCAACCGGCAAGGCCAGCAGTGCCAGGCGCTCAGCCCTGATGCCCGGCTTTGAGACATCCAGCAACTCGACCGTCAGCGTGACGTCCTCCGGCAGCGCGATGCGTTCGCGGTAGGTCACGCTGCCGCTGATACGATCCAGCGGTTCGGCCAGCGCCGAGTGAGCCTGGGCAGCAATCAAAAACAGGGTGGCAGGTAGCAGGCCAAGGGCAATATTTCGATGTGACATGGGTTTCCTGGGTAGAGGTTAAGCCGGGCGCCCGTGCTTATATATCCCTTATGGGTACAAGCCGAGTTCGCCCCAAAGCGCGTCAACCCGCGCTTTGACGTCTGCATCCATCACAATTGGCGTGCCCCATTCGCGCGGGGTTTCGCCGGGCCACTTGTTGGTGGCGTCGATGCCCATCTTGCTGCCGAGCCCGGAAACCGGGCTGGCAAAATCCAGATAATCGATCGGCGTGTTTTCCACCAGCAGCGTGTCGCGCGCCGGGTCGACCCGCGTGGTCAGCGCCCAGATCACTTCCTTCCAGTCGCGCACGTTGACGTCGTCGTCGGTCACCAGAATGAACTTGGTGTACATGAACTGGCGCAAAAAACTCCACACCCCGAACATCACGCGTTTGGCGTGGCCGGGATAGCTCTTCTTCATGCTCACCACCGCCATGCGGTAGGAACAGCCTTCCGGCGGCAGGTAGAAATCGGTGATTTCGGGAAACTGTTTTTGCAGTAGCGGCACGAACACTTCGTTCAGCGCGACGCCCAGAATGGCCGGCTCGTCCGGCGGCTTGCCGGTGTAGGTCGAATGATAGATCGGATCGCGCCGCATCGTGATGCGCTCGATGGTGAAGACGGGGAAGGTTTCCTGTTCGTTGTAATAACCGGTGTGGTCACCGTAGGGGCCTTCCAGTGCGGTTTCGCCCGGGTGAATCACGCCTTCCAGCACGATTTCCGCCGAGGCGGGCACCTGCAAATCGTTGCCGAGGCACGGTGTCACTTCGGTCTTGGCGCCGCGCAGCAGCCCGGCAAACTGGTATTCGGACAGCGAGTCCGGCACCGGCGTCACCGCGCCGAGTATCGTCGCCGGGTCGGCGCCGAGGGCGACGGCTACGGGGAATGGCTGGCCGGGATGCGCGAGTTGATGCTCGCGAAAATCCAGCGCGCCGCCACGATGCGCCAGCCAGCGCATGATGAGCTTGTTCGGCGCGATCACTTGCTGGCGATAGATTCCCAGATTCTGCCGCTGCTTGTGCGGGCCGCGCGTGACGGTCAGTCCCCAGGTAATGAGCGGCGCGACGTCGCCCGGCCAGCAATGCTGGATCGGCAGGCGCGACAAATCCACGTCCGCACCTTCCCATACGATGTCCTGACACGGCGCATTTTTCACTTCTTTCGGCGCCATGTTCATCACCTGCTTCAACACCGGCCACTTCTCCCAGGCGTCGCGCAGGCCTTTCGGCGGCTCGGGTTCCTTCAAATAGGCGAGCAGCTTGCCCACCTCGCGCAGCCGTGCCGGATCGTCCTCGCCCATGCCCAACGCGACGCGCTTCACCGTGCCGAACAGGTTCGCCAGCACCGGCATGCTGTGGCCTTTGGGCTTTTCGAACAGAAGCGCCGGCCCGCCCGCGCGCAGCACGCGGTCGGCGATTTCGGTCATTTCCAGCTTGGGATCGACTTCAACGCTGATGCGTTTCAGCTCGCCGACTTTTTCCAGTTGCGCGATAAAGTCGCGCAGGTCACGGTAGATCATAAGTGGGCGCTCAAGTGCCGGCTACGGTGCGCAATGCGTGCGCGGGGACTCAGTTCATGATTTCAAACAGGGTGACGACCTTGGTTACGCCTGATGTGGTGCGCGTAATCTCGGTGGCGGCGCTGGCCTCAGGCCGCGTCACCAGACCCATCAGATAAACCACGCCAGACTCTGTCACCACCTTGATCGTGCCGCTGGGCACCTTGTCCTCACCCAGCAGGCGCGCCTTGACGTTGCTGGTGATGGTGGTATCGCTGGCGTCGGTGGAGAACGAAGAAACCGTCCCCACGCTCAATTCATCGAACACGGTACGCACGTCGGGGATCTCCTTGACCAGCTTGGCTGCACCGCTGCGGGTGGCGTCATCCTGTACCTGGCCGGTCAGCAAAACCTGCTTGTTATAGCTGGTGGCGGAGATGCTGTTGGTTTTCTGCGGATAGGCTTTGCTCAAACGGTCCATCGCGTTCAGTTCGATTTCCTGATCGCTGACATATACGCCGGTGGTGCGGCGATCGAGCGCCATCGATGTGCCCACTGCCGCGCCACCGACCACCGCCGCTGCACAGCCCTGCAATTGTGAAAACACGACACTCGCCAGCGCAACAGCAATCAATTTCATCATTCCTCAACCCCTAATAAAACGCTGTCCACCGCATCGCACAGGCAATGGATGGTCAGCAGATGGACTTCCTGGATGCGTGCCACAGATTCCTCGGGCACGCAGAGGAAGACGTCGTCTTCCCCGATTTGTTCCGTCAGCATGCCGCCGTTGCGACCGGTCAGCACGATCACGTGGACGTTGCGCGCATGAGCGGCGGCAACGGCCTGCAATACGCTAGGTGAATTGCCACTGGTGGAAATGGCCAGCAGGATGTCGCCCGGTTGTCCGAGCACTTTGACCTGCCGGGCAAACACCTGGTCGTAGGCGTAGTCGTTGGCGATCGAGGTCAGGATGGAGGTGTCGGTGGTAAGCGCAATCGCTGCCAGACCGGGGCGCTCCTGCTCGAAGCGATTGACCATCTGGGCGGTAAAGTGCTGCGCACCCGCTGCCGAACCGCCGTTGCCGCAGGCCATGATCTTGCCGCCCTGCGCTAGACAATGCACCATCAACCGCGCTGCCTGTTCGACGCGCGGAGCAAGCGCATTCGCTGCCTCCAGTGCGGTGTGGGCCGAGGCCTGAAAATGACCGATGATTCTGTCGTGTAAAGGCATGAACGCGATTATCCCACATCGTCAAACGCGTTCTTGATCCAGTCCGGCGCGGCATTGCCGGTGAGCGCCACCACGTCGAAGCGGCAGGGCGGCAGCGTTTTCAGGGTGGTCAGATACTGGCGCGCGGCGGCGATCAGCTTCTTTTGCTTGGCCGCTGTCACGCTGGCGGCAGCCCCACCGAAATCGTTTCTGCTACGCAGGCGCACCTCGACGAATACCCGCGTTGAGCCGTCCAGCATGATGAGATCGATTTCGCCAAAACGGCAGCGCCAGTTGCGCGCAACGGATACCAGGCCATGGGAGTTCAGGAAGGATTCGGCACGCGCTTCTGCGGACTGCCCGAGCAGGGTTTTCAACATCTGCGACAATGGCGAGCATGAATGAAGGCTCTCATCATACCCGCCTGCCCCCCGCGCTCTATGTGGTCGCCACGCCCATCGGCAACCTCGGCGACATCACCTTGCGCGCGCTCGACACGCTGAAGCACGCGGATCGCGTGGCGGCGGAAGACACCCGCGTATCCGGGGGTTTGCTGGCGCATTTCAATATATCCCGGCCGCTGGTTTCGATCCGCGAACACAACGAGCGCGAAGCCGCCAGCAAAGTGATTGCATGGATTGCAGCGGGCGAGGCGGTGGCTTACGTATCGGACGCGGGCACCCCGGCGGTGTCCGACCCCGGTGCGCGGCTGGTGGCGGCGGTGCGTGCGGCCGGGTTGACGGTGGTGCCGATTCCCGGTGCGGCGGCGGTGACGGCGGCACTGTCGGTCGCCGGGGTGGAATCGGGGTCGTGGCTGTTCCACGGTTTTTTGCCGCCCAAGTCCGGCGCGCGCAAGGCGCACCTGCACACGCTCGCCGCGTTGCCGGTTGCGCTGGTGTTTTACGAAGCACCGCATCGCATCGAAGAAACCCTGGCCGATATGGTGGCGGTGCTCGACAGCACGCGCCTGGTGACGCTGGCGCGCGAACTCACCAAAAAATTCGAGACGATCGTCACCATGCCGCTGGCGGATGCGCCCGCCTGGCTGGCCGCTGACCCTAATCATGTCCGCGGTGAATTCGTCGTCATCGTGCATCCGCCTGCGGCAACGGACGTGATGGTCGACGCCGAAGCGATGCGCGTGCTCGATGTGCTGCTCACCGCGCTGCCGCCCACGCTTGCCGCCAAGCTCGCGGCTAAAATCACCGGACGCTCCAAAGCCGAGTTGTATCAAATGTCCCTCGCCCTTAAACCGGACAACGCACCATGACCGACACTCTCACCCTCACTCGTCCCGACGACTGGCATATCCATTTCCGCGACGGCGCGGCGATGCAAAGCGTGCTGCCCGACACCGCGCGCGTGTTTGGTCGCGCCATCGCCATGCCCAACCTGAAGCCGCCGGTGACCACCGTTGCGCGCGCAGCGGAATATCGCGCGCGTCTGCTCGCCGCCGTGCCGCCGGGCGTGTCGTTTGAGCCGCTGATGACGCTCTACCTCACCGACAATACCGCGCCGGACGAAATCGTCCGCGCCAGACAATGCGGCTTTGTCCACGCAGTGAAGTATTACCCGGCAGGCGCCACCACCAACTCGGACTCCGGCGTCACCGATCTGACCAAAGCCTACCCCGCCATCGCGGCTATGGAAGAAGCTGGGTTGCCGCTGCTGCTGCACGGCGAAGTCACCGACCTTGAGGTGGATGTGTTCGACCGCGAGGCCGTGTTCATTGAGCGCCATCTCACCCGGCTGATGCGCGATTTCCCCAAACTGAAAATCGTGCTGGAGCACATCACCACCCGGCAGGCCGCCGAATTCATCGCCGCCGCGCCCGCCACCGTCGCCGCGACCCTCACCGTGCATCACCTGCTGTATAACCGCAACGCCATGTTCCAGGGCGGCATCCGCCCGCACATGTATTGCCTGCCGGTACTGAAGCGCGAAACGCATCGCCAGGCGCTCATCGCCGCCGCCATTTCAGGCAACCCCAAATTCTTTCTCGGCACCGACTCCGCACCGCATGCGGTCGGCGCAAAAGAATCCGCCTGCGGCTGCGCCGGCATCTATTCCGCGCACGCCGCCATCGAGTTGTATGCCGAGATGTTTGAAATGGCGGGCGCGCTCGACAAACTGGAAGCCTTCGCCAGTTTTTATGGCGCGGATTTTTACGGGCTGCCGCGCCACACGGACACGATCACGCTGCGTCGTGAAAGCTGGACCGTGCCACAGCAGTTGCGCATGGCCGAGTCGTCGGTGATTCCGCTGCGTGGCGGCGAGGCCATACGCTGGCGCGTGGTGTGAGTCTGCAGCCAAAATAAAACGGCAGACATTTTGTTGTCTGCCGTGGTGGAAGCTAGCCAGCGCTTCCTAAGGTCGCGCGATGTTGCATCGCGCGTGAGGAGACGTCTACGGAAATGCGGGGATAGTCGGCTCGATGCCCGAACTTGCTGCCTCGGGATGGTGCGAGGCGATCAGTTGCCTGATTTCGCCGACGCGCCCGGCGGGCACGTCCACCATCATCAGCACACGCCCGGCAGCGATGGCCGATTCAAAAGTTTTCAGTCGCGAGTTGGGAATGGAACTGGCGACCATGCTGGCGGCCCAGGCGCCGAATGCTGCGCCAATCAGCGCAGTGAGCAGGATGGTGACGAGTTGCAGATCCACGCCGGCGGGCGGGGAAAACACCGCGACCAGCCCGGCGATGATGCCGATGCCGCCGCCGACAGCCAGCCCGGTTTCAGCGCCGTGGACAAAATCGGTAGTTTGCAGAACCGAGGCTTCGTGCAAGCCGTTCAATGGCACGCCATCCCTGGCCATGACATGGATGTGGCTGTTTTCAATCTGCGCAAGCAGCAACTCGTCGCGAATCCTGCGTGCGCTGGCGGTATCCGGAAGCATGAAATAAAGCCTTCTTCTCATGATAAGCCTCCTCAAAAACAGGAGTCTGTAATGACTCCGATTACTGATATGTAGTTCATTTCCCGGGGTGGTCAAGATAAATTTATGCGCGTATCGATAAATATAATGCCAAGCCATGGTCCGGGCATACGATCTTTCACGGGCTTTAGCCCGCAGCAAGTCGGCGTATCCACAAAGGGGGTCGCGATCCCCTTATAATCGCAGACGGGAAAGCCGGTCAGACAACCGCTGCCGCGCAAGCGGGAGAGGAAAGTCCGGGCTCCATAGAGCAGGATGCTGGCTAACGGCCAGACGCAGCAACCTTTATGTTGCAAAACATAGAGGCCAAGGCGAGGAATAGGGCCACAGAGACGAGCGTATTGAGTTACGGTGAAACGCGGTAACCTCCATCCGGAGCAACATCAAATAGGCAGACGATGACGCGGCTCGCCGAGTCTGCGGGTAGGTGGCTGGAGCCGGTCAGCAATGACCGGCCTAGAGGAATGGTTGTCCACGACAGAACCCGGCTTATCGATCGACTTTTCCACTTTTCATGTAATTCAACAACTTAGCGTTTTTATCTATAAACACAAGAAGAACTGTCTGCTAAGCCACGGTTTTTCCAGAAACTTATCCACAGCCGTCAGCCACCCCTAAGTCCTTGAGGCATAGGGGTTTTTTTACGTTCGCCACCTTGACCCCCACAAAACTATCCCCTATAGTGGGCGACAGTGGTGATTAGTGGGTGGATGTGGGTGGAAAGTGCCCGTCCGGCCGCTACCAAGCCCGGTCGCAATTTAATGCTGGAGAGCGCATGTTTCGGGGGGTCGCAACAGTCAGTCTGGATAGCAAGAACCGGCTCGTGGTGCCGGCGCGCTATCGTGACGCCCTTCTGGTGAATGGCGGCGGGCGGGTGGTGATCACCGCCGACCCCAGCCAGTGCCTGCTGCTTTACCCTCTGCCCGAATGGGAGCCGATCGAGAAAAAACTCAACGGCCTCTCCGACTTCAATCCCCGCACCCGCAGTCTCAAACAGTTGCTCGTTGGCTATGCGCACGACATGGACATGGACGGCGCCGGTCGCGTGCTGCTGCCGCCGATGCTGCGCAAATTTGCCGAACTGGACAAAACCGTGGTGCTGGTAGGGCAAGGCGGCAAGGTGGAATTGTGGAACGAGGCGCGCTGGGAGGCGCAGGTCGCGCAAGCACTGACTTTCAGTGATGACGTGCTGCCGCCGGAACTGGAAGGATTTACGTTGTGAATGAAGCCGCCCATGTGCCGGTGCTGGCACAGGAGGCGGTGGCGGCGCTGGCGATCAGGCCCGATGGCGTGTACGTCGATGGCACGTTTGGGCGCGGCGGGCATAGCCGCCTGATTCTGGATCGGCTGGGTGCGGGCGGGCGCTTGATCGCGCTGGATCGCGATCCCGCTGCCATTCGCGCCGGGGCAGCGCTGCGCGATGCGCGGCTGACACTGGTGCAAAGCCCATTTTCTCGACTGGGCGCGGTGCTCGATGAATTGGGCGTGACGCGGGTAGACGGGATTTTGTTGGACATAGGCGTGTCGTCGCCGCAGCTTGACGACGCCACGCGCGGATTCAGCTTCCGCTTCGATGCGCCGCTCGACATGCGCATGGATCCGGGGAGTGGGCTGTCGGCGGCGGACTGGTTGGCAACGGCAGCAGAGGAGGAAATTTGTGAGGTCATTCGCAACTACGGGGAAGAGCGGTTTGCTAAATCGATTGCGCGCGCGCTTGTTGCGGCACGGCAAAACGAAGCGATCCGCAGCACCGGGCAGTTGGCGGGCCTCATCGCTGCAACGGTCAAACGGCGCGAGCCGGGGCAGCACCCGGCCACGCGTAGCTTTCAAGCTATACGGATTTATCTCAACCGCGAGCTGGAAGAGTTGAGCGCCGTGTTGCCCCAATGTGTCGAGAAACTTCAACCGGGCGGGCGGCTCGCGGTGATCAGCTTTCATTCGCTGGAGGACCGCATCGTCAAACGGTTTATGCGCGATGAATCGCTGGGTGAACAGGCGCCTCGCCGCTTGCCGATACGGGCCGCGATGTTGAAGCCGGGGCGCCTGAAGCTGGTGGGACGTGCCCTGCACGCGACCGCTGCTGAAGTGGCGGCCAATCCGCGCGCGCGCAGTGCCGTGCTGCGGGTGGCAGAACGCATGGGTGGGGTGGCGTGAGCCGCCTCAATGTCGTTTTGGCCCTGGTGCTGGTGTTGTGTGCGTTGGCAGTGATTCAGGCGCAGCACCGCGCACGTAACTATTTTGTGGAACTGGAACGCTTGAAAAAAGAGGCACACGCGCTCGACGAGCAGTGGGGGCAATTGCAGTTGGAGCAAAGCACTTGGGCCAACCCGGCACGCGTCGACACGCTCGCGCGCACCCAGCTTGGGCTGGTGGCGCCGTCGCCCGAGCGCGTCCATGTTGAAACCAGCGACGTTGAAACCCTGGTGGGTGCACCGTGAGTTATCAGCCCAGGAATTCCCGCGCACATCAATTGCTCAAGCTCAATCTGGCGCCCTGGCGCATGGTCACCGTGGGCGGCTTGCTGCTCGGCGGGCTGGTGTTAGTGGCAGGGCGTGCCTTCTATCTGCAGGGGCTCCACACCGACTACCTGCAGGGCAAGGGCGATGAGGTGGCCAACCGCAACCTCACCCTGCCCACGCATCGCGGTCAGGTGTCCGACCGCCACGGCCAGTTGCTGGCGATCAGCACGCCAGTCGAATCGCTGTGGGCGCGCCCGCTCGAACTCAAGCTGAGCACCGAACAACACGCGCACCTGGCCAAAGTGCTGGGCATGTCGCCGCAGGAACTGTCGAAAAACTTGACGCACAAAACGCGCGGCGAATTTGCGGTGCGGCGCCCGGTGACGCCCGAGCAGGCGGTCAATATTACCGCGATGGGCGCGCCCGGCCTGTATCTGCGGCGCGAGTTCCGCCGCTATTACCCGGCAGGCGAAGTGGCCGCGCACGTGGTGGGCTTCACCAATGTGGACGACCTCGGCCAGGAAGGCGTCGAACGCGCGTATCAGTCGTGGTTGGTCGGGCGCGAGGGCGAGCGCCATATCCTGCGAGACCGGCACGGCAACACCATTCGTGACCTGGCGCCGATCAAGACCGCGCAAATGGGCGGCAATCTGGCGCTGGCGCTCGATCTCAAGATTCAATATCTGGCGCATCGCGAACTCGCGGCTGCGATTGCCACTCACAAGGCCAAGGGCGGCAGCGTGGTGGTGCTCGACGCCAAGACCGGCGAGATTCTTGCGCTGGCCAACCAGCCCATTTTCAATCCCAACAACCGCAGCAACTACCAGCCGGACCTGATGCGCAACCGCGCGGTGATCGACACCTTCGAGCCGGGTTCGACCGTCAAGCCCTTCGTCGCGGCAGCCGTGCTGGAACGGGGCCTGTTCACGCCCGATAGCGTGATCCAGACACCGAATAATTTTCGTGTCGGGACCAAGCTGGTGCGTGACGACCATCCGCACCCCCAATTGACCGTGACCGAGATCATCCAGAAGTCGAGCAACATCGGCGCCGCCAAAATGGCGATGACTTTGACGCCGCAACAATTCTGGGAGGTGTTGCACCGCGTCGGTCTCGGCGAGAAACCGGGTTCCGGCTTTCCCGGTGAAACCGCCGGTCTCTTGCGCCCCCCGGGTACCTGGCGACCGGTCGAGCAGGCCACCATGGCGTATGGCTATGGCCTGTCGGTCAGCCTGTTGCAGATGACGCGCGCCTACATGGCGTTCGCCAACGACGGCGAAGTGATGCCGCTGTCGTTTCTCAGGCGCGAACCGCAGGAAATCACGGGTGAGCGGGTATTTTCGCCGGCCGTGGCGCGCGAAGTGCGCACCATGATGGAGGCGGTCACCCAGGAAGGCGGCACCGGTCAGAGCATCCACGTGCCGGGTTATCGCATCGCGGGCAAGACCGGCACGGCACATAAAGTACTCAATGGCAGCTATGCCTCCGACCGCTATCTGTCTTCTTTCATCGGCATGGCACCCGCCTCCAATCCGCGTCTCATCATCGGTGTGGTGATCGATGAGCCGTCCGACGGCGTGTATTACGGCAGCAGCGTGGCGGGCCCGGTATTCGCGCAGGTGATGGGCGCCAGCCTGCGCTTGCTTGCGCTGCCGCCCGACGCACCGGAAACCGCGACGCGGATGACGCAGGCCGCCCCCGCCGGGGCGACGCCCACTGTGGTCGCGCGTGTCGGTGGAGGAATGTGATGGCAAGACCCGCCGCCAAACCCGATTCTTCCCGGCTGGCGCCCCCGGCGTTCCACGAGTCCGTGCCGCACATTCTGGAGCGCCTCGGCATGACGCCCGGCGAACTCGTCAACGACAGCCGCAAGGCTGCGCCGGGCGCAGTTTTCGCCGCCTATCCCGGCGAGACGCGCGATGGCCGCGACTTTATCGCGCAGGCGGTGGCGCGGCGTGTCGATGGCGTGTTGTGGGAGGCCGATCACTATCTATGGGATCCCGCGCTCGCCGTCCCCAACGCCGGGGTGGTTGGACTGAAGACGCGCATCGGCGAAATCGCTGCACATATTTATGGCGAGCCTTCGCGCGCGCTGCACATGGTCGGCGTCACCGGCACCAATGGCAAAACCTCGGTGGCGCACTGGCTGGCGCAGGCCTTCGCGCAACTTGGGCGCAAAACTGCCGTCATCGGCACCGTCGGCAACGGCTTCCCCGGTGCGCTGACGCCCACGCTCAACACTACGCCCGACGCCATCGAATTGCAGCAGCGTTTGGCCTTCTACCGGCAACAGGGCGCAACCGCGTGCGCGATGGAAGTGTCCTCGCATGGTCTGGCGCAGGGGCGCGTCAACGGCATCTCCTTCAACGTGGCGGTGTTGACCAACCTGTCGCGCGATCATCTCGATTACCACGGTGATATGGACAGCTATGCCGACGCCAAGGCCAGGCTGTTCAACTGGCCGGGGCTGGAGTGGGTGGTGCTGAATGTCGACGATGCCTTCGGCCAGCGGCTGGAGAGTGCATACGATCTTTCACGGGCTTCAGCCCGTAGAAAGTCGGAGTCCCAGAGTGGGGAAACCCGACCCGTGCGCGTCGCCGGCTATGGCTTCCAGCGCGGCGCCGTGGTGGGAGATAAGCTGCGCCTGTCGCAAGCCGGCCTGCATCTTGCGGTGCGCACCGACTGGGGCGATGCCGAACTCGATGCGCCGCTGCTGGGCCGCTTCAACGCCGCCAACCTGCTGGCTGTGCTGACCACCCTGCTGGTTTCCGGCGTGAAACTGGATGACGCCAGCCGGGCACTGGCGCATATCACCCCGCCGCCGGGGCGGATGCAGACGTTCGGTGGTCAGGCCCATCCGCTGGTGGTGGTGGACTACGCTCACACCCCTGACGCGCTGGAAAAGGTGTTGGCCACCCTGCGCGAAATCGTCAGCGGCGGCCGTCTCATTTGTGTCTTCGGCTGCGGCGGCAACCGCGACACCGGCAAACGTCCGCTGATGGGGCAGGCTGCCGCCCTGGGCGCAGATGAAGTCTGGATCACCAGCGACAACCCGCGCAACGAAGATCCGCGCCACATCATCGACGCCATCCTCGCCGGCAGCAGTGGCAAGCCGCACGTCGAACCGGATCGCGCACGCGCCATTTTCGAAGCAATCGGCGGCGCGCATCAGGGCGACGTGGTGCTGATCGCGGGCAAGGGTCACGAGGATTATCAGGAAGTCGCGGGCGAACGCCTGCCGTTCTCCGACGTGGCGGTCGCCCGCAAGGCACTGGAGGCGTGGACATGAGCGCGCCCTTGTTGTCGCCCGTTCGAATGATGCATTTGTCCGAAGCCGCCCGCATGCTGGGCGTACCATTTGATGGCGCGGATGCCGAAGTGTTGCGGGTCTCTACCGACAGCCGGGCGATCCAGCCGGGCGATCTGTTCATCGCGCTGCGCGGCGAAAAATTCGACGGCGGTGCCTTCGCCGCACAGGCGCTGCGGCAGGGCGCGGTCGGCGTTGTGCTCGACCATCAACACGCCTCCGACATCGCGCCCGCGCTGCGCGTCGACGACACCCGACTTGCGCTCGGCAAGCTGGCGGCAGCCTGGCGCGCGCGCTTCACGCTGCCGCTCGTCGCCATCACCGGCAGCAACGGCAAAACCACGGTGAAGGAAATGCTGGCAGCCATCCTGCGGGTGGAAGCGGGAGCGGATGCGGCCGTGCTCAATACCGAAGGCAACCTCAACAACGACATCGGCCTGCCGCTGATGCTGCTGCGCCTGCGCGACACGCATCAGTTCGCAGTGCTGGAAATGGGCATGAACCACGCCGGCGAAATCGATTATCTGACCCGGCTGGCGCAGCCAGATGTCGCCGTCGTGATCAACGCGCTGACCGCGCACATCGGCTTTCTCGGCTCGGTGGAAGCCATCGCGCGCGCCAAGGGCGAAATCTTCGCCGGACTGTCCGCCAGCGGCATTGCCGTGTTCAATGCCGACGACCCCCACGCAGAGTTGTGGCGCGAGCAGAATGCGCAGCGCCCGGTCGTCGATTTCGGTCTGGTGGCGCCGAGCAAGGTACGTGGCCATTTCGAGCAGACTTCATTCGGTTCGGCGCTCACCATCGTGCTGCCGAATGGCACGCTGGAAGTGACGCTACAGGTTCCCGGTGAACACAACGTGATGAACGCACTGGCCGCCGCCGCGGCTGCGTGTGCGCTCGACATCGGCCACGGCAGCATCGTCGCCGGGCTATCCGGCTTTACTGGCGTCAAGGGGCGGCTGCAACGCAAGCCCGCGCTGCACGGCAGCATCTTCATCGACGACACCTACAACGCCAACCCCGATTCGGTGAAAGCCGCGCTGGCCGTGCTGGCGCAGCAGCCCGGAACCAGGCTGCTGGTGCTGGGCGACATGGGCGAGCTGGGACAAGATGCCGCGGCGATGCACGCGCAGATCGGATTGGCCGCGCGCGCCGCCGGTGTCGACCGCTTGCTGGCGCTGGGCGATCTGACAAAAGAAACCGTCGGCGCATTCGGTGCCGGCGCGATGCATTTCGAGCGCATCCAGGAGCTGCTCGCCGAACTCGAAAACGCCTTGACGCCCGACACGACCGTGCTGGTGAAAGGCTCGCGTTTCATGCAGATGGAACGCGTGGTCAACAGTTTCACGGAGACCCACTGACATGCTGCTTTGGTTATTTCAGCAACTCGGGCAGGACATCCGCGCCTTCAACGTCTTCAATTACCTGACGCTGCGCGCGGTGATGGCCACGCTCACCGCGCTGAGCATTTCCTTCATCGTCGGCCCGGCGGTCATCCGCAAGCTCACCGCACTTAAAATTGGTCAATCGGTGCGCAGCGACGGCCCGCAAACGCATCTGGTCAAAGCCGGCACGCCGACCATGGGCGGCGTGCTGATCCTGGTGTCGGTCAGCGTCACCACCTTGCTGTGGGCCGATCTCTCCAACGATTATGTCTGGGTCGCGCTGTTTACCCTGCTGGGTTTTGGCGCCATTGGCTGGATCGACGACTGGCGCAAAGTGGTGGAGAAAAACTCGCGCGGCCTGCTGTCGCGCTGGAAGTATTTCTGGCAGTCGGTCATCGGTCTGGCGGTTGCGGCCTACCTGTGGCAAACCGCCAGTCTGCCGGCGCACACCGAACTCATCATTCCCTTCCTCAAGCACGCCACCTTCACGCTGTCGGCGGCGGGGTTCATCGCGCTCACCTACCTCGTCATCGTCGGCTCCAGCAATGCGGTCAACCTCACCGACGGCCTCGACGGCCTGGCCATCCTGCCGACGGTGATGGTGGCGTCGGCGCTGGCGATTTTTGCCTACGTCGCCGGTAACGCGGTGTTTTCCAAATATCTCGGCCTGCCGCACATCCCCGGCGCAGGCGAGCTGGCTGTATTTTGCGCCGCGATGGCGGGCGCCGGGCTGGCCTTCCTGTGGTTCAACGCCTACCCGGCTGAAGTCTTCATGGGTGACGTCGGCGCGCTGGCACTGGGCGCCGCACTCGGCGTGGTCGCCGTCATCGTGCGGCAGGAAATCGTGCTCTTCATCATGTGCGGCGTGTTCGTGATGGAAACGCTGTCGGTGATGATCCAGGTCGCCTCGTTCAAGACGCGCGGCAAGCGCGTGTTTTTGATGGCGCCGATGCACCACCACTACGAACTCAAGGGCTGGAAGGAGACACAGGTGGTCGTCCGCTTCTGGATCATTTCGATGATGCTGGTATTGATCGGCCTGTCCAGCCTGAAGCTCAGATGAACTACGACAGCCTTCAGCTTGCCGACAAGAACGTCCTGGTGCTCGGCCTCGGCGACACCGGCTTGTCGTGCGCACGCTGGCTGGCGGCGCGTGGCGCGCGGGTGAGCGTAGCCGACAGCCGCACGGCACCGCCGCATGCCGGGCGGCTGGCTGAACTGCTGCCGCAGGTGACGCTGCACACAGGCGAATTCGACGATGCGCTGTTGCAGTCGACGGAACTGCTCGTCGTCAGTCCCGGCGTGCCGCTGGCCGATCCGGCGGTCGCCCGCGCCATCGCGGCGGGCATCGAGACAGTGGGGGACGTCGAGCTGTTCGCCCGCGCCATCGCAGCGCTCAACGCACAGCGCGCCACCTCATCCGATTCAAGTGGCCCGATGCGGTTGATCGCGATTACCGGCAGCAACGGCAAAAGCACCGTCACCGCGATGTGCGGCGATATGTGCCGCATGGCGGGACTGACTGCCTGCGTGGCGGGCAACATCGGCTTGCCGGTGCTGGATGCGCTGGCTGAAATCGAGCAGGGCCGCGCGCCCGCGCCGCAGGTGTGGGTGCTGGAGCTATCCAGCTTCCAGCTGGAAACGACGAGCAGCCTGAATGCCACCGCCGCGACCGTGCTCAACCTGTCGGAAGACCATATGGACCGCTATCCCGACATGGCGGCTTATGCCGCAGCCAAGGCACGCATTTTCAGTGGCGACGGGGTGCAGGTGTTGAACCGTGACGACGCTCGCGTGATGGCCATGGCGCTGCCCGGGCGGAAGGTGTCGAGTTTCGGCCTGGGTCGCTGCCCGGATGAGAAGTACTTCGGGCTGTGCGATGACGAGCTGTGCCTCGGGGCGGACATGCTGATGCCGATCGATGCGCTGCCGGTGGCCGGGCTGCACAACGCCGTCAATGCACTGGCGGCGCTGGCGTTGACCCGCGTGCTGGATTTGCCGATGGAGGCACTGCTGCGTGGGCTGGTGCATTTCAAGGGACTGCCGCATCGGGTCGAAAAAGTCGCCGAGATCGAGGGCGTGACCTACTACGACGACTCCAAGGGCACCAACGTTGGCGCCACCGAGGCCGCGCTCTACGGCATGGGCAAACGCCGTGCCGTGGTAATTCTGGGCGGCGACGGCAAGGGGCAGGACTTCAGTCCGTTGAAAGCGGCAGTCGCAGCCAACGCCCGCGCGGTCGTGCTGATCGGCCGCGACGCGCCGCTGATCGCGGCCGCCATCGCGGGTAGCGGCATCGATACCTATCCGGCCGCCAGCCTGCAGGATGCGGTTGAACAGGCGCAGCGCCTGGCGCACGCGGGCGATGCGGTGCTGCTGTCGCCCGCCTGCGCCAGTTTCGACATGTTCCGCAACTACATCCACCGTGCCGAAATGTTCGTTGCTGCAGTGAATAAGCTGGCGGCGGAAAGGGCGGTGTCCTGATGCTGTATGCCGCACGCGCGCCCAAACCCAGCGCCGAGCTTGACTTCAGCTTGCTGTGGCTGGCGCTCGGCCTGCTGGTCCTTGGTCTGGTGATGGTGTATTCGGCGTCCATCGCCATCGCCGAGGCGGCCAAATACACCGGCCATAACGGCGAGTACTACCTGCTGCGGCAGGGCGTCTTCATCGTGCTCGGTGTCGCTGTGGGTATCGCCGCCTTTCAGGTGCCGATGCGCGTGTGGCAGCAGGCCGCACCCTATCTCTTTCTCGCCGGTCTGCTGTTGCTGCTGCTGGTGCTGATTCCCCACATCGGGCGCGAGGTCAACGGCAGCCGCCGCTGGATTCCGCTCGGCTTCGCCAACCTGCAGCCTTCCGAGCTGATGAAGTTTCTCGCCGTGCTGTATGCCGCCGACTACACCACGCGCAAGGCCGCTTTCATGCACGACTTCAAGAAAGGCTTTCTGCCGATGGCGGGCGTGATGATCCTGGCGGGCGCGCTGCTGCTGCGCGAGCCGGATTTCGGCGCCTTCGTCGTCATCATCTCCATTGCCATGGGCATCCTGTTCCTCGGCGGACTCAACTGGAAAGTGTTTGCCGGGCTGGTGGTGGTGCTGCTGATTGGCTTTGTCATCCTGATCCTGACCTCGCCCTATCGCCTGCAACGCGTGCTCGGCTTCATGGACCCGTTCGCCGACCCGTATGGCAAGGGCTACCAGCTGTCGCACGCGCTGATCGCCTTCGGCCGCGGTGAATGGCTGGGCCAGGGGCTGGGTGGCGGCGTTGAAAAACTGTTTTACCTGCCGGAAGCGCATACCGATTTCCTGCTCGCCGTCATCGCCGAGGAATTCGGCTTCATCGGCGTAGCCGTGGTGATCGGGCTGTTCGCCTGGCTCATCGTCAAAGCCTTCGTGATCGGCCATCGCGCGGCGCAGCTCGAGCGCAACTTCTGCGCGCTGGTGGCGCAAGGCATCGGCATCTGGCTGGGCGTGCAGTCGATCATCAACATGGGAGTGAACGTCGGCCTGCTGCCGACCAAGGGGCTGACCCTGCCTTTCCTGTCGTTCGGCGGCAGCGGCATCCTGGCCAACTGTCTGGCGATTGCGCTGCTGCTGCGCATCGACTGGGAACATCGGCAGATGATGCGGGGGAAGACTTTCTGATGTCCGCCGCGAACCGCACCCTCATGGTCATGGCTGGCGGCACCGGCGGCCACGTCTATCCTGCGCTCGCGGTGGCGGATGCCCTGCGCGCGCGCGGCTGGAACGTGTTCTGGCTGGGGACGAAAAACGGCCTCGAAGCGCGGGTGGTGCCCGCCGCCGGAATCGATATGGTGTGGGTGTCGATGGGTGGCGTGCGCGGCAAGGGCCTGCTGAAAAAGCTGTTGTTGCCACTGACGCTGCTGGTCGCTTTCTGGCAAAGCCTCGTCGCCATCCTGCAGCGCCGCCCGGATGTGGTACTCGGCATGGGCGGCTACACCGCGTTTCCCGGCGGCATGATGGCGAGCCTGCTCAGCAAGCCGCTGGTCATCCACGAACAGAATTCGGTCGGCGGCCTCACCAATCGCGTGCTGGCCTGTCTCGCCGAGCGCGTGCTCATCGCTTTCCCCAAGGTGTTCACCCACGCGCACGACAAGCCGATTCCCTGCCGCCGTGTGGCGACCGAATGGGTGGGCAATCCAGTACGCGGCGACATCGTCGCTGCGGCATATGAGCAGCGCACCGACATTGCCGCGACTGCCCCAGGCGAACGCAGCGGCGCGCTGCGGCTGCTGGTGGTGGGCGGCAGTCTGGGTGCGCAAGCCTTGAACGAACGGGTGCCGCAAGCGCTGGCCCTGCTGCCGGTTGAAAAGCGGCCCGTCGTGGTGCATCA
>Ga0315271_10000031_pt1 | contig 56499 bp, 51 predicted proteins | sample C3_top_MG_FD_204664 | JGI IMG/M metagenome (GOLD analysis project Ga0315271, IMG submission 204664) | Sediment microbial communities from Yellowstone Lake, YNP, Wyoming, USA - C3_top | ecosystem: Environmental > Aquatic > Freshwater > Lake > Sediment | place: USA: Wyoming | collected 2017-08-01
TTCACGGACGTGAAGACGGACCCCGTGCTTCGCCCGAACCACGGCTTCCTCTCGCCGGCCGCGTGGCGCGCGTCCTTCGCCGCCGCGGGCTTCCACGGCGTGGAGGTCCTGCCGGACGTCGACGCCGTCGCCGCCCGCTTCCCGAAGTTCTTCGTGGGCGCGCTCGTCGCGCAGAACTAGCAAGACCCGGAAAGGGATCCGGCGCCGATCCGGTTACGGCTCACCGCTCCACACGGCCTCGAAGAGCTGGAACGAGGGGGTCTCGGCGAGACTCGAGTATCCCGCAGGGACTGAGCTTCCGCGTCGGGCGACGAGGAGCTGAGGCCCCGCCGCCGGTCCCGGCTCCTTCACGCGCGCACGGAACGCGGCCGAAAGGAAGTATCGATTCGTGACGCCGTGGACGGGGTCAACGAGCGCGATCTCCCGGCAGAAGCGCGGCGCCACATGGCTGAGCGCGACGAGCTCGCGGACCTCCGCACGGCTCCAGAAAAGCTTGTCCAGCTCGCTCATCGGGATCGTCTCCGGACGAAAGAGGATCTCGTGGAGCGGTGCGACGAGGGAGGCCGGTCCCCGGAGGAGACGCCATCGGGGGGCCCTCGCAGGATCGAGCGAGAGATCCGCGGCGACCGCGACGCCGGGCGCAACCGGAAGCGTGGCGCGATACGGTTCGACGTGCGTCAGCAGGCCCAACCAGGCGTGAAGACCGACGAGACCTCCCGCGAAAAACACGCGACCTCGCTCGACAAGGCGCGCGAGGAGCACACCGGAAAGAGCGAACGCAGGAGGGGCGGCATACACCACGAACCTCATGGTGAGCCAGCGGTAGAACACTCCGAAGAAGAGGGCCCAGGACAAGAGCCAGACGCCCGAAAGTAGCGCGGCGCCTCGCCTCTCCGGGGAGCCGCCCCAACCCTCTTTCGCGCCGAGGGCGGCCATCGCCAGTGGGCCGGCGACGCCCAGGAGGGAGACGACACACAGGGGATAGAAGGCAAGCCCGTCCCACCCGAACCCAAGGTACGGGAGGTGGATCCCATAGGCACGCTCTCCGGATGCGCGCGCGTTCCAAAGGTGTCCGAGCGCGAGCACGGCCGGCACGAGGACGAGCGCGGCGGCGCAGGTCCATCGTGAGCCTGATGACGCAAATCGTCTCCAGGAGTGAAGGACGAGCACCGCGAGCGCCGGGAGGAGGATCGGAAGGACGTTCTGAGCGGATAACGCGAGAGCGTAGGTCAGAACGAAGATGCCGGCGAGCTTCGGCCGGCGGACGGACGCGAGGAGTGAAACCGCACAACCGGCGCTGAGTGCGGTCGCGAGCACGTCGCCGCCGAGGATGAAGGACTGGTAGAAGATCTTCCCGCTGAGGAGCGTGAGGATCCCCGCGAGGGCCCCGGCTCGGGCGCCGCCGGCCTCCCAACCGAGCAGCGACACGAACGCGACGAGCGCGAAGAACACGAGCGGGTGAAAAATGGCGATCAGACGTGCCGCGCCCAACGCGTCGAGGCCGGCATACACGAGCGGCAGGAGGGGCGGCCGGTCGCCGTGGGTCGTCGGGGTGCCCTGAAACGCATACGCCTCGGCGAGCCAGTCCGGGGAATCCGCTGAGAGGTGGACACCGAGGAGAGGATTGTCGGGCAGCGGGGTCCTCACGAGAACGACTACGTCTGCAAGAAAGACGAGGGCCGCGAGAGCCGCAAGCAGCTTCGGCACTCTTAGAGTTCCGCGCGCTTGTGGGTCACGGGCTCGGATTCCCTCATTTCTTCTTCTTCGCATCCGCCGGGCGCAGCGTGCCGCGGTTCACGAAATAGGCGACGTCCTCGAGGACCTCGCGGTCCACGTGCCCGGGCTTTTCGTACTCGGCGGGCGCGCTCGGCCCCTCGCCCGGCACGAACAGGTGGTTCAGCTTCGGGTACGACTTGAACGCCGTCCGCGACACGTCCTTCAGGGCGCGCTGCCACCCCGCGAAGTCCTTCATGCTCACCTGATAGTCGCGTCCGCCCTGCAGGACGAGGACGGGGAGGCCGAGCCCGGACAGGGTGAGCGCCGGGGTCTGGGACTTCAGCTCGAGCCAGTAGGACGGCGGGGCGCCGAAGATCGTGGTCGTTCCCGGCGCCATCGGGCGGCCGGCGTAGAGGTCGGCGAGCGCGTCGGCCTCCCGGCGGAGCGCTGGGGCCGTCGCTTTCTGCGCCTCGCCCGCGTGCGGACCCGAGAGGGCCTCGACCTGGTCGTGCACGACCTGCGACATCGGGCGCGACGGCGCCGCGAGGAGGATGATGCCGGCCGTCCGGTCGTCGAGGAGCGCGATCCGCGGCGCGAGCAGTCCGCCGAGGCTGTGGCCGAGCAGGAAGACCTTCGCCGCGTCGACGCCCGGCGCCGCGCGGAGGACGCCGAGCGCGGCGACCGCGTCGTCGAGGACCTCGTCCTTGAGCGTCATGTCGCGCGTGCCCGCGAGCTCCTTCGCGTACGCCTTCGTCCGCTTCTCGTACCGGAGGACGGCGATCCCGCGCGAGGCGAGGCCCTGCGCGAGGTCCTGGAAGACGCGCGTCCCGCCGACCGTCTCGTCGCGGTCGTGCGGCCCCGAGCCGTGGACGAGGACGACGCCCGGGAACGGCCCTTCGCCCTTCGGCATCGACAGCGTCGCCGGCAGCGTCACGAGCCCCGCGGCAACGGAGGTCTCGTGCTCGGTGAACGCCGCGGGCGTCACGTAGTCCGGCGCCTTCCACTCGGCTCTCGCCGCGGACTCCGGCGCGAGGAACATCCCCGCGAGGCGGCCGTCGGGGCGGATCGTGAGGCGCAGCTCGGCCTTCTGCTTCTCGAACGCGCAAGCCGCGAACGCAAGCGTGAACTCGCCCGCGAACGACGTCCGGGGCTCCGCGCAGCCGCGCAGGGCGCCGGCGCGCTTCAGTGTGTCGGCCCAGAAGACGCGCAGGGCCGCGTCGGGCAGCGCCGCTTTCATCCGCTCGTCGAAACGCGACTCGAGGGCGGCGAAGTCCTCCAACTTGAGCTCGGAGGCGACCTGCCGCGCGATGTCGGCCGCCGCCGCCGCGGGGAGGACCGAGACCTCCTCGGGCCTGCCGCCGCGCGCGGGGGCCTGCGCGAAGGCGGACGGAGCGGCGGCGAGGAGGCACAGGAGAGGGGCGAAGCGCATGAATCAGTTTACTCATGGAGCGCCCCCGATTCCTTCTGATACTGTCCGCGATCACCATGAAAATCCACGAATACCAAGCGAAAGAAGTTCTCCGCGGGTTCGGGGTCGCCACCCCCCGCGGACGCGTGACGGACTCGCCGGAAGAGGCGGGACGGATCGCAAAAGAGTTCGGCGGGCGCGCGGTCGTCAAGGCTCAGGTTCACGCGGGAGGCCGCGGCAAGGGCGGCGGCGTCAAGGTCGCGAAGAGCCCCGAGGAGGCGGAGGCCCTCGCCCGCAAGATCATCGGGATGCAGCTCGTCACCCACCAGACGGGTCCGGCCGGGCAGAAGGTCAAAAAGATCCTCGTCGAGGAGGCCCTGGACATCGCGCAGGAGCTCTACATCGGGATCACGCTCGACCGCGCCATCGGCAAGCCCGTCATGATGGTGAGCAAGCAGGGCGGCATGGAAATCGAGGTCGTCGCCGCGAAGGACCCCGACGCGATCGTCAAGGAGCCGTTCGAGCCGTCGTGGGGCCTGCAGCCCTACCAGGCGCGCAAGCTCGCGGACGCGCTCGGCCTCACGGGCGAGACGCACAAGAAGGCGGTCGGCTTCCTGATCGCGCTCGCGAAGGCGTACGTCGCGACGGACGCGTCGCTCGCCGAGATCAACCCGCTCCTCATCACGGGGGCGGGCGACGTCTTCGCGCTCGACGCGAAGATGAACTTCGACGACAACGCGCTCTTCCGCCACACGGCGATCCGCGAATACCGCGACCTCGACGAGGAGGATCCGCTCGAGGTCGAGGCCTCGAAGTTCGGCCTCAACTACATCAAGCTCGACGGGAACGTCGGCTGCATGGTGAACGGGGCGGGCCTCGCGATGGCGACGATGGACATCATCCAGTACGCAGGCGGAAAGCCTGCGAACTTCCTGGACGTCGGCGGCGGCGCGAACGAGGAGCAGGTCAAGAACGCGATGCGGATCATCCTGTCCGACGCGAACGTGAAGGCCGTGCTCATCAACATCTTCGGCGGCATCATGCGGTGCGACATCATCGCGACCGGCGTCGTGAACGCCATCAAGGAGATCGGCATCAAGGTCCCCGTCGTCGTGCGCCTCGAGGGCACGAACGTCGAGGAGGGGAAGGCGATCCTCAAGAGCTCCGGCCTCGCCGTCATCCCCGCCGACGGCATGAAGGACGCGGCCGAGAAGGTCATCGCGTCGCTCGGAAAGGCGGCCTGACATGGGTGCGAACTGGATCTCCCAGGACACGAAGCTCGTCGTGCAGGGCCTCACGGGCCGCGAGGGCCGCTTCCACGCGCTCGCGAGCCGCGACTACGGCACGAAGGTCGTCGCGGGCGTCACGCCAGGCAAGGGCGGCACGGCCGTCGACGGCATTCCCGTGTTCGACTCCGTGGCCGCCGCCGTGAAGGCGACGGGCGCGAACGCCTCGATGGTGTTCGTGCCGCCGCCGGCCTGCGCGGACGCGATCATGGAGGCGTCCGACGCGGGCGTCGCGCTCATCGTCGCGATCACCGAGGGCGTCCCCGTCAACGACATGATCAAGGCGAAGGAGTACCTCGCCAAGGGCACGAGCCGGCTCATCGGCCCGAACTGCCCCGGGATCATCCGTCCCTCCGCCAAGGTCAAGATCGGCATCATGCCCGCGCGCATCCACAAGGCCGGGTTCGTCGGCGTCGTCTCCCGCTCAGGGACGCTCACCTACGAGGCCGTCGGCCAGACGACGTCGCTCGGGTTCGGGCAGTCGACCTGCATCGGCATCGGCGGCGACCCGATCAACGGCACGAACTTCATCGACGCGCTGGAGCTCTTCCGCGACGACCCCGAGACGCAGGCCGTCATCATGATCGGCGAGATCGGCGGCAGCGCCGAGGAAGAGGCCGCCGAGTGGATCAAGACCCACCTCGGCAAGCCCGTCGTGTCGTTCATCGCGGGCCGCACGGCGCCTCCCGGGCGCCGCATGGGCCACGCGGGCGCGATCATCTCGGGCGGCAAGGGCACGGCGGGCGAAAAGGTCGCCGCGCTCAAGGCGGCCGGCGTCCACGTCGCGGACTCCCCCGCGCTCATGGGCGAGACGCTGAAGAAGGCGCTCGGCAAGTAGCTTCGACCCGACTCCGGATTCTCAGGGGCGCCTTCGGGCGCCCCTATTCGTTCCCCTACAGCCCGAACTGCCGCAGGTGGTGGTCGAGGTGCTTGTGCATCATGACGCCCCACTCGTCGCTCCTCAGGCGGCCGAGGAACGAATGCATCTTCCCGTCCGCAGCGGTGGGCCCCAGAACGGCTCGGGGCCGAGGAGCCTGCCCTCGAAAAACGGCCCGAGGATCCTCCCGATGAGCTTCTGCTGGCGCGGCGCGTCGCCCGTGGCCATCTCCATCGCGGTCGCGCAGTGCGCGCACATCTGGGCCGCATCCATCTTTCCCCACTGGCGCGTCGCGCCGGCCTGGAGCTTTCCGAGTCGGTCGAGGACATTCTTGCGGTCGGCGGGATTGAAGAGTGTGCTCATGGGCGAAGCCTAATCAACCGGAGGGCGCGCGCACAACGCGCTCCGCGTATACTCCGCGGCCGCATGGAAAAAACATTCGCCATCATCAAGCCGGACGCTGTCGAGTCGAAGAGCGCCGGGAAGATCCTCTCGCGCATCGAAGCGGAGGGCTTCCGGGTCGTCGCCTTCAAACGCCACAACATCACGAAGGCCGAAGCCGAGTCGTTCTACGGAGAGCACGCGGCCAAGAGCTTCTTCTCCGGCCTCGTCGCGTACATGACGTCGGGCCCCGTCTACGTCGCCGTCCTCGAGCGCGCGGGCGGCGTCGCCCACTGGCGCGCCACGATGGGCGCGACGGACCCGGGCAAGGCCGACGCCGGCACGATCCGCAAGGAGTTCGGCCAGTCGATCGAGCGCAACGCGGTGCATGGCTCGGCGAACCCCGCCGACGCCGCCCGCGAGGTGACGTTCTTCTTCCCCGCCACCGACCTGCTCTAGGGACCGCGCGGTGTAACGCGCGTCACACATTTGTTGCTCGGGGCCGCCGCTGGCGGCCTCTTTGCTTTTCACTTTTTAGAAAGGCGCCGACGCTCCTCCGACACTCCCCATTGGACAACCTTCATCTGGCGCCCGAAACCATGCTGATACAGAGACTTCCGCTGCTCCACCTACTCCTCGCACCCGCCTTGATGCTGGGCGCCGGGGTGTCGGCGCAGGTCAAAACGCCGGCGAAAACGACCAGTTCGGTGTCCGTCGGCTACGTAATGGTGCCTTTCGTCCTCACGGACCTGAAGGGAAAGCCGGTGGCGGACCTCCAGGAACGGGACGTCACGCTCCTGGTGGACGGCCAGCCCGTCCAGACGGACCTCTTCTCCCGCAGCGACGACGCCCCCGTCTCGTTCACGATCCTGCTCGACACCTCGGGCTCGATGGGCCTCGTCGGAAAGATGGACGGGGCGCGCGCCGCGGTGCGCGCGCTCGTCGCCCAGAAGCTGCCGGGCGACGACTTCTCGCTCTACGCCTTCTCCTCGGGCGCCGTCCGCGAAGTCGTGCCCTTCACGGCGGACACGGCGAAGCTCCTCGCGGCGGTCGACGCCGTGACGCCCCACGGGCGCACGGCGTTCTACGACGCGCTCGCCCGAATCCCCGACCGCACGCTCCTCGGGCGGAACGGGTCGCGCGCGATCGTCCTTCTCACCGACGGGATCGACAACGCCTCCGAGCTCACGCGGGATGACCTCGCCACGCTCCTCGAGGGCGTGGACGTGCCCGTCTATCCGATCGGCCTGCGCTCTCCCGGGGTGCCGCTCGTCCCGCCGCCCGGCGTGACGCCCGAAGCGATGCTGAACCTCGACATCCTCGGGCACGTCGCGCGCCTCACTGGAGGGCTCCTCTCCATCGTCGACGAGGCCACGCATCTGCCGGCCGCGATCGCACGCGTCGAGAAGGACCTGCGCACGCAGTACCTCATGGGCTTCACGCCCACGGGCGCGGGGCCGGTCCGCTACCGGCGCATCTCATTACGACTTTCAGGCCCCGCAAGGCCCGTCCGCGTCCGGGCGGGTTACCGGGGCACGCTGCCGCCCATCAAGGGCGGCTGAACAACGGAACAAGGAGGACTCATGAAGGTTTCCGTCACTCTCCTCGCGGCCGCCGTCGGCCTGTCTCTCGTCGGTTGCGCGACAACGACCGACATCGACAAGAAGATCGCCGAGTCGCAGACCAAGACCGACAAGAAGATCGAGTCGGTCGAGACGCAGGTCGAGCAGCTGCAGGAAGGCCAGAAGGCCCAGGGCGGCAAGATCGACGAGCAGGGCAAGCAGATCGAGCAGCTCGGCCAGTCCGCCAAGGACGCGCTCGCCCGCGCCCAGGAGGCCCGCGTCCTCGCGAAGGGCAAGATCGTCTTCCAGCAGTCGTTCGCCGAGGACCGCGTCCGCTTCAAGACGGCGTCGTACGAGCTCACGAAGGACGCGAAGGTCGCGCTCGACGAGTTCGCCGTTAAGGTCAAGGCGCTCGACAAGGGCATCTACCTCGAGATCCAGGGCCACACGGACGACACGGGCGGCGCCGACTTCAACGACCAGCTCGGCCAGCAGCGCGCCGAAGCGGTCCGCCGCTACCTCGCCCGCGAGCACAAGCTCCCGCTCGGCCGCATGTCGACGATCTCCTACGGCGACACGCTCCCGGTCGAGACGAACAAAACGGCGCTCGGCCGCTCCAAGAACCGCCGCGTCGTGATCGTCGTCCTCGAGTAGAAAAGAAGAAAAGAGAAGACCGGAAGATTCTGCAGCGGGCCCTCACGGGCCCGCTGATTTCTTAGAAGGGTGTATTACTTTCTAAGAAATCTTTCTCTTCCTCTTCTTCCGAAGTTCCTCCAGCAGCTTGAGGAAGTCGCCCGGAGGGTCCGCGTCCAGCGAGACCGCCTTGCCTTCCTCGGTCTTCCACCCGAGGTGGCCGGCGTGGAGCGCCTGGCGCGGGAACGGGACGGGGAACGGTTTGGCCTTGCGGTCGCGGTAGACGGAGTCGCCCACGAGGACGTGCCCCGCGTTCGCGAAGTGGATGCGGATCTGGTGCGTGCGCCCGGTCTTCAGGCGCGCCTCGACGAGCGTCGCGATCCCGAAGCGTTCGAGCACGGTCCACTCCGTGATGGCCTTCAGGCCCTTCTCGGCGCCCTTCACGACGCCGCGGCGCCGCTCGCCCGGCTCGGCGACGAGGTCCTTGTCGAACGTGCCCGCGTCCCCGACGAGGTCGCCCTCGACGACGGCTCGGTAGCGCCGGTCCATCGTGTGCGCGCGGAGCTGGGCCTGCAGCCCGATCAGGCCGCGCCGGCTGCGGGCGAAGACGAGGATGCCGGACGTCTCCTTGTCGAGGCGGTGGACGATGGACACGTACGTGCGCGCGCCTCCGCCGTGCCGCTTCTGGACGTACGTCGAGACGCGGGCGAGGAGCGTGTCCTTCTCCTTCGCCTCGGTCGGGTGCGTGAGGAGGCCGGACGGCTTGAAGACGGCGATCGAGTCGTCGTCCTCGTAGAGCACCTTGAGGGCGGTCGCGACGCGGCGCTCGATGCGGCGGTCGCGGTCCCACTGGAGGTCGGCGCCGGAGGGCACGAGCGCGCCGGGGTCGTTCACGACGGCGCCGTCCACCGTGACCTGGCCTTCCAGGACGGCGCGCTTCAGCCGGGCGCCCGAAAACTCGGGATAGCGGGTCCGGAGCGCCGGGACGATGCGGGAGTCCATGCCCCATCCTCGCACGCCGCGCCGGTTAGACTCGCGCCATGGCCGAACGGACCGTCTTCGCGCGCCGCCGCGCGCGCTTCTTCGACTCGATGAAAGAGGGCGTCGCGCTCCTCTTCGCGACCCCCGAGGCCGCGTTCGGGCACGACGTGCACTACCGCTACCGGCCAGATCCCGACTTTCTCTATTTGACGGGCTTCGCCGAACCGGGCGCGACCGCGGTCTTCGACGCGGACGCGAGGACGTTCACGCTGTTCGTCCTGCCCCGGGACCGCGAGCGCGAGACGTGGGAGGGCCGCCGGGCCGGACCCGAGGGCGCCGTCAAGACGTTCGGGGCCGACGCGGCGCATCCCGCCGGCGAGCGCGACAGGCGCCTCCCCGACCTCGTGCGCAAGGCCCGCGTTCTCCACCACGCGCTGGGGCTCTCGGGCGCGAACGACCGGCTCGTCGCGGGCCTCCTCGCGCGCTTCCGGCGGGAGGCCCGCCATCCGAAGCGCGGCCCGGTGACCGTCTCCGACCCGACGGACCTGCTCCACGCGATGCGCCTCGTGAAGTCGCCCGAGGAGATCGCGCTCCTCGAGCGGGCGGCCGCGATCGCCGCGTCCGCACACCGCGACGCGCAGCGGACCGCGCGGCCCGGCCGGTACGAGTACGAGGTCGAGGCGGCCGTCGACCGGCGCTTCCGGTCGATGGGCGCGAGCGGCCCCGCGTACCCGACGATCGTCGCCTCGGGCGAGAACGCGACGATCCTCCACTACGTCGAGAACTCGAGGCGCCTCGCCGCGGGCGACCTCGTCCTCGTTGACGCCGGCTGCGAATTCGGGGGCTACGCCTCCGACGTGACGCGGACGTTTCCTGTTTCGGGACGGTTCACGCGCCCCCAGAAGGCGCTCTACGGCGCCGTCTTCGCCGCCCAGCGCGCCGCGATCGCGGCCGTCAGGCCCGGCGCGCCGTGGGACGCGCCGCACGAGGCGGCGCGGGCCGTACTCCTCGACGCGCTGCTCGAGTTCGGCCTCCTGAAGGGCCGGCGCGAGGCGCTGAAGAAGAAGAACGCCGCGCAGCGCTTCGCGCTCCACCACACGTCGCACTGGCTGGGCCTCGACGTGCACGACCGGGGGCGCTACCGGGACGAACGCGGGCGGCCGCGGCCGCTCGAGCCCGGCATGGTCCTGACGATCGAGCCGGGCCTTTACGTAAGGTCCAACGAGGCGCGCGTCCCGAAGGAGTACCTCGGGCTCGGCATCCGCATCGAGGACGACGTCCTCGTGACGGAGTCCGGGGCGCGTATCCTCACGGAGGACGCCCCGAAAGCCTCCTGACCGTGCTCCGCTTCCTGCCGTTCGTCCTGAAGAACCTGCTGCGCAAGAAGACGCGGACGATCCTGACCGTCGGCTCGATCCTGCTGCCCGTCTTCCTCGTCGCGTTCATGGCGACGTTCCTCCGGACACTGAACCTGCCCGACCCGGCTCGCGAGCGCGGCCTCTACCGACTCGTCACGCGGCACAAGGTCGGCCTCACGACGTCGCTGCCCCAGGCCGTCATGAACCGGATCGCGCCGCTCGAGGGCGTCCGCGCGATCACGCCGATCGACCGTTTCGCCGGCCTCTACCGGGATGCGAGCGCCGGAAACGTCTTTCCGCGCTTCGCCGTGGACCCCGAGCAGTTTCTCCAGGTCTTCGACGACGCGAAGATCGTCCAGGGCTCGGCCGAGGAGTGGAAGCGGGACCGCGCGGGGGGCCTCGTGGGCGTCGCGCTCGTGAAGAAGTACGGCTGGAAGGTCGGCGACGCCGTGACGATCAAGGGGACTCTGTACCCCGTGGACCTCACGTTCACGGTCCAGGGCGTCTACAGTCTGCCCTACGAGAACTCCGCGAGCATCTTCTTTCACCGCGCGTACCTCGAGGAGGCCTGGCCGCCCTTCCGCGGCACCGTCTCGACGATCTGGACGCGCTGCGCGGACGCGGCCTGCGCCGAGCGCCTGCCGAAGCAGATCGACGACTTCTACGAGAACTCGCCGAACCCGACGAAGACCGAGAGCGAGAACGCGTTCACGCTGGGCTTCGTCTCGCTGCTCGGGAACGTCCAGCTCCTCCTGACCTCGATGGGCGTGATCATCATCGGCGTCGTCGTCGTCATCGCGGCGAACACGATTGCGCTCAACGTGCGCGAGCGCGTCGTCGAGGTCGCGGTCCTCCGGACGCTCGGCTTCTCGCGGCCGCGGATCGTCGGCCTCGTCATGAGCGAGAGCCTCGCGCTCGCGGGAGTCGGCGGGGTTCTCGGGTTCCTGGCTTTTGCCGCGGCGTTCTCGCGCCTCAAGGGCGCGCTCATGGAAACGCGGATGGCGCCGTTCGCGGCGGGGATGAAAATCTTCCCCGAGGTCGTCGCGCTCGCCGCGGCCGTCGCGCTCGCCGTGGGCGTCCTCTCGGCGATCGTCCCGGCCGTGCTGGCCGCGCGGCGCCCGATCGTGGACGGCCTTCGCGCCGCCTGAACCGGGCCGATTAGAGCCAGCGTCGCGTGCGGGCGAGGAACGTGCGGTACTCGTCCCCGAACTTGCGGGTCAGGTAGGCCTCCTCGCGGTCGATCACGAGGCGGCGCAGCGCGAACCAGACGAGCGGGAGCGCAACGAGGATCCACGGAGTGTTCGCGACGAGCGCGATCCCCACGAACCCGACGGACAACCCGACGTACATCGGGTTGCGGGAGAACCGGTAGGGCCCCCACGTGACGAGAGCGTTCACGGGATGGTTCGGATGCGGCGTCGTCTTCGTACGGACAAACGTGAAGAGCGCCCATCCGCCGAACGCGAGCCCGGCGAGCGAGATCGCGGTGCCGGCGAAGCACGCCTCGCCCTCGAGGCGCGGCGGGAAGAGCGGCACGGGCAAGAGCCACTTGAGCAGGAAACCCGCGGCGAGCCCGGCCGCGAAGAGGACGGGCGGAATCACCGGGACGTTCGCGTTGTCCTCGCTCACGGGCTCGAACGCAGCATAGCGGGTCTTCGTCTCAGGGCCTCTCCGCGCGGCGCCGCGCGGGGCCTCCCTCCTGCTCCGCATCGGAGGGCAGCCAGCGGCGTACCGCGCCGTCGTCGGTGACGAGGCACTGCGGCCCGGGCAGTGCGCGCAGCTCGGTGGACAGCGCGCGGTTGCGGTCTGGGCTGTGGTACGGGACGAACCGGACGCGCTCGTCGCTCAGGAACTGGAGCGTGTAGGCCGTGTCGTATCCCGCGTGGCAGACCGAGTAACCCTCTTTCGCGATCGCCTTGAGCGGCGCCCGCGGGTCGGGCTCGCGCACGAGGGCCTCGACGGTGCCCTGCGCCCGCCGCGAGAGGAAGACGGCCGCGAGGAGCGCGAGCGCCGCCGGGACGATCGCGGCGAGGCCCGCGGGGATTTTCCGGTGCAAAAGTTTCGCCGCCTTGGCAACCGGGACGAGGAGGATCGCGAGCGCCGCTGGAAGGGCCGGCGTCAGGTAACGGTCCCCCCGAAAGTCGAGCGCCTTGAGGAGCGAGACCGCGGCCGCCATCCCCGCGATGGCCGCCACGAACGCGAGGCCGCGGGGCCACGGGCGCTTGAGGGCGAGGAACGCCGTGATCAGGAGCGCGGCGCCGGCGAGGAGTGGCGGCGGCATCAAGCCGTCGAGCCCGACGAACCGCCAGGCGTCCGCTGCGAGGAACCGCTGGAAGCGACCGGGAAGGCCCGACCACTGCCACCGCGGGACGACCGTGCCGAGGTGGATCTCGTACCAGCCGAAGAGGCGGCCCATCCAGACGGGCGCGTAGCCGAGGGCCGCGCCGGCGATCAGCGTCGTCGCGAAACGCATGCGCCGCGGCCCGGAGCGCAGGAGCGCCACGGCCGCGGCGGGCACGAGGACAAAGGCGATCGTCTGGTTCATCCACCAGCCGACTCCCGCGACGAGCCCGAAGACGAAGCGGCCCGCGGGGCGGTCCAGGATCGGCCGCGGCCGGGAGAGAGCGTCCGCCGCGAACGTGAACAGAACGGACCCCAGCGCGAACGCCATCTCGGGTCCGGCGCCGCTTCGGTTCAACGCCGAGAGGCGGATGAAGAACGGAGGGCCGATCGCCATCCAGAGCCCGGCGGCCAGTGCGACCGGCCGCCCGAAGAGCAGCGCGAGACCGAGGAAGAAGACGCAGATGCCGAACGCGATCTCGCCCATGCTCGCGAGGCGCAACGCGATCGGGCCGCCTTCCTCGCCGACGCCGGCCGGGTCCAGCGCCGCCTTGCGGATGCCCGCGGCGAGGGCCGGCGTCAGCGGGCCCATGTAGTTCTGGCCCCAGAAGAAGACGTCGAAGCCCCGTCCGTCGTGGATCTTCTTGGCCATGAGGCCGAAGATCGCGCTGTCGCCGTTCCAGCCGCGCGCGGAGGCGTCGCGCGTCAGGAGCGGAATCCTCACGAGGACGAAGACGGCGAGAATCGCCGCGAGCCCCACGAGCGTCGCCGCGCTCCGGAGCGCCGGACTCCGACCCGCTCCCCGCTCCTCCACGCCCCGAGGCCGCCCTCTACCTCGCGACGCCGAACCGCGTCAGGAGGAACGCCTCGTCGAGCGCGATCTCGTGCAGGAAGTCGTACCGCCCGGACGCGCCGCCGTGCCCGGCGGCCATGTTCGTCTTGAGGAGGAGCGGGCTCGCGTCCGTCTTGAGCGTGCGCAGGCGCGCGACGTACTTCGCGGGCTCGTGGTAGAAGACCTGGCTGTCGTTGAACGACGTCTTGACGAGCATCGCCGGGTACGCGCCCTTCTTCAGGTTCGTGTACGGGCAGTAGGTCCTGATGACGTCGTACTCGTCCTTCTTCGCCGGGTTGCCCCATTCTTCGTACTCGCCGACCGTCAGCGGCAGCGTGGCGTCGCTCATCGTGTTCAGGACGTCCACGAACGGCACGTGCGCGATGACGGCCGAGAAGAGATCGGGCCGCATGTTCACGACGGCACCCATGAGGAGGCCGCCCGCGCTGCCGCCCTCGGCGGCGAGGCGGTCCTTCGCGGCGATCTTCTCGGCGACGAGGTGCTCGCCCGCCGCGATGAAATCCGTGAACGTGTTCATCTTCTTCGCCATCCGCCCCGCGTCGTGCCAGGTCTTCCCCATCTCGCCGCCGCCGCGGATGTGCGCGACGACGTACGCGAACCCGCGGTCGAGGAGCGGGAGCCGGTCGGACCGGAACGAGACGCCGATCGAGATTCCGTACGAGCCGTAGCCGTAGAGGAGCGTCGGAAACGGCCCGTCCTTCAGCGTCTTTGTCTTGCCGTCAGCCGTCTTCGAGCGCCAGACGATCGAGAGCGGGATCTTCGTCCCGTCCGCCGCGGCCGCCCAGAGGCGCGCCGAGGAGTACTTCGTCCGGTCGTAACCGGGAACCTCCCACTCCTTCAGGAGCTTCGCCCTGCGCGCGTCCATGTCGTAGGCGAAGACGGACTGGGGCGTCACGAACGACTGGTAGACGTAGCGGAAGACGTTCGTGTCCCAGATGCGGTTCGTCTCGGGGGAGGCAGCGTAGACGGGCTCGGGAAACGCGATCGTGTGGGACGCCTGCGTGGTGAGGTTCCGCACCGTGAAACGCGGGAGCCCGCCCGCGCGCTCCTCAAGAACGAGGTAGTCCTCGAAGAGGTCGATCCCCGTGAGCATGACGTCGGGGCGGTGCGGGACGATCTCCTTCCAGTTCGCCCGGCCCGGCGCCCCGACGGGGGCCGTCACGAGCCGGAAATTGCGACCCCCGGAGTTGGTCCGGATGTAGAAGAGGCCTTCGCGGTGATCGAGGTCGTACTCGTGGTCCTGCTCGCGCGGGGCGACGAGAGTCCACGCGCCGTCCGGCGCGCCGGCCGGAAGCACGCGGGCCTCCGATGTCGTGTGACTCGAGCTTTCCATGACGAGCCACTCCCTGCTGCGTGTGCGCCCCACCGCCACGCCGAAGCGTTCGTCCTTCTCCTCGTAGACGAGCGCGTCGGTGGAGACGGGCGCCCCGACCTTGTGGCGGTAGAGGCGGTGCGAGCGCTTCGTCGTCTCGTCCTCGACCGCGTAGAAGAGCGTCCTGCCGTCCGCCGCCCACGCGACGCTCGTGACGCGCAGCATGCGCTCGGGAAGGAGTGCGCCGGTCTTCAGGTCCTTCACGACGAGCGTGTACTGGCGGAAGCCCGTGTCGTCGGTCGAGTACGCGAGAAGGCTCCCGTCGTCCGACGGGCGGAATGCGCCGAGGGACATGAACTTCCTGCCGGCGGCGAGTTCGTTCAGGTCGACGAGAACCTGCTCCTCGCCGCCCGGGTAGGGCCTGCGGCAATGGATGCGGTACTGCTTTCCCTTCTCGGTCCGGTAGTAGTACTGGAACGAGCCTTCGCGATAGGGAACGGAAAGGTCCGTCTCCTTCACGTGCGAGAGCATCTCGTCGTAGAGGGTCTTCTGAAGCGGCTCGGTCGGCTTGAGGACCGCGTCCGTGTAGGCGTTCTCGGCCTCGAGGTACGCCGCGACTTCCGGGTTCGGCTTGTCGCGCAGCCAGAAGTACGGGTCGGGCCGCGGGTCGCCGTGCAGGAGGTGGACCTTCTCCACCTTCTTCGCGGCGGGCGGCACCGGCGGCGCGGACGGCGCCGTCTGGGCGTTTGCGGGGGAAGCGGCGGTCGTCATCGTGAAGAGAAGAATCGGGAGGGACGCATGTCGCACGAAGGCCTCCAGTCCCGGGAACGCCGAGGTTACCTCACGCGCCGGGGAGGCCCTTTATCTGCATCTCCATGGCCTCGAGGCCCTCGAGGACGCGCATGGTCTGCGAGCAGCGTTCGCACTCCCCCGGCGCCTGCGGGCAGGGCTTCTCGGGGCAGAACGGCTCTTTCGCGGCCATGAGCAGGCCCTCGACGACGGTCTTGACGCGGGCGCGGACCGGGGATGTCGAGGGCTCGCGGAGCAGGCGGATCAGCTCCATCTCGGCGGGGCTGAGCATGGCGACGACGGGCTGGTTTCCCTGGCTCACGGGCGGCCTCCTAAGATGAGATCTTAGCGGGACTCCCGTCCGGTCCGATCGGATATGTGTGGCGTATCCTGTCACGACGATGTCCTCTGACAGCCAGCACGACGACACCCTGCTCGAGAAGCTCCACGCCCTTCCTCCCGAGAAGCTGGCCGAGGTGGAGGACTTCGTCGAGTTCTTACTTCAGAAGGACGAAGACCAGCAACTCCGTCAGGCGGCCATGAGGATGTCCGAGCCCGCCCTGCGAGAGGCTTGGGACAACCCCGAAGATGCCGCCTACGACAAACTTTGAGTTCGGCGATCTGGTCCTCGTCGATTTCCTGTTCACGTCTCTGGCCGGCACCAAGAGAAGACCCGCCGTCGTCGTCAGCTCGCGCCAGTACAACCAGCGCCGGCTCGATGTGATCCTGATGCCGGTCACGAGCAAGCTGCGCTCGCCGCTCCCGTTCGGCGAGACGCTCCTCGCCGATTGGCAGAAGGCGGGGCTCTTGGCGCCGAGCGCCGTCAAGCCGATCCCTCTGACGTTCGAGAAAACGCTTGTCCTCAGGACACTCGGGCGCCTGGAGACCGCCGACCGTCACGCGCTCGAGACAACGCTCCGCTCGATCCTGTCGGCAACCTGACACACCCACGCCCGCGGGCTCCGGCGTTCGACCCGCTGGGGCTTCGTCGCGAGCACCTCGAGGCCGCGCGGTGCGATCTGGAAGTGCCCTCTCTTGGGAGAAGCCAGAAGGCCAGCCCGCTGCAGATACACCTTGGCCCAGGCCACCCGGTTATTGAAGACAGTGCCGGCCGCTTGGGAGCAGAAGCGCGCGCTCTTCGTCTGTAATGTGCAGCTTGCCGGCCAGCCAGTAGCGGGCCTCCTGAGGCATGCTCCCTATCGTCCGTTGCGGCCATCTGCAACAGAGGAAGTATCAAACTCTGGAAGTCGGGGACGGCCACTACAACGCCTTCCCCCCGTTGACTCATTTGGGAAGTACGTCTCGACCGATCTGAGCCTTTCTCGAAGCCGGTCCACGCGACCGAACGGCCAGCGATCGATCAGGGTGGTCAGATTCTGGCTCACTCGTTCATTCTATCGTTATGAATCATTGACGCACGAGGGCCGCGAGCGCGCGCGAGGCCCGGTCGATTTTCCGGAAGACCGGGATGCCGCCGCGCTGGAGGACCATGACGAAGTCGTCGTAGAGGCGGCCGGAGTCGACGTTGACGACGACGGGCTTTGTCGTCGCGCGGAAGAGGCGCAGGAGCTCCTGCGCGAGGGATGATTTCGAGAACAGGTTCTCCGCGTGCGCGCCGAACGGGTCGGGCGCAAGGATGTCGAGCGCCGGCGTCACCGGGATCGGCGAGACGAGGAGCATGTCCACTTCCGGGTCGTCGAGCATCGCCGCCGCCGCTTCGACGAACGCGGGTGTGTCGGCCATCGGCGTTGCGTCGACGGGGTTTGCCGCGTGGGCGATCCCGGGCAGGCAGGCCTTCAGGCGCGCGAGCGTCGCGGGCGTCAGCGCCGACGGCACGAGGCCGTAGAGCTTGTCGAGGACGGCCGAGCACTCGAAGCCCGCGTTCGAAAGCACGGCGAGGCGGCGGCCCGCGGCAGGCCGGTCTCCGAGCATCGTGTGGACCTTCGTGAGGTCCTCGAACATGTCGAGCGTCTCGGCGACCTGGACGCCCGCGCCCTCGAGGAGAGACTTCGCAACCGCGTAGTCGCCCGCGAGCGAGGCCGTGTGGCTCTTCGCGGCCTCGGCGCCGAGCGCGGTCTGCCCCGCCTTGAAGACGACCACGTGCCGGCCCTCGGCCGTGACGCGCCGTGCGGCCTTCACGAAGCGCTCGCCGTCGCCGGGCGCGAAGCCCTCGACGTAGAAGACGAGGAGGCGGACGCTTTGATCGTCAGCAAAATAGGTGAGGAAGTCCGCCGCCGTCAGGTCCATCTGGTTGCCGTAGGAAATGGACGCGCGCGGGAAGACGATCCCGTCGAGGTTGCTCGTAAGCGAGACGAGGTACGCGCCGCTCTGCGACACGGCGACGAGCGAGTCGCCCGGCGCGTCGTGGAACGGCAGCTTGTACTGCGGCAGGAAGAACGTGTTGTACTGCCGCTTCGACACGATCCCGAGGCAGTTGCCGCCCACGAGGACCGGCCCGCCGTCGGGTCGCGCGTGCCCGTCGGCGAGCGCCTTGCGGAGCGCGGCCTCGAGGTCGCCGCGGCCCGCCTCGCCAAAGCCCCCGGGGATCAGGATGATCGACTCGGCCTTCCCGTCCGCGAGCGCGGCGACGACGCCGGGCGTGGCAGTCGCCGGCACGGAGACGACCGCGAGGTCGACCTTCTCCGGCAGGTCCGCGACGGACGCGACGCATGGGACGCCGTCGATCGACTTCTCCCTGGGGTGGACGGCCCAGAGCTTCCCGTACGCGACACCCTCGGACTGCCTGAGGTTCTTCAGGATGATGCGGCCCGGGTTCGGGCCGGACGCGGACGCGCCGATGACGGCAGCGCTCCGAGGAGCGAGAAGAGCGGAAATCTTTGCGAGGGGGCGCGACGCGCGTTCTGCGCGTCGCGCCGAGAGACGCGCCTTGCCGTCCGCTGCGACCCACCGGCCGTCCGCGCAGAGCAGGAGGGGATTGACTTCCAGTTCTTCGAGCGTCGGATTGCCGAGAGAATTCGAAGGAGAAAAGGAAAGAGAGAGATTCTTAGAAAGTGATTCGAGCAGAGCCGCCACGTCGTCGAGCACGAGGGGCGCCTGCGCGCGGGCTCTATTACCTTCAAAGAAAATCTTCAGCGCCGGAGACTTTTCGACTGCGGCCTGGAGGCCCTGCTTCACTTCCCCCGGTCTGAGGATCGCGGTCGTGTGGCCCGGTGCGAGACTCCCGTACCACTCCGTCAGCAGCCCTCCCAGGCCGAAGACGAGGACCGGCCCGAACGCGGGGTCGTTCTTGTACGAGAGGAGGGCCTCGGCCGCGGGCGTCCCCGTGGCGGGGACGAGCTTCTCGACGACGAGGATGCCCGCGCGCGACGCGCCGGGGGCGCGGCGTCCCACCTCTTCCCACATCTTCTTCGCCGCAGTGGCAACGGAAGAAGAAGATTTCTTAGAAAGTGAGACTCCTCCGACGTCGGACTTGTGAGCGAGATCCAGCGAGGCGATCTTGAGGACGACCTCGCCCCCCGCGCCTTCCCTCTCTAAACCTTCTAAGAAATTTTCAATCTCCGTCGGAACCTGCCCTGGCGCTCCCTGCCAGAAGACGTGTCTCGGGACGTCGAACCCCGCGGCGGCGAGGAGCGCGTAGACCTCGTGCTCGAGGAGCGCTCCCGGCGTCATGCGCCCGGGTATCCCCGCATCTGGAGCTGCATCGCCTCGAGGCCTTCCAGCATGCGGGTCACCTGGACGCACTGGTCGCAGTTCGCGTGAACGCTCGCGCAGGGCGCGCCGTCGGCCATGTGCTCGGGGCACTTCGGCTCGCGCGCCAGCTCGATGAGGCCTTCGACGAGCGCGTTCACGCGCGTTCTCAGGGCGGACTCCGGGACCTCGCGCAGCGCGTTCACGAGACGCCACTCGGTGGGGGTGAGGCTGTGGGTCGTGTTGTTTTCCATCGTCCCCTCCGTCAGTTGCCGGGAGCCGTGACGGACTTTACTCCCCATGCAAACGCTTCCTCGTTCAGCGGGATGAGCGCGCACTTGTCCTTGAGGGCCTGCCTCAGCGCGGTCTTGAACGTCTCCTCCGGGAAGAGGCCCGTCGCGGCGCAGAGCGCGCCGAGCGCGACGACGTTCTTGACCATCGCCTTGCCGAGGTCGACCGCGATCTCGGTGCACGGGACGCCGACGAGCCGGACACCGTCCGCAACCTTCGGGACGTCGTGGATGACCGAGCTGTCGTACACGATGGTCCCGCCGGGCACGACGTCCGGCGCGAACTTCGCGAGGCTCGGCGCGTTGAAGGCGACGAGGATCCTCGGGTGCGGCGAGGCCGGAGACAGGACCTCGTCCTCGGCGACGTGGACGTCGGCGTAGGACGTGCCGCCACGCGACTCCGGGCCGTAGCTCGGGATGTGCGTCGCGTCGAAGCCTTCGGAGATCGCGGCCCGCGCGATGAGCATCGCGGCCGTCTGCGCGCCGTCGCCTCCAGAGCCCGCGAGCTTGAGTGCGACGTCCTTGCCGCCGAGGTGCTCGGGGAAGCCCTTCATGAAGCGCGGCGGCTTCTCCGCGGAGGCGCCGACGAGGCTCGCGAGACGCGCGCCGTCGAAATTCGGGGCGGGCGGCTTCGCGTGCGGCTCCACGACGACGTCCTTCTTCACGCCGAGCGGGAAGACCGGGAGCATGGATTCCTTGACCCAGCGCTCGGTCTCCTCGGGCGTCAGCCCGAGGTGCGTCGGGCACTCCGCGAGGACCTCGACGAACGCGAAACCACGGCCCTCGACCTGCATCCTGAGGGCCTTCGTGATCGCTTTCTGGGCCTTGATGCGCTGCTTCGCGTCGTACAGGGCCACGCGCTCGACGTACACGGGCCCGTCCAGCCCCGCGATGAGCTCGGCCATCTTCATCGGCTGGCCCATGAAGGCCGTCCGGCCGTCCGGGCTCGTCGAGCTCTTCTGGCCCATGAGCGTCGTGGGCGCCATCTGGCCGCCCGTCATGCCGTAGATCGCGTTGTTCACGAAGATGACCGTGATCGGGATCCCGAGCTGCGCGGTCGAGACGATCTCCGCGAGGCCGATCGACGCGAGGTCTCCGTCGCCCTGGTAGCTCACGACGATCGAGTCGGGGTTCGCGAGCTTGTGGCCGATCGCGACGGCCGGGGCCCGGCCGTGGGCGGCCTGCGTGTTGCCGACGTCGAAGTAGTAGTAGAGGAAGACGGAGCAGCCGACGGGCGAGACCGCGACCATGCGGTCCTGCACGCCGAGCTCCTCGATCGCCTCGGCGAGGAACTTGTGCGCGAGGCCGTGGCCGCAGCCCGGGCAGTAGTGCGTCGCGTGCGCCTTGAGGCCCTGGCCGCCGGAGTGCCGCTCGAAGTTCTCGTAGAAGACGCTCACGCGGTCACCTCCTGGCGGGAAAGGACCGCTTTGACGACCTCTCCGGTCTGCGGCAGGACGCCGCCCATGTGGCGGACGGATTCGATCGGGGGCGTGGCGAGACCGGCGTGCGAGAGGGCGAGGCGGAGCTCGTCCTCGAGCTGGCCCGCCGACGCCTCGACGACGACGACGCGCCGGGCCTTCGGGAGGAGCGGTTTCAGCGCGTCGATGGGGAACGGCCACACGGAGACGGGGCGGAAGAGGCCGGCCTTGACCCCCTGCCGGCGCAGCGCCTCGACGGCGCCCTTGGCCATGCGGGCCGGCGTGCCGATCGAGACGACGAGGACCTCCGCGTCGTCGCAGAGGAAGAGGTCGGCCCGCTGCTCGGCCGCGCGCATGCGCGCGTACTTCTCGTTCAGGCGGACGTTGAAGGTCTCGAGGTCCTTCTCGTCGAGGTAGATCGACGACATCAGGTTCCCGCGGTGCGCCGCATCGCCCCAGACGGCCCACTCGGGGAGGCCCGGCTTGACCATCGTCTCGGGGAGGACGACCTTGCCGGTCATCTGGCCGAGGTAGCCGTCCGCGAGGAGGATCACGGGGTTGCGGTACTTGAACGTGAGCGTGAACGCGAGACGGGAGAGGTCGAGCATCTCCTGCGGCGTCGAGGCCGCGAGGACGATCGCGTGCGTATTGCCGTGGCCGAGGCCGCGGCAGGCGAGCTTCACGTCGGACTGCTCGGGCGCGATGTTGCCGAGACCGGGGCCGCCGCGCATGACGTCGACGAAGACGCCCGGCACCTCGGACCCGATCATGTAGGAGATGCCTTCGAGCATCAGCGAGAAGCCCGGCGAGGACGTGAACGTCATGCACGGGAGGCCCGCGCCGCCGCAGCCGTACATCATGTTGACGGTCGCGACCTCGCTGACGGCCTGCAGGAAGACGCCGTCGAGGCGCGGGAGCAGCTTCGCCATCAGCTCGGCGCCTTCCGTCGAGGGCGTGATCGGGTAGCCGTAGACGTGCCGGCAGCCCGCGAGGAGCGCGCCGACGGCGGCCGCGTAGTTGCCCTTCAGCACGAGCGGCTCGGTCTTCGGAAGGGGGACGATCTCGGGCGGAATCGCAACCGGCTTCGGGCGCTGGCTGGCGCGCTCGCCGAAGAGCTTGGCCGGGTCCTGGAGCTCGAAGTCCTCGCTCGCCTTTGGCTTCGCCTCGGGCCTGAGCCCGTACGGCTCGGGGCAGGCGTCCATGCACAGGCCGCACGCGTTGCAGTGGTCGAGGTTCAGCACGACGGGCACGAGGCCCGTCAGCGGGTTGATCTCGTGGCCTACTTCGATGCAGTTCTTGGCGCAGGCTTCGATGCAGCGCCCGCAGCCTTTGCAGAACTCGTCGAGCAGGAAGGGTTTCGGTCGTTCACGAACGGGGCCCGGACTGGCCATGGAGGACCCTCCGGGACGAAATTTGACGACCTCCGCAACTTTTCCGCCAGAGAGCAGATGAATCAGTGTCTCAAGTCATTCAGTAAGAAGTACCTGCGCCCCCTCCGCCGAAACTGCCGCCGCCCCCCGAGAAACCGGGCTCGTCCGGAGGCTTCGCGGCCGGCGCGTGGGCCGCGAGAACGGGCACGAGCTCGGCCGCGCGAAAGGCCGTCTCGTCCGTGAAAAGGGGGTCCGCCGTGAAGCCGCGCCGCTCGCCTCCGGGCCCCCGGGAGAGCCACCGGTTCAGCGCGAGCGCCCCCCCGATGAGGAGCGCTCCCGCCGCCGCGAGGACGACGCGCACGTCGAGGGCGTGGACGTACGCGCGCAGCGTCACGAGCGAGAGCGCGACGAGGATCAACCCTGCGTCGAGGAGGATCTTCCGGCGCCGCACGACGCCGCGCAGGAGCACCGCGAGCGGCACGAGGGCGGTCGCGAGGATGGCCGCGGCGCGCGCGCCGTCGCCCGGCCAGGATTCCGGCATGGAGCGCGCGTGCCTTCCGAGGTGCTCGATCGTCCGGTGGTCGAGCGACCAGACGTTCACGCCGACATAGACGGCCGCGATCCCGCAGAGGACGAGCCCCCAGGCGCAGGCGCGGTGCGCGGGCGCCCAGGAGGGCCGGTCCGTGAAGCGGCCGGCGACGGCGCTCAGGGCGACGCCGCCCGCGACCCAGAGCAGCCGCCCGTGCGGCGCGCGCGCGAGGAGGACGAAGAGGGCGCCGGCGGCGAAGCCCGCGAAGACGGGGTTGCCCCAGCGGTACGCAGCGAGAGCCAGCACGAGCGCCGCGCCCAGAAGGACGAGATTTGGTCCGGCGGGTTCGGAGATATGAAGAGTTTCTTCGAGTAGAAGGAAAAGGCCTCCCACGAGCAGGACGATGCCCCAGAGCGAGGCCGCCTCGACGCCTCCCCGGAGGGCCATGGCGGGAGAGCGGGCCTGGAGCTCGGCGACAACCAGGAACGCCGCGCCGAATACCGCGCACAGAACCCAGGCGCCGGCCGCGTTCGGGCGCGCCGCGGCGGCGAACGCGCCGAAGATGGCGAGCAAGATGAAGCTGCCGAAGACGAAAGTGAGGATCCGCCACAGCGGTGCGGGCAACGTGCGCGGCTCCGGGTACCGGCGGGAGATTTCTTCGAAGGTGCCCTCGCTCACGGCGCCTGCTCTCTTCCAGCCGCGGGCGGCGGCGCGAATCTCCTCGACGCGTTCGGCCGCGACCCATTCCCCTTTCAAAGAATCCTCATGCGGCGGTGGGCGAGGACGACCGCCACGAGTGCGGCGCAGCCGAGGAGGGCGGCGAGGAGAAGCCGGAAGGCGGCGTCGCCTCCCTCCGCGCCCTCGAAGACCGCGCGCAGAACGCCGAGGTACGCCGCGAGGACCGCCTGCGCGAACGGCAGCGTGCGCTTCCACCGGTAGGACGCCGCCGCGACGGCGGCTGCGACCGCGAGGAGCGCGACCAGCCACACGACCCAGTCGAGCTCCGATCCGAAGACACCCGACAGGAGGCCGCCGAAGACCAGAAGAACGCCCGCGTTCACCCAGACGTCCTCGAAGTGGGCCTTCTTCCCCGCGCGAGCCGTCACGATTCCGGCGGCCGCGAAGAGCGCGCCCGTCGCGAGCGCCTCCCAGCGGAGCCGCACGACGTCGCCCGGGCCGAGCGACGCGTGCGCGACGCTAAGCGCGAGGCCGCGCCACGCCGCGAAGGATGCGAGCGCGAGCGAGAGGAGCATCCGCGAGTCGAACCGGTACGCTAGCGCGCCGTAGAAGACCGCGACGACGAGGAGGTGGAGCGGCCAGGCGGGGCCGAGCAGGCGCGTCTGCGCCTCCACCCAGGCGAGATCGGCGGCCGCGAGAAGCGCGCCGAGGAGGAGGACGTAGTCGAACGCGGCGTGCGCCGAGGCGGCTTCCCCCCACGACGGCGGCGCGGCCTTCCGCCAGGCCCACGCGAGACACGCGCTCGCCGCGAGGCCGACGGCCCCGGCGATCGCCGACGGGCCGATCCGGTCGACGTTCTCCTTCAGAAAGAGCCCAACGCCCGAGACGAGGAGCAGGACGCCGAGATAGAGCACCGCGCGCAGCTCGGCGCGGACGGACACGAGATCGCCCCGCGCCACCCGCCCCGGGCGGGCGGCCTCCTCGTCCGTCAGGACGCCGGCGGCGTTGAGAGCCGAGACGGCTTCGGCGACCTCGGGGCTCGCGCTCATCGGGGGCCCAGCATAGGGCGGAAACCGTTCCCCTGCGTTACAGTAGAGGGCGCATGGCACTCCGAATCGTCGTCGTGGGCGCCGGGGGGCAGCTCGGTCAGGCACTCGTGCGCGAGCTGCGCAAGACCGGCCACGAAGTCGCCGCCCTGACGCGCGCCGCGCTCGACGTCACGCAGCGATTCGCCGTCCTCGACCGCGTCGCGAAGCTCCAGCCCGAGGTCATCGTGAACGCGACCGTCCTCGGCGTGGACGCCTCGGAGGACGACCCGAAACTGGCGCTCTCCGTGAACGCGTTCGCGGTCAGGAGCCTCGCGGACGTCGCCCGCTCCGCAAACGCGGCGCTCGTCCAGTACTCCTCCGACTACGTCTTCGACGGCATCGCCACGGCGCCCTACCGCGAAACCGACAAGCCGAACCCCGTGAACGTGTACGGCGCGACGAAGCTCCTCGGGGAGATCTACGCGCAGAACGCGCCCCGCGGGTATGTGATCCGCGTCGAGGGCCTCTTCGGGACGCCCGGCAGCAAGGGGACGATCGACAAGATGATCGCGGAGGCGAAGCAGGGCCGGACGATCACGGCGTTCTACGACCGCAAGGTCTCCCCCGTCCACGTGGACGACGTCGCGGCCGCGACGCGGCGGCTCGTCGAGAAGAAGGCGACCGCAGGGATCTACCACTGCGTGAACTCGGGGTTCGGGACGTGGCACGAGATCGCCCTCGAGATCGTGCGCCTCGCCGCGAGCCCGTCCAACGTGATTCCCGCGTCACTCGAGCGTTCCGGGCTTCGCACGGCGCGCCCGCTCTTCTCGGCGCTGTCGAACGAGAAGCTCGCGAACGCCGGCATCGACCTCGCACCCTGGCAGTCCGCGCTCGAGCGCGCGGTCCGCGAGGCGCCCGCGCCGGCGAAGCCGACCTCGGGCGTCCGGCCGCGGGCCTGACGCGTCAGCGCCCGGTCAGAACCACGAACGCCCAGTTCGCCGCGAGCGCAAGGCCCGCGGCCCCGCCGGCCCAGCGCGGCGGCGGGAGGTCCGGCACGCCCTGCCCGCGCAGCGCGCGGACGAGCGCGACGAGGCCGCCGGCGAAGAAGACCGCGACGCCGAGCGTCACGAGCGGGTTCCACGCGAGCGCCGCGCCGAGATCCAGCTGCGCGAGCGCGAGGAGCGCGCGCGTGCCGCCGCACGTCGGACACGGCACGCCGCTGATCGCGCGGAACGCGCAGGCGGGCGCGCCCGCCGCAAGGTCGCGCGCGAAGGGGGCGGCCGCGGCGCAAAAGAGCGCCGCGCCGCCCCAGAGAAACGCGAGCTGGCGTCCGGGGGTCACGCTACCGGTTGAGCGCCGAGAAGAGCGCCGCCCCGGCGAAGATCATTCCGATCGCGGCACAGCCGCAGCACAGGACGACCGGCAGCAGGATGCCCATCAGCGCCTTGCCCTGGTTCGCCTTGTGGAGCTGCTGAACGCCCAGCATCATCAGGTAGATCCGCCAGACGAGCGCCACGAACCCGCCGACGAAAGGGATCACGTAGGCGATGTGCGCGATTGACGAGTACGACACGACGCGGAACGTCCCCTCGAACTGCGACTTCGAGCCCGCGAGCGCGCCCACGATCATGAACGACACGTGGAAGATCGCGCTGCCGATGAAGAGCCCGATCACGATGAAGATCGGCGCGAGGATGATGTTCGCGATGAGGCCACCGCCGCCCATTCCCATCGCCCCGAAGCGGCTGTACTGGGCCGGCAGCATCTTCATCAGCCCGGCTCCGAACATCGTGCCCCAGACGGCGTTGAAGATGGCGCCCACCCACGCGATGATCACCGCAAAGAGCAGGGGGCGCGTGTAGTCGCCCGTCTCGCGGGTGCGCGCCCAGGCCTGGTCGGGCGCCGTGATGAAGAGCTTCGCGGTGTCCAGGAACGACTCGGGGCCGATCGCCTGCGTCTCCCAGGCGAGGCCGGGGCCGGAGGGCAGGACCGGCGGCGGGCCCTGTGGCGGAGGTGGAGGCGGCGGCGGATATCCGGATCCGGGCGGCGGAACGCTCGACATGAAGTCCTCCTCTCGATTGGTTGCCCCGCATCCTAACGCTGCTACGCTCGGGGGACGTAATTCCCGGAGGAAAACGCATGCCGCGTCCCCGCCCCGCCGTTCTCGCCGCCCTCCTGACCGCCCTCGTCCTCGCGCAGTTCGCGCGGGCCGCCGACGCTCCCGTCGCAGACGCCGCGAAGAAACCGTTCGGCGTCGACGACCTCTGGTCCGTCAAGAGAGTCGGCTCCCCCGTCCTTTCGCCCGACGGCGCGCGCGCCGCCTACGCCGTGACCGCCTACGAGGGCGACGAGATGAAGGCGAACGCCGACCTCTTTCTCGTGGACGTCGCCTCGGGCGCCTCGCGCCGCCTGACGGCGAACAAAGCCTCCGACACCTCGCCCGCCTTCAGCCGCGACGGCAAACGCCTCGCGTTCCTCTCCAAGCGCGAGGGTGACACCGCGGCCCAGCTCTACGTCCTGCCGCTGGACGGCGGCGAGGCCGAGCGCCTCACGGAGATGCCGACCGCCGCCGCGAACCCGAAGTGGTTCCCGGACGGCACGCGCATCGCGTTCCTCGCGAACGTCGTCGCGGGCGCGGAGTCGCCTGAAGAAACGAAGAAGGCGCTCGAGAAGCGCGAGAAGAACCCCGTCAAGGCGCGCACGAGCGAGAACCGCCTCTTCCGCTACTGGGACCACTGGCTCACGGACGGCGAGTACCCGCACCTCTTCGTCGTGGACGTCGCCACGAAGAAGGTCACGGACCTCACGCCCGACAGCAAGCGCTACTTCGGCCTCGACGAGGGCGGGTCGTTCGACATTTCGCCCGACGGCAAGTCCCTCGTCTTCGCGGCGAACAGCACGCCCGAGCCGTACACGACGCTCAACTGGGACCTGTTCCTCGTTCCCGCGTCCGGCGGCGAGGTGAAGAACCTCACGCTCTCCCGCCAAGGCGAGGACGTGAACCCCGTCTTCTCGCCCGACGGGAGGACGATCGCGTTCGGGACGCAGCTCAAGGCCGACGGCTGGCCCGACTACACACGCCTCGCGCTCCTCGACGTCGCGACCGGAAAGGTCGCGCTCCTGACGGACGGATGGGAGAGCTCGTGCGGGGGCTGGGCGTTCGCGAAGGACGGAAAGTCGATCGTCTTCACGGCCGAGGCCCGTGCGCGGACGAACCTCTACGCGATCCCCGTCTCTGGCGGGACGCCACGCCTCGTCTGGAGGGGCGGCACGGCCGCCGGAGCGTCCGTCACGCCGGGCGGCGAGGTCGTCTTCCAGCGCCACGACCTGAACCACCCGCCCGAGATCGCGGCCGTGATGCTGGACGGGACAGGATTCCGGATGCTCACGCACGTCAACGACGCGCTCGCCGCCTCGTGGAGCCTCGGCGCCGTGGAGGACGTCACGTTCAAGGGCGCCGCGGGCGACGAGGTCCAGATGTTCGTCGTGGCGCCGCCGGGAGCCGAGGCCGGCAAGAAGTACCCGCTCGTCCAGCTGATTCACGGCGGTCCCGTCGGCACGTTCGGGGACGCGTTCTCGTTCCGCTGGCACCCGCACGCTTTCGCAGCGCCGGGCTACGTCGTCGCCATGGTGAACTTCCACGGCTCGTCGAGCTTCGGGCAGAAGTGGGTCGAGTCGATCCTCGGCGCGCACCCGGACAAACCGTTCACGGACGTCATGAAGGCGACGGACGTCCTGATCGCGCAGGGGCGCGTCGACGCCTCGCGCATGGCCGCGGCCGGCGGCTCGTACGGCGGCTTCCTCGTGAACTGGATCGCGGGCCACACGGACCGCTTCAAGTGCCTCGTCTCTCACGCGGGCGTCTACGACCTCATGGCGCAGTTCGCGTCGGATGCGACGTACGGGCGCCAGCACTCCTACGGCGGCTCGCCGTTCACGAACCGCGACGCCGTGGAGAAGTGGAGCCCGAACCGCTACGCGGCCGCGTTCAAGACGCCCGTGCTCATCGTGCACGGCGAGAAGGACTACCGCGTGCCGATCGGGCAGGGCCTCGAGTTCTACGGCACGCTCACGGCCAAGGGCGTCCCGGCGCGCCTCGTCTACTTCCCGGACGAGAACCACTGGGTTCTCAAGGGCCCGAACGCGAAGCTCTGGTACTCCGAAGTCCTCGGGTGGCTCGACCGCTGGATGAAGTAGGCCCGTGAAGTACACGACCCTCGGCCGCACCGGCGTCACGGTCTCGCGCCTCGCGCTCGGGTGCATGTCGTACGGGAATCCGGCGTGGCGCCCGTGGGTGCTCACGGAGGAGCAGGCCCGGCCGTTCTTCCGCCGCGCGCTCGAGGCCGGCATCAACTTCTTCGATACCGCCGACATGTACTCGTTCGGCGCCAGCGAGGAGGTCACGGGCCGCGCGCTCCGGGAATACGGGCGGATGGAGGAGATCGTCCTCGCCACGAAAGTCCACTTCCCGATGTCGAAGGGCCCGAACATGGGCGGCCTCTCGAAGAAGCACGTCGTACAGGGCTGCGAGGCGAGCCTGAAGCGCCTCGGCGTCGAGACGATCGACCTCTACCAGATCCACCGCTGGGACGGGTCCGTGCCGCTGGACGAGACGCTCGCGGCGCTCGACCAGCTCGTTGCGCAGGGCAAGGTGCGCTACCTGGGCGCCAGCTCGGGCCCGGCTTACAGGTTCGCCAAGGCGCTCGCGCTCTCGGACGCCCGGGGCTGGGCGCGCTTTGCCTCCATGCAGAATCACTACAACCTCCTCTACCGCGAGGAGGAGCGCGAGATGCTGCCGCTCTGCCGTGAGGAGAAGATCGCCGTGATTCCATGGTCGCCGCTGGCGCGCGGCCTTCTCGCCGGCACGCGCGCCAGCGCGCAGGCGGCCGCCACGACTCCGCGCGGCGCGGCCGACGACTACACGGGAAAGCTCTACGATTCCCCGTCGGATGAGGACGTGATCGCGGCCGTCCGGGAAGTCGCCGCCGCACGCGGATGCCCGCCGGCGGAGGTCGCGCTCGCGTGGCTCCTCTCGCGGCCGGGCGTCACGGCACCCATCGTGGGCGCGACGAAGCTCGAGCACCTCGAAGCTGCGCTGAAAGCCGTCGACACGGTCCTCTCGGACGACGAGGTCGCGGCCCTCGAGGCGCCGTACCGGCCGCACGGCGTCCGCGGGTTCGCGTGAGACCGGACGGGCGCGAAGCGTCCGTTCGTGATCCAATAAAGCGACCGACTCAAACGCGATGACGTTTCCGTCCAGCGCTCTCTGGGCTTTCGCAGCGGCCGCCCTCGCCTTGGGGGCGTGGCTGCTCCATCGCTATCGCGTTGCCCGCCTCGTCCGCCGCGAGCGCGAGCTCACGCGCGAGCTGAGGGAGAAAACGTTCGAGCTGAGGGAGAAGACGGCCGAGCTCGAGCAGTCGAACGCCCTCCTCGCCGAGACCTCCCTCACGGACAAGCTCACGGGCCTCAAGAACCCGCGCTTCGTCGAGGCAGCGATCGGGATGCTCCTCGCACCGGCGCGCAAGCCCCTGCGCGACCCCGAGCAGCGGACCGAATGCGTCGCGATCCTTCTCGCCGACGTCGACGGGCTCGACGACGTCAACGACGCCTTCGGGGGCGAGGGCGGCGATGCGGTCCTCCAGGCCGTCGCGGACGCGATCTCCGCCTCCGTGCGCGGCGGCTCGGTCGTCGCCCGCTGGAGCGGCGACGAATTCCTCGTCGTGGCGCGCGTGCGGTTCGGCGGCGAGGCCGGCGCGCTCGCCGTGCGCCTGAGAAACGCCGTCGCCACCTGGGTGAAGGCCGGCTCCGGCGAGGGCGCGAAGCCCGTCACGATCTCGATCGGCTTCTCGGTCGAGCCGCTCGTGCGCGCTCGGCCGCACCTCGCGTCCTTCCGCGACCACCTCCAGCTCGCAAGCGGCGCGCTCCGGCGCGCGAAGGCCGCCGGGGGGAACCTCGCATGCGGCTGGCGCGTGAACGAGGAAGCCGTCGAGGCCGCGATCACGCTCCACGGCGAGCCCGGGGCCGTGCGCGTCCTCCGGAAGCCGGACGAGGCCGAGACCGCGGGCCTCATCTCGCTCGCGCTCGAGCGCCGCGAAGGCTGACGCGCTCAGCCCGGGATCAGGAGGATCTTCCCCGCCGTCCCGCGCCCTTCGAGAGCCCGGTGGGCGGCCGCGGCGTCGGCGAGCGGAAGCTCGCGGTCGATCCGGAGGGGGAGCGAGCCGTCCTGGACCCAGCCGAGGACGTCCGCGGCCCGTGCGAGCAGCTCGTCGCGCGATGCGACGTAGGCGAAGAGCGATGGACGCGTCAGGAAGATCGAGCCCTTCGCGTTCAGGATCTGCGGGTCGATGGCCGGAGCCGCCCCGCTCGACTGCCCGAAGAGCGCCATCGTCCCGCGCGGGACCAGGACGTCGAGGCCTTTCTCGAACGTCGTCTTTCCCACGGAGTCGAAGACGGCCGCGACGCCCTTGCCGCCAGTCAGCCGCTTCGTTTCGGCCACGAAATCCTGCTCCGTGTAGAGGATGACCTCGTCGGCGCCGGCCGCCCGCGCGAGCGCGGCCTTCTCCGGCGTCGAGACGGTGCCGATGACGCGGGCGCCGCGCTTCTTCGCGATCGCGCAGAGGAGAAGCCCGACGCCGCCGGCGGCCGCGTGGACGAGGCACGTGTCGCCGGGGCCGAGCGGGCGCGTCGACGTCGCGAGGTAGTGGGCCGTCATGCCCTGCAGCATCGCGGCGGCGGCCTGCCGGGTCGTCACGCCGTCCGGCACGCGCACGAGGCGCGCCGCGGCGACGAGGGCGCACTCGGCGTACGCGCCCTGTGCGTTCACGGTCGCGACGCGGTCGCCGGGCGCAACCTCCGTGACGCCGGGCCCGACCACTTCGACGACGCCCGCGGCCTCGCTGCCGGGAGTGAACGGGTACGCGGCAGGCTTGTAAACGCCCGTGCGGAAGTAAACCTCGATGAAGTTGACCCCGACGGCCCCGATCCTGACGAGCGCCTCGCCGGCCTTCGGCGTCGGATCGGGGACGTCCTCGTAACGCAACGCCTCGGGGCCGCCCGGAGCGTGGACGCGGATGGCTTTCATGGAGGGAAGTCTACGGCGGGCCGCCCGGTCGCGCGTCAACGTCTGCGTGGGATGAAGGGGGGCGTCTCCGCGACAGCCGCGTGGCTGCTCTTCACGATCGCGAAAGAGTCGCGAACGACGCCGTCGATGCGCACGAAGCGGACGTCGAGGCGGCCGCCGTTCGCGTCGATCACGAGCGAGCCGCGCTCGGCGAAGCTCCGGAGCATCGCCGGGTGATTCAGCGGACCGGTGCCGAGCTGCCCGCCGCTGCCCGCGACGACGTAGACGGCGCCGGCGTGCGGCGTCCGCGCTAAGGGCTTGCGGTACGGCCCGGTCCCCGCCGGGTCGCCCGAGCCGCCGCCTTTCTTCATGCCCGGCGTGAACGTCGTCGAATCTGCGTAGTGCCCGTCGAGGAGGAAGGAGCGCTCGTAGACGTGCGAGTGCCCGCAGAGGACGAGGTCCACGCCGCCGGCCTCGAGGATCGGGTTCACGTACTGGCGCATCTCGACGAGTTCGGTTTCCGTGTCCGAGTCGTGCGTGCCCTTCGTGTACGGCGGGTGATGCCAGTAGGCGACGATCCAGGTCTGCGCCGTCGTGGCGAGGTCGGCCGCGAGCCACGTGAGCATCGGGCTGCCGGGCAGCCGGCTCACGTCGTACGCGTCGAGGCAGACGAAGTGGACGTTTCCCGCGTCGAAGGAGTAATACGCCTCGCTGCCGGACGCGATGCCTCCGGCCTCCGCCGCCTTTGGCAGCCGGAAGATGTCGAAGTAGACGCCCGTCCCCGTGTTTCCGTTGGCGGAGCCGCCGTCGTGGTTTCCGAACGCCGGCCAGAGCGGCGTCGACGCCAGCTGCGCCGGGTAGGTCCCGAAGACCGCGGCCTGGTACTCGGCGTCGGTGCCCGCCACGTAGGCGTTGTCCCCGAGCATGAGCCACAGGTCCGCGGGTCGCGCTCCCGCGTACGCCAGGTACGCGTCGCGCACGGCGCGCGCGTTCGCGTCAGCCGTGCCCGAGTCGCCGACGGCCCAGATCCGGAGCGGCGCCGCGGCGCCCAACACCGGTGGCGTCACGAAGGATGCCGGCGCGGCCGGAGCGAGCGCGCCCGAGGCGGTTCCGACCGCGTAGTAGTACCGCGTCCGGGGGGCGAGGCCGGTCACGGCGATCGCGTGCTCGGTGACGGACGCCGCGTCCGAGAACACGACGGTGAGAGCCCCGGGGCTCGAACCCAGCAAGACCCGGCCGTCCACGGGCACGTCCGTCCGCCAGCAGACGACGACGGACGCACTCGTCGCGGTCTGCAAATACGGCCCGCGCGTCACGGCCAGCGCGAGCGCGCCGTGCGCGGCGAGAGAAAGGCCTGCGACGAGGACGTGGAATCCGCGGCGGATCACTCGAACCAGCCGTTCACATCCACGATCACGTCGAGTGCGCCCATTGCGCTGCTCGTGATCTTGAACGAGCCGGAAGCGTCAGAGGCGAGGCCCACGACGGCGTTGTTCGCGCGCGTCTGGCCGGCGCGGAAGGCGAGCGTCAGCGTGCCCGGAGGCGCCGGAAGGTCGCCGGGGTAAAGGACGAGCTGGCCGCTCGCGGACGCGTTCGTGACAGTGACGTTCGCCGAAACCGACCGGGCGGTCGCGGGCAAGCCGCACGAGCCCGCCGCCACGAACGTCCGGGTCGCGCCGGCGCCGAGGGAGGGTCCGCCGCCCAGGCCGGCGGGTCTCCGCGTGTCGAGAGCCCGGCACGGGACGAGCGTGTGGAAGGCCGTCCCGACGGGCCCGGCCACGCTCGTACTGGTCGCGACACCGGTGCTCGCGTTCCAGTACGAGCCGCTGGCGCTCGTCTCGAGGCGCACGGCGCGTACGAGGTACGTCGTGGAGCCTCCGGGCGCCGCCGTGTCGACGAAAGAGGCCCCGACGACGAGGGAGGGCGTGAGCCGCGTGAACGGGCCTCCGGCTCCGGCGCCACGGTAGACGTGGTACCCGGCGACCGCGTCCGGGGATGCGGTCCACGAAATGGCGGCGCTTCCTGCCCCGCCCGCCGCCGCCACATTCGAGACGGGCGCGACGACGTGCATCCGGAGCGTGGGGTCGCCCATGAGGGCGACGTGGACCGAGGGGCCATAGCCGTAGAAGTACGTCCCCGAGTTGTTCTGTGTCAGGCGCGCCGCATACCCGATCGTCTCGCCCATCGCCATGTGGTGCACGTGCCACGCGGGCCGGCCGGCCCAGGCGCACGTGAGGCCGTAGGTCGTCGTCGCGAGGGGCGCGCGCAGGAAGTCGTTCGAAACGTCCCAGTCCCCGAAGTAGCTCCCGAAGAGGAACGTGAACGCGGTCTTCGTGTCCGTCGCCGCGAAGTTGGACGTCGAGCCGACGCCGCCGGCGCCCTGGTAGTTCCCGCCGCCGCATCCGTAGGCCCAGAGATAGCCGCTCGTCCCGAGCGTCCCAAACCAGTCGAGCGCGAAGACGTTCGCGGGCCCGAAGAAGGCCGAGAACGCGCGCCACCCTGTGGACCCGAACGCCTCGCCGCCGAACGCGCCGAAGTTGTCGTCGATGAGCCCGCGCGCGGGCAGCGTCCAGGCCTTGACGCGGAAACCGTGGTCCTTGTTCAGGTACTGCCTGAGGAGATCGATCTCGGTCTTCGGAGCGAAGGCGGGCATGTCCGCAAGGTCCACGCGCCCAACGCCGAGCTCGACCGTGCTCCCGGGAGCGTAGCTCTGGTCGAACTTGCCGTCCCCCGCCACGTTGTTCTGCCGGCCGGTCCCGCCCAGGTTCTGGGTGTCCGTCCACGCGCCGTCCATCTCGCCGTAGTAGAGGTCCGCGGGCCACGCTCCCACGTGGTCCCCGTGCCCGTCGGGCGCGAGACTGCCGGAGTACGGCACCGGCACGTGCCCGAAGAGGAAGACGCTGTTCACCTTCGTCGGATCGGCGTCGTAGTCGGCCTTGACGAGCGCCTTGACGGACGGCACAGTCGCGCTGCGCGCGACGTCGTGGCGCAGCACCGTCCAGCCGTCGCCCGCGAGGTCGGCCTGGAGGCGCGCGAGCTCGGTCACGAGTCCCGCCGCCATCGTGGAGTCGACGACGAGAACCACCTTCCCCCGGTCCTCGACGAGGGGAAGCTCGATCCCCGTCGCGAGGTATCCGGTGCCCGAGACGGCCGCGCTCCGGGCTACCTGATACTCGTATCGCGTCCCGACAGCGACGCCGTTGTCCACGTAGCCCGTCGCCGAGCCCGCGAGGCTCGCCACGGCCGTTCCCCAGGAGGCGACTCCCCAGGCCTTCCGGTAGACGGTATGCGCCGTCGCGCCGGCAAACGCCGGCCAGGCGAGCGTGATCCTCGGCGGTGCACTCTGGACGACGGCCGTCACCTGGACCGCGTAGTCCGACGTCGCCTGCGCGGCGGCGCGCCCGGAGGGCAGGGCGACGCACGCAGCCCCCGCGAGCGCCCACACGAGGAGGCGCCGGGTCCGAGGACGATTGTCCATTTGCATGGAAGTGAAACCGTCTCACGCGCCCCGCGCGTCGTTCTACTTCGCCGTCAAGTCCCAGCTCCCGTTCACGGTGAACGCCGGGTTGCAGGCCGACGCGAAGCTGCCGGCGAGGTGCTTCTCGTCCGCGAGGGGCACCCACGCCTGCTGGCTGCAGTCCCCGACGGGAGCGACGAAATACGGGAGCCCGAAGAGGGCCGCCTGCCCGCCCGGCTCGCAGCGGAAGTTCCACGTCACGCCCGGCATGACCCAGCGCTGCGCGAGCGTCGGCTTCCTCTGAATCGCGAAGACCGTGTCGGCCGGGATCGGCTTCGTGGCCGCGTCCACGCAGTTGCACGTGTACCCGAACCAGGGGATCGTCGCGTCGATCGTGACCGTCCCCGTCATGTCGAAGGACGTGCCGTTCGAGTCCGTGAAGGAGCGCTTGAGCTCGGCGACGCCCTTGACCGTGTAGGCGACCTGGTCGAGGCCAGTCCTTCGGAGCGTGAACGTCCCCGCGTAGTCGTTCCCGACGATCTTCGCGTGCGAGACGAGGGTCACGTTGCTCAGCGTCGCCGTGCTCCCGATGAACGCCGAGACCGTGACCGTGTCCGGGCTTGGGGCCTTGGCTGGCGCCGTGTAGCTCGCGACGGCCTCGCCGGTGGCCGCGATCGTGCCGAACGTCCCGTTCCCGCCCTCGATCGTGTCGACGGACCACTTCGGGGAGATCGAAGCCCCCGGCTGCCAGTAGGGCGAGCAGCCTCCCGAGGCGGGCAGCCGACGGATCGTCAGCCGCTCCCTGAGGAGCGAGCCGCCGTCGCTCGAGGGCGGGAAGCACTGCTCGACCCAGAACTCCTGGCTCTTACCCGTCTCGACGTCCGTCGTCCCGCTCGGCGAGAGCCAGAGGTCGCCGACCGGCGCGTACCGGTAGCGGAAGATCGTCGCGAGCCCCTCGCGGAGAGCGGACGCTCCGCCCGTCGGCCCGGAGGAAATCGCCGGTCCGAGGCGCGAGAGCAGGACACTTACGCTCGGAACCGCCGCGTCCCACGCCGGTCCCTCGGTCCAGTACCAGTAGCCGTCTCCGTCCTGCTGCGCGATCCCGATCCCGCGGAGGCTGACCGAGGAGAGGTCCCCGGCGGCCGGGCGGAACGTCAGGCGCGCGGGCGCCGCGAAGGCAACATCCCCGGGGCTCACCTCGTACGCGGATGCGATCCCGCCCCAGGCGAGGTTCGTGAACGGCTGGAGCGTGAACGTCGTCGTGGCGGCCAGCGCTCCGGCCGGGACCGCGAGCGTGAGTTTCCCGTCCGAGGAGGTCAGCGAGCCCCCCGCGGCGCCGATCGACGCCGAGACGAGCGCCCCCGCGGGTACGCCCGGCCCCGTCGGCACGGGGTTCACCGTCGTGAGGAGACCGAGGACCGTCGTCGGGTCGCCAAGGTACGGATCGATCGCGGTGACGATCGCGGACCACCGGCCGTCCGCGCTCACGGACACGTGCGCGGCGCCGGGCGGAAGGCCGAGGTAGGACCCGAGGTTGTCCTGCTGGACGAAGCTTCCAGCGGGGACGACGACGGCTTTCGTGCTTCCGGCCGTGACGAAGGTGAGGGTCGTATCGCGCGCCTCGTGGTTGTACACGAGGAAGTTCGAACGGAAGCCCGTCGTGACGTCGGCCGTGGCGTTCACGGGGAACGACACGTGTGCGCCGGCGCCGTACGCGACGCCCGGGACGACCTCGGGGACGTCCGTGCCGAACGTCGCCGTCGCTCCCTGGTTGAACGTGCGCACCCACGTCTTCACGTCGCCGGTGACGCGCAACGCCCCGGCGCCCGACGGCGCGCCGACCGCCGCGTAGACGTCGGCGAGACTCTTCATCTCGAAGGGGCCCAGGCCGAGCGTGGAGGACGCGGCGACGCTCGAGCCTCCGCGGGGGAGGATCTCGAGGCCGACGGTGCGCGGCGTCGCGGACGGGTTGTAGATGCGGGCCTCGGACCGCCAGAGCGTCCCGTTCATGCCTCCCGCCGACGCGACGCCGGGGAAAACGGTCGTGGGGTGAGTCGCGGTCGTCTGCCCGCGCATCCCCGTCGGGTCTCCGAGCACGGGGTCGATGGAGGTCACGAGGCCGAACCAGCGGCCCGTCGCGACGACGGAAAGTATCGACGGACCCTTCGGGGCGCCGAGCCAGGCGCCGACTCCGTCGATCTGGGAGAAGGTCCCGGGCTCGACCACGACCGTCCGCGTCGCCGCCCCGGCGGAGAGCGTCAGCGTCGCGCGCGTCGTACCGAGGTTCGTGAAGAGGAGGTTGGACCGGAACTCGCGCGACGCGTCGACGGGCGTCTGGATCGGGAAGAGGACGGAGGTCCCCGCAGCCCAGCCACCGGACTCCGTCACACCGGGCACGTCCATCCCGAACGTCCCGCTCGCCCCCTGGTTGTATGTCCTCACCCAGACGAGCGCGTCCCCCGTTACGCGGAGCGTCCCCGCACCGGACGGCGCCCCCATCGCCGCATAGAGGTCCGGGAGCCGGCGCGTCTCGCCGGGCCCGAGCGTCAGCGTCGTCGAGGCGACAACGTCCGTCCCGTTCCTCGGGACGATCTCGAGGAGCACGGCCGACGCGGCGGCGCGCGCATTCGAGAGGACGACCTCGGAACGCCATTGGGTCCCGTTCACCCCGCCGGCGGAGGCGACGCCGGAGAAGAGCCGTGTCCCCACGGCCGCCCGGAGGGGCGGGGCGCCGAGAGCGAGGAGTGGCAGCAGGGCGAGGACGGCGACGCGGATGGACGCCCGACTCTCGGTTCGCATCGGTGATCTCCTCAAGCGCAACACGCAGATGCGCGCGTGCGACCGGTTCCGAGACCTCTGGACGGACAGGGGCAGAGAATCAGTGTTTGTCCTGGCTCCTGCGTTCGCCAGGGTGCAGATGCACTAGCGGCGCCGGCGCCCGGTCCCCGGCGGGCGATCGAGGCTCCGATCCTCTCCGCCGGACTAAGATACTGCGACGGCGTCTCTTCGGGAGAAGCACATGGCCACACGGATCGAGAAAGACACGATGGGCGAGATCGCCGTCCCGGCGGACCGGTACTGGGGCGCGCAGACTCAGCGCTCGCTCGAGAACTTCGAGATCGGAGAGATCCGGTTCACGCGTCCGATGATCCGCGCGTTCGGCCTCCTCAAGCGGGCCACCGCCGAGGTCAACCGCGACCTCGGCCTTCTCCCGCCGGAGAAGGCCGCGCTCGTGACGGCGGCCGCGCAGGAGGTGGAGGACGGGAAGCTCGACCTCCACTTCCCGCTCGTCGTCTTCCAGACCGGCAGCGGAACGCAGACGAACATGAACGTGAACGAGGTCATCGCGAACCGCGCGATCGACCTCGCGGGCGGCGTCCCCGGCTCGAAGGACCCGATCCACCCGAACGACGACGTGAACATGTCGCAGTCGTCGAACGACACGTTCCCGGCGGCGATGTCCATCGCCGCCGTCTGCGAGATCGAGGAGCGCCTCCTCCCCGAGGTCCGGAAGCTGCGCGACGTCCTCGACGCGAAGGCGAAGGAGTTCGAGGCCGTCGTGAAGATCGGCCGCACGCACCTCATGGACGCCGTGCCTCTCACGCTCGGGCAGGAGATCTCGGGCTGGGTCGCGCAGCTCGACCACGGGATGGCGCACGTCGCGCAGGCGCTCCCCCACCTCCTCGAGCTCGCGATCGGCGGCACGGCGGTCGGGACGGGCCTGAACACCCACCCCGAGTACGCCGGGCGCGTCGCGCAGCGCCTCGCGTCGTTCACGGGACACCCGTTCGTCAGCGCGCCGAACAAATTCGAGGCGCTCGCGGCGCACGACGCGCTCGCGTTCGCCTCCGGCGCGCTCCGGACCCTCGCGGGCTCCCTCATGAAGATCGCGAACGACGTGCGCTGGCTCGCGTCCGGGCCGCGCTCGGGGATCGGCGAGATCCGGATCCCCGAGAACGAGCCCGGCTCGTCGATCATGCCGGGCAAGGTCAACCCGACGCAGGCCGAGGCGCTCACGATGGTCGTCGTACAGGTCTACGGCAACGACGCGGCCGTGGCCTTCGCGGCCAGCCAGGGAAACTTCGAGCTCCACGTCTTCAAACCCGTGATGATCCACAACGTGCTCGAGTCCGTGCGCCTCCTTGCGGACGGCTGCCGGAGCTTCCGCGTCCACTGCGCCGAAGGAATCGCGCCGGATCGCGTGCGGATCGCGGATCTCGTCGCCCGGTCGCTGATGCTCGTCACGGCGCTCAACCCGCACATCGGGTACGACAAGGCGGCCGCCATCGCGAAGAAGGCGCACGCGGAGGGCACGACGCTCCGGGAGGCCGCGCTCGCGCTCGGCTTCGTGACGGCGGAACAGTTCGATGCATGGATCGACCCATCGAAAATGACCGGCCCCGGCTGACGCGCGCGGCCGTGACGGCGGCCGCCGGCTTCTTCTACTGGCCGCGCCTGCGTCGCAGTCCATAATCCCGCATCCCGTGACCATATCCGCCGGCTCCCGCCTCGGGCCCTACGAGATCGTCGCGCCCCTGGGCGCTGGCGGCATGGGGGAGGTGTGGCGGGCGAAGGACACGCGCGTCGGGCGGGCAGTGGCCCTGAAGGTCCTGCCGGAAGAGTTCTTTGAAAGTGAAGAGAATCGCGGACGCTTCGAACGAGAAGCGCGCATGCTCGCGAGCCTCAACCACCCGGGAATCGCCGTTCTCTACTCATTCGAAGAAATCCCCTCGACGTCCTCTCCCTCTGCTTCTCCCTCCCGGACGCGTCACGTGCTGGCCATGGAGCTCATCGAGGGCGCGTCGCTGCGGGACGTCCTCGCCGAGCCCGTGCCGCTCCGGCGCGCGCTCTCGATCGCGGCGCAGATCGCCGACGCCCTCGCCGCGGCGCACGCGGGCGGGATCGTTCACCGCGACCTCAAGCCGGAGAACGTGATCATCACGAAGGAGGGGCGGGCGAAGCTCCTCGACTTCGGACTCGCGAAGACGTTTGCGCCGTTCGGAGACGGTAACGAAGAGACCGTCTCGAGAGGCACGGATGGCACGAAGCCGGGCACCGTCATGGGGACGGTCGGCTACATGTCGCCGGAGCAGGCGGCAGGCCGGCCGTCCGACTTCCGCGCGGACCAGTTCGCGCTCGGCGCGATCCTCTACGAGATGCTCGCCGGCCGTCGTGCCTTCAAGAAGGACTCGGCCGCCGAGACCCTTGCCGCGATCATCCGCGACGAACACGATCCGCTTGCCGCCGCCGCGCCGAAGGCGCCCGCCGCCGCGCGCTGGATCGCGGACCGCTGTCTCGCGAAGGACCCCGACGACCGCTACGGCTCGACGCGCGATCTCGCGCGCGACCTCGCGCACCTCTCCGAGCACCTCACGGAGATCACGTCCGGAAGCGCCGCGTCGTCCGTGGCGCCCCCCGCCGCTCCGCGCGTGCCGGGCCTCGCGGCCGCGGGCGCCGCCCTGCTCGCGCTCGCGACGGGGCTCCTCCTCGGGCGCGTCCTGTTCCGCGCGCGGCCGGTCGAGCCGCCGACGCTCCACACGCTGACGTACTCCGGACGCGACTCTCAGCCGGCCGTCTCGCCGGACGGCAGGACGCTCGCCTTCGTCTCGGACCGCTCCGGAACGCCCTGCCTCTGGCTCAAGCAGCTTCCGGACGGCGCGGAGGTCGCGCTCACGAGCGGGCCCGACGCGCTCCCGTCCTTCTCGCCCGACGGCGCGTCGATCATCTTCAGTCGGCACGACGGCACGCGCTGGAACGTGTTCCGCGTGCCGACGCTCGGAGGCGAGCCGCGGAGAATCGCGGAGGGGTTCATGGGAGTGCTCTCGCCCGACGGCCGGCGGCTCCTCCTCATGAGGTCGCAGGCCTCGGGGACCTCGATGCACAACACGATCCTCGTCGCGGACGGCGACGCATCCAACCCGCGGGAGCTCTACTCATGGACGGGCTTCGCCCCCGGCCTGCCGTCGTGGTCGCCGGACGGCTCGCGGATCGCCGTCACGGAACAGGGCGGTGGCTCCATCGGCTTTCCGTCGAAAACCCTGATCATTCCCGTCGCCGGGGGAGTCAACCTGGAGGTCGCGCCGCCGACGCGGGGCGGAATGCTGACGTCGGTCGCCTGGGCCGGGACCGACGAGGTCGTCTACGGGCAGCTCGCGCCGTTCACCTCGAACGACACCGTCTTCGTGCGGCAGCGCGTCCCGGGCGGAAAGCCCGTGCCGTTCCTCCGCGTCCTCAACGGAGGCTCGCGCGTCGTGCCGACGGCCGGCGGACTCTTCTTCGACTCGTTCGCGACCCGCGAGAACCTGCTCGAGGTCTCTCTCGACCCGAAGACGGGCCGCGCCGGTGCGACCCGGTGGCTCTCGCGCGGAAGCGGCGTCGACCGGCAGCCGGACTTCTCACCCGACGGCACGCGAGTCGTCTACTCGACGAACCGGGGCGGCAACCTCGACGTCTGGGAGATGGTCGTCGCGACGGGCGCCGTCCGGCGGCTGACGGAGGAGCCGCTGGAAGACTGGGACCCGGGATTCTCGCCGGACGGCAAGCACCTTCTCTGGAGTTCGCGCCGGAGCGGGAACTTCGAGATCTGGATGGCGGAAGTAGACGGGACGAACCCGAAACAGGTCTCACACGACGGCGTCGACGCGGAGAACCCGGCCATGACTCCGGACGGCGCCTGGATCTACTACGGCTCGTATTCGAACGACAAGGCTGGCATTTGGAAGGTGAAGCCGGACGGAACGGGGACCGTCAAGGTCTTCGCCGGGGCGATCTCGGGCCCTTCCATTTCGCCGGACGGACGCTATCTCCTCTTCCCGGTCACGGGAAACCCGTCCGAGCGATCCCTCAAGGTCGTGAAGACGTCCGACGACTCCGTCGTGCCGTTCGACGTCCGGGTCCGCCTGCCCAAGCCGGACCCGCGCGTCGTCTGGGGACGCACGCGGTGGCGGCCAGATGGCGGCGCCGTCGCCTGGCTCGGGCAGGACGAGAGGGGCAAGGCCGGAATCTACGTACAGGACTTCAAGCCCGGAAGCGACACCTCGGCGACGCGGCGGCTCCTCTTCAGCGCGGAGGCTGATCACAACACCGAGTCCTTCGGCTACTCGCCGGACGGGTCGAAGCTCGTCGTCGCGATCGGCGAGGAGGCCCGCAGCATCATGCGCGCCGAGAGCCCGGACCTGCCCCGGGCCGCCGCGAAATGACCCCCTAGAATCCGCCGATGCCCGAGACACCCGGCGAGCACCCGAAGGGCGGGGCGTACCCGCGCTACGTCCTCCTCGTCCTCGTCCTCGTCTACGTCTTCAACTTCCTGGACCGGCAGATCGTCTCGATCCTCGCCGAGCGCATCAAGGCCGACCTCGGCGTGACCGACGCGCAGCTCGGCTTCCTCTACGGCACCGTCTTCGCCGTCTTCTTCGCCGTCTTCGGGATCCCGCTCGGGCGCCTCGCGGACGCGTGGGACCGGCGCAGGCTGATTGCGTGGGGCGCGGCGTTCTGGAGCCTCATGACGGCGCTCTCGGGCTTCGCGAAGAGCTTCCCGCAGCTCGCGCTCGCGCGCATGGGCGTCGGCGTGGGCGAGGCGAGCGCGGCGCCCGCGGCCTACTCGCTCCTCTCGGACTGGTTCCCGAAGGAGAAGCGCGCGACGGTCCTCGGCCTCTACTCGAGCGGCATCTACATCGGCGCGGGCCTCGGCCTCGGGATCGGCGGCCTCGTCGTGGATCGCTGGGACCTGGCCTTCCCCTCGGGCACGGGTCCGTTCGGCCTCCGGGGCTGGCAGGCCGCGTTCCTCGCCGTCGGCCTGCCGGGCCTCGTTCTCGCCGCCTGGGTGCGCAGCCTCCGGGAGCCCGCCCGCGCCGCGTCGCACCCGCCGCTCACGACGACGCCCGTGCGGACGTTCCTCCGCGAGTCCGCCTCCGTAATACCGCCCTTCACGCTCTTCGCGCTCGCCGCCGCGGGCGCCGGCGCGGCGGGAGTGCTCGGCAACGTGGCCGCGTTCGCCGCGCTCGGCGGCCTCGCGTGGCTCCTCACGGTCGCGCTCGGAAACCCCGCACAGTGGATCGCGCTCGCCGCGGGGCTCTATGCCGTCTTCTCGTGGGCGCAGGCGCTGCGCCTCCGGAGCCGCGAGGACTTCGACCTCGTCTTCCGGAACCGCGCGCTCGTCCTCGCGAACCTCGGCTTCGGCCTCGTCGCCTTCGGGACGTACGGGACGAGCTTCTGGATCGCGCCGTATTTCGTGCGCGTGCACCACCTGAACCTTGCGAAGACGGGCCTCCTCCTCGGCGGCATCTCGGCCGCTGGAGGCTGGCTCGGCGCGACGTGCGGAGGACTCCTCGCGGACGCGTGGGGCAAGAAGCGCGCGGACGGCCGCCTCCTCGTCGGTGCGGCCTCGGTCCTCCTTCCGATCCCGCTCGCGCTCGGGATGCTCGCGGCCCCCTCGCTCGCGCTCGCGGCGGCGCTCGCGATGCCGATCACGGTCCTCACGGCTCTCTGGGTCGCGCCCGCGACGACGACGGCGCAGGAGCTCGTCCCGCCGCGCCTGCGCGGCACGGCGAGCGCGGTTCTCCTCCTGCACACGACGTTCCTCGGCCTCGCCCTCGGGCCCTACACGATCGGACGGCTCAGCGTTTACGCCGGGAGCCTGAAGGCGGCGCTGGCCCTCGCGCTGCCCGTCAACCTCGCCGCGGGCCTCCTGCTCGTCCTCGCCGCCCGCGCCCTGCCGCGGCCCCCGGCGTCGTAAGATCCCGCCCCATGAAAAGACTCGCAACCGCCCTGACCCTCGCCCTCGTCGTCGCCACCTTTTCCGTGAAGGGAGAAACCCCCGTGAAGAATCCGACGGTCGTGATGAAGACCTCGATGGGCTCGATCACGATCGAGCTCGACGCCGCGAAGGCGCCGGAGACCGTGAAGAACTTCCTCGCCTACGTGAACGCGAAGCACTACGACGGCACGGTGTTCCACCGCGTCATCGACGGCTTCATGATCCAGGGCGGCGGCTTCGCGGTCGACAAGCAGCAGAAGGGCGTGAAGGCGCCCATCAAGAACGAATCGTCGAACGGCCTCCAGAACAAGGTCGGCACGCTCGCGATGGCCCGCACGGGCGACCCGAACAGCGCGACAGCGCAGTTCTTCATCAACGTGAAGGACAACGGGTTCCTCGACAAGGCCCAGTCGCAGGACGGCTACGGCTACTGCGTCTTCGGCAAGGTGACCGACGGCATGGACGTCGTGAACAGGATCAAGGCGACGCCCACGTCCAACCAGGGCGGCGCGTTCGTGAACGCCCCCGTCACCCCGGTCATCATCGAGTCGGCGCGCGTCCAGCCCTGACGCCCCGGGCGCGTCCGCGTGTCGAGTCTTCCGCCTCCTCCTTACGGTTACGCTCCGCCGCCTCCGCGGCGGCGGGGCGGCCCCGTCGTCCTGCCCGTCCTCCTCGGGCTCCTCGCGGGATGGCTCGTCTTCACGCTCATGCAGCGGTCTTCCGGCCGCGGCGCCGCGACGGCGCCGGCCGCGCTGAAGGGCGCCCCCGCCGATGCGCGGCCCGTGACGGCGCGCGGCGACCTCGCGTCCGACGAGAAGGCCACGATCGAGCTCTTCGAGCGCTGCAGCCCGTCCGTCGTCTACATCACGAGCCTCGCCCGCCGCCCGGTGAGCTTGTTCGAGATGACGGAGGTGCCGCAGGGGGCGGGCTCGGGCTTCGTGTGGGACCGCCAGGGGCACATCGTCACGAACTTCCACGTCATCCAGAACGCCTCCTCCCTCGTCGTGACGCTCGCGGACCAGTCCGACTGGAAGGCGACGGTCGTCGGCGTCGAGCCCGACAAGGACCTCGCGGTCCTCCGGATCGGCGCGCCCGATGCGAAGCTCCCGCCGATCCTCGTCGGGACGAGCCGGGACCTCAAGGTGGGACAGAAGGTCTTTGCGATCGGGAACCCGTTCGGCCTCGACGAGACGCTCACGACGGGCATCGTGAGCGCGCTCGGGAGGACGATCGAGTCCGTCACGGGCCGCAAGATCCAGAACGTCGTCCAGACGGACGCCGCGATCAACCCCGGAAACTCGGGCGGGCCGCTTCTCGACAGCGCGGGCCGCCTCATCGGCGTCAACACCCAGATCGCGAGCCCCTCGGGCGCGAGCGCCGGTATCGGCTTCGCGGTCCCCGCCGACACCGTGAACGAAGTCGTCCCGCAGCTCATCGCGCACGGCCGCGTCATCCGGCCGCGCCTCGGCATCACGCCCGCGCAGGAAGGGATCGTCCGGCGGCTCGGCCTGACGGGGGTGCTCGTCCTGGAGGTGCAGGACGGAACCGGCGCCGCGAAGGCCGGCCTCCGCGGCACCCGGCGGGGAGCGGACGGCTCGGTGGTCCTCGGCGACGTGATCGCCGGCGTCGCGGGGAAGAAGGTCGCGAGCTACGACGACCTCGTCTCCGCGCTCGAGAAGCAGAAGATCGGCGATACCGTGCCGGTGCTCATCCTACGTGACGGCGTTGAAAAGACCGTCGACGTCACGCTCTCGGCGTCGCGCTGATGACCGCTCTGGCGACCGCGCTCCATCTCGCGCTCCCGCCGCTCTCGATTCTCGCGCTGGGGAGATTGGCGTCCCGCCGCGGCTGCGTCTGGACCGTCGTCGCTGGACTGGCGTTCTATGAATCTGTCCTCCTGATCTCCGGGCTCCTCCTGGGATCCCTGGGCCTCCTTCGGGCTCCCGGGCCGCTCCTCCTCTTTGGCTTCGTCTCTCTGGCGCTGTTCGGTCTGGCCCTTCGAGGAGCCGGTCCCGCCTGGAGAGCGTTCCGCGCCGCCCTCGCCGCCGTTCATCCCCGACGTGGGGACGTCGTCCTCGGACTGGCAGCACTTGCGACGGGTTACCTGATCAGCTTGCAGATCGCACGGGACTGGACCGAAGGCACCGTGAGCTTCGACAGCCTCTCCTACCACATTCCGCGCGCTCTCCTGTGGGCCCAGCGCGGAGACTTCCATCCCTGGCCCACCGCGAGATGGCAGCAGGTCGGCCTCCCCATCGGGGGCGACCTCTCGCTCCTTCCCGGTGTCATTCTCGGGATCGGATGGCTCGGCGGCGGCTGGACCACAGTCTGGCTCTCTCTCGGCGCCGCTGCCGCGGTCTTCGCGGCGACCCGCAAACTGGGCGCCGGCCCCCGCCCCTCGTTCGTCTCAGCGCTCGTGTTCCTCTCGTTTCCGGCCGTCGGTCCGCGGCTTTTTGAGGTGAACACCGACGTGGCCGCTGCGTTCCCACTGCTGGCGGCCTGGGTGCTCGCGACCCGCGCACCCTCGCTGGCGGAGGGCGCATTCCTGTTTCCCTTCCTCTGCGGCGTCGGTGTCGCCTGCAAGGCCAACGTCGCCCCGGCAGTCCTCGTATTTGCGCTGGCTCTTTTCGGAAGCCGGCTCCGAGCGGCCCTAGCGGACAAACGCGCCCTCGCCGCGGCGGCGGCCGGGACCCTCCTCGCCGCCCTTATCTGCGCCGGTTCCTATCTGCCTGTGCGGCAGCTTTTCGGCGATTTTGTGGGCGGCAACGAGGGCCGGAACCTCATCTCCTATCTTCGCGGGCCCGCCGGCGTCGGGCCGGCCACGCTGTTCGGCGTCCTCCACTGGTCCGTCGAGCCCTTGGCACTCCTCCCCGAGCCCCCGCGCTTCAACCTGCTCGACGGCCTGGGAATAGGCCGCCTCTACGGCGCGCTCGGCGCCGGTGCACGGGAGAGGTGGTACCCGGCGATCGACTCGGAAACCAACCGGTCCGGCGTCTTTCCGCTCCTTGCACTCCCGTGGCTCCTCGCGTCGCTGCCGCACGGAAAGCGCCTCCGCGGCGCTTTCCTCTTCCTGACGCTTCTCCTCGCCCTGTTCGCGCCGCTCAATCCGAACTGCTATGGGTCGCGTCTCGCGGTTCTCCTGCTCGCCGCCTTCGCGGTCCTCTGGGGTGTTGCCGCGGTCCGGTCGCCCGGGCTCGTCACTATCCTCCTGATCGCCTCGCTCGCCGTGGAGGCGCGTTACCTCCAGTGGCTCGCCCTGCCGCAATTCGCGGCGGCGCGGTTGCCGGACCGTAATGCTCGGGTCGCCGCCGCGGTCGGATCGCACACGTTGTTGCTCCTGTCGGGCTCCCTTTCGGTGGACGCCCAGATCGCCGGGCGGCACGCCGACGTCCGCTTCGAGTACCTCACCTGTCCGCCGGACGGAGACTGGGTTCGGCTCTTCTCGCAGGTCCAGCGAGAATCGCCATGGCTCCTCCTCAATAGCAACGGATCTGAAACCGCCACGGGGCCAATGTACGAGTCGGCCTTGGGCCGCCCCTGTCCGAACGTTCCGGTCGTCACGCTGCGGCAGTCCCTGGCAGCGGCCGGCTGGCATCTTGCCTTCGAGGAGAACGGTTACGACGTCTGGTCGGCCGAGCCGGCGCGACGATTCGACGAGCCGAAGTAAAGCGTCAACCAGGAAACGATGTCCGTCGGAGCGTGATCAATGCCGCCGGGTTCTTCTTCCTCGTCACCGCTTCGGCGGGATGATCTTGAAGTTGAACGTGCCACGCTGAACGTCCGCCCCGTCGAGGAACAGCATCTCGAGAAGGTAGCCCCCAGTGGGCCAGGAGCGAGTGTCCGGGAGGGAGAAGGACATCGTGCTGCCGGGCGCGGCAGCGCTCTTTTGCTCTTCGTAGAATTTCCGCGTGTCGGTCAGTCCCGTTACGAGGATCTTGACGGCCGACCCGGCAGGAGCTCTAAGGACCTTGAAACTGACGTACAGCTTCTCCCCTTGAGCGAACGGGCCACCCTCGCCCTTCGCCGTACCGTCCTCAGCTAGTTCGCGTCCGAATCTGAATTCCGTTGTGTCGACACGTCTCGTGTCCGGTGTCGGTGCCGCGGCGGCCTCCGTGGACGGCCGCGGCTTCTGTGCCTCGGCGCCTCCCGACGGAGTCTCCTTCTTCCCGGAGCAGCCTGCCACGCAGAAAGCGAGAGCGAACGCTACAGAGCCCGCTAATCTCATTCTTCGAGACCTCCAAGGCCAGTTGAACGATACCTCGAATCGACGACGGGTGTCACACTCGGAGCGCGAATCCTGTTACGGGCACGTCGTGCCGGTCCGGATCCTGCGGGACGACCGCGAGGTCACGGTCGACGTCACGCTGTCCTCGGGCTCTTCGGGCTCGCGCTGATCCGGAACGCCTCGCGCACCTCGCCGAGCAGGGCTCGGCCCGCGCCGAAGCTCCGCTCGACGAAGCGCACGTCCCCCGCCGTCACGACGACGGACGTCGAAGAGCGGGTTCCGTAGTCCGGAAGGACGACGAATGCGGCCGAAAGAGCGCGCTCCCATGCGAGCGGGAGTCCCGTCTCCGGCAGCGAGGCGTCGGGGGCAAGAGATCGATCTCTTAGAAGGGTGATCAGGCGGCCCTCGAGATCCTCGAGGACCGGTGTCTCGGCGAGGGCGCGTTCGAGCCGCTCCCGCGCCGTCACGACCTTCGGCCACGGCGTCTCGAGAAGGTGGTTCGAGAGACCATACACACCCGGAGAAAGGGCGACAGGGCGGGTTTCATCGACGTTGGAGAACGAAACCAGCTCGGTTCCATCCGAGAGAAGAAGATTGAATCCTTCGAATGCGCCCGCGCCCGGCTGGACGCGCGCGACATAGTCCGCCGCGCTCTCTTTCCTTCTAAGAAAATCCCCGACCAGCGTCCCCCGGGACGGAGCGCCACCCTTCCGCGGCGCCGTCAGGTCCCGGAAGTTCGTCAGCGCGGCGAACCGGCCCGTCCGCGTCACGCCCATCCACGTCCCGCCGCCCTGTTGGTCGCGGCCGGCGAGAACGTCCGGCGCGTCGTCCCACCAGCCGGCGGGCGCGGTGGGGCGCGCGAAGAACTCGTCGCGGTTCGCGGCGACGGCAAGGCGAACGGAGGGCGAGGCGTTCCACGCGAGAACGATCAGGCACATCGCCGGGTCCTCATCGCGCTCTCGCCGAGGACGAAAAGACGGTGACCTCGCGCCGCGCGGCAAGCGTCGAGGCGCCCCCGTGGACGCGGCCCGTCGAGACGACGCGCACGCGGCCGTCCGGCAGCTCCTCCGTCGCGACGGCGATCTCCCCGCGCTCGACCTTCAGCGTCGCGGACGGCAGGCCGCCGCGGGCGAGAAGCGCCCCGCGCGCCCAGTCCGTGCCCGAGCGCGCGAGCTCCGCGGCGTAGGCGGCGTTCGCGCGGCGGCGCGACGAGGAGAGGTCCGTGACGAGGACGGTCGCGAGGACGCCGAGAACGAGGCCGAAAACCGTCAGGATTCCGAGGACGAGGAGGAGGGAGCTCCCCCTTGCGCGCCGCCTCACCGCGCGGGCTCCGTCGGGCGCCCGCAGGCGACCGCGACGAGCTCCGGGCCGGAGCCGTCGTTCCACGCGAAGAGCAGCCTCCCGTTCTCGAGCTCGTCCGGCTCGAGCGCGAGCGTCCCCGGCAGGTCCCACGTCGTCGTGGCACGGACGACCTCGCCGTCGGGCTTCCGGCGCTCGGTCGTGCGCTCGGCCCGGCCGTCCCCGAACGTCCACATCACGTCCGGATCCTCGTCGCGTGCCGGCGGGAAGTGCAGGCGGAACGCCGCGGACGGGAACGGCGGCGAGACGAGCGCGGCCGAGGAGCGGCCCGCGTCTCCCACGAGCCGCTCGACGAGGAGCGGCCACGTGTCGATGCCGAGGCTGCGCGCGTTCAGGCCCGCCTGCTGCCGGAGCAGTCCCAGTGCCACCGGCAGGAGCGCAAAGAGGAGGACGAGGCCGATCATGACGACGACGCACATCTCGACGAGAGAGAAGCCGCGGCGCGTCACGGCGGCGACGCCCCCCGGAAGACGAAGCCTTCCTCGACGAGACGCTTCTCCGCGCCCGCGCCCCAGCCTATGTCGAGCGTCACGCGGTAGAGGCCGTCCACGTCCGTCTGCCGAACGCCGAGGACGGGCCCGCGCGCGTCCAGCGCGTCCACGAAGACGCCCGGCCCGACGAACGTGCGCTTGTCCTTCGGGAAGAGGTCGTGCTTGAACGCCGTGCGGAGGTACACCCACTCGCTCGCGAGCGCGCGGACGGCGCGGTCCCGGTCGCGCCGATCCGCCTCCAGCGCGCGCCGCCGCGCGAGGAAGCTCGCGCCGAGCGTCAGGACAATTCCGAGGATCGCGAGCGACACGAGCGCCTCGAGGAGGAACACTCCGCGGGAGCGCGGTGCCGCCACGGCCGGCCTCAGCGCAGGGACGAGGCGAGCTTCTTGGCGGCCCGGTCGGCCGCGTCGCCGGCGGCCTGCCCCTCGGCCTCGGTGTTCGAGGCGCTGACCTCGGCGGTCCCGTTGTGCCCCGCGACGTCGAGCGTCTTCACGGCCGCCCCGGCCTCGCCCACGAGCGTCAGGACGACCGTGCATTCCGCATCGTAGGTGACGACGACGGTCTCGGTGCGCACGGGCACGCCGGCGGCGGTCTGCTGCCGGTCGTAGACGCGTCCCTCGTGCCGTTGGATGGAGCACGGCGACATCAGGGCGCCAATGTAGACGTCGGCCGGGTATTCCCTTCGGAAGGCGGCCGACGTCTCGCCGGCGGCGGCGACGTCCGCGAGGTGGGCGCCGGAGAGCCGCGCGTCCACGATGGCGCCGAGCCCGCGGTCGCTCGCAGCCGACAGGAACCGCGGGACGAAGCGCTCGATCTCCGGTCCCGGGCCCTTGGCCTCGACGAGGACGAGGCGCTTCTTCGCGGCGCCGGCGGCCGGGGCCGGGGCGGACGAGCCGGAGGCGCAGCCGGAAAGCGCCGACGCGGCGGCCAGGGCGAGAACGGCACATGCGGCTCGGGGCGCGGCGCTCGGGCGTTTCATGGCAGCGCAGTGTACGCCCGCGCGACGACGTCTCCACGGCGCCGGGCGAGGGACACGTCGAGCGTGCGCGGCGCGGCGTCGGGCGCGACGCACACGAGGACCCATCGCCCGGCGAGGGCGCGCGCGACGCGCTCCACGGCCTGGCCCGCGAACAGATTCGTCTTCGCGTATGTCCCGCCCGTCGCCTGCGAGGCGACCTGGAGCGTCGTCTCGAGCGTGTGCCAGTCCGAGTCCGACGTGTCGAGCATGAAGACGTTCGCCCGAGCGCGCATGAGCGCGCCGAGCGCGCGGTCGTACAGGATCCCCTCGATCGGGGCGCGGTTCGCGAAGAACCCCCAGCCCGCGAAGACGACGGCCTTCGCGCCCGGAATCGGGGCGAGCGCCGTGGCGACGAGCTCCAGCGCGCGCTCGACGTGCGCGGCCTTGCGCGCCTCGGCGAAGTCGAGGTTCGCCGCGAGAGACGGATACGGAGAGATCCTCACGTCGCGGTCGCGGCTCGAGCCGAGGCCGAGCCGGAACGCCTCGTCGAGGACGGCCCGGTCGTTCGTGAAGTCCGTGAGAACCGTCAGGTGGGAGAAGAAGCCCACCACCGCGACACGGTCCGTCGGCTGCAGGCGATCGAGGAGGCGGTAAAGCTCCTGCCTCACGCGCATGAGGCCCTTCGTGCGCTGCCGGCCGAGGTCGCCCTCCACGAAGAGGACGATGAGCCGGCCGGGCGGATAGGGAGCCGGCGCGGGCGCGGACGCGCCGTCGCCCGCCGGGGGCATGACGACCGGGCCCTCCGGCGCGCCCGCCGCCACGAACTCCACGGACTCGACCTCGAGCGGCTTGCCGTCCGCCGTGACGCGGAAGTCCGAGGCCACGAGGTCCGTGATCGGGTCGCCCCGCTTGTCCGTCACGTACGCGTCGACGACGAGCCTCACGACCTGCTCGGTCCTCACGATGCGCGCGGCGGGTTTCTCCTCGTCCGCGGCGGACGCGGCGGCTGCGAATGCGAGAAGTCCGAGGAGGGCGACCCGGCGCACCGAAGGATTCTCCTCCCGTATGCTCCGGCCGTGAACGCCGCCGTGCACCCTCCGACGGATCTTCTCGTCGTCGGCGCCGGCCCGGTCGGCCTCGCGTGCGCGCTCGAGGCGACGCGCGCCGGCCTCACGCACGTCGTCCTCGAGAAGGGCGCACTGCTCAACACGCTTGTGAACTGGCCGTTCCACGTCGTCTTCTTCTCGACGCCCGAGCTCCTCGAGATCGGCGGCCACCCGTTCGTCTCGGCCGGGCCGAAACCGACGCGGCGGGAAGGCCTCGACTACTACCGCAAGGTCGCAGAGCGCGAGCGGCTCGACGTGCGCCTCGGAGCGCCCGTCACCTCGCTGACGAAGGCGGACGGGATCTTCGCCGCCGCGACGCCGAAGGGCACGTTCACGGCCCGCGCGGCCGTCGTCGCAACCGGGTTCTTCGACACGCCGAACCTCCTCGGCGTCCCCGGCGAGGATCTCCCGAAGGTTTCGCACTACTACCGCGAGCCCTACGCCCACACCCTGACGGACGTTCTCGTCGTGGGCGGCAAGAACTCGGCCGTCGAGGCCGCGCTCGACCTTCACCGGCACGGCGCCCGCGTGACGATGGCGGTCCGGGGCCCGGCGTTCGGGACGAGCGTCAAGTACTGGCTGAAGCCGGACGTCGAGAACCGCATCCGCGAGGGCTCGATTCGCGCGTTCTTCGATACGACGGTCGCGCGGATCGACGAGGGCTCGGTTACGCTCCGCGGCAGCGCGGGCACGGCGGAGCAGCCGAACGACTTCGTCTACGCGCTGACTGGCTATCGCCCCGACTTCCCGTTCCTCACCGCCTCCGGCGTCGGCATCACCGAGGGCCTCGAGGTCGTCCACGACGCCGGGACGATGGAGACGGGCGTGCCCGGTCTCTACGTCGCGGGCGTCGTCGCGGCCGGCCGGCACATCGGCCGGCTCTTCATCGAGAACGGCCGCGCCCACGCTGCGCGGGTCGTCGGCCACGTTCTCGCGCAGCGCGGCGCGACGGGAAGGCCGGCGGTCCCGGTGATCCGCCGCTTCCAGGACGGGGACTGACGATGGCACTCGGGCGCGTCGGGACCGTCCTCGTCCTCGCGGCGGCCGGCACCGCGGCCGTCCTCGTCACGCCCGCCGTGAAGCGGACGATCGCCCTCGGCGACCGGGCGAAAGGCGCGCCCGTCTCGTTCCTCGCGGGAAGCGGTTTCACGCTCGAGCTGCCGAAGGGCCTCTGGTACGAGGCGCGCGTCCCGCAATTCGAGCTCACGGACGGCGGAGACCCGACGGACCCGAGCCGCCCGGCGCTCGAGCACCGGCTCCTGCGGGCGGGCGAGCCGGCTCAGCTCGCCGTCATCTCGTGGAGACTCGGGGCCGACGGCAGCCTCGACCTCGACGACGCCGCGGCGCTCGTTTCGGAGGGATCGGCGCGGCGCCTCGAGAAGTGGAAGCTCCTCGGCGTCGCTCCTCTGCCCGGGCGCGGCGCGACGCGCGTTCTCCACGCGACGGCCCTGCTCGAGGGCCGGGACGTGGAACTGCTCTGGGGCCTCTATCCGAACGGCCCGACCGCGCACGGCGTGCTCGTCGCCGTGGAGACGTCCGCCTTCGTGAGGCTGCGCCGCGAGATGGAGGGCATCCTCGCCTCCGTCCGCGCGATCGATCCGCCCGGCTGAACGCCCGCCGCGCCAGCGCGCGTCAGCGCCCGAGCGGCAGGCGCAGGAAGACGAGGTCCTCGAGCTTCCCGTTCGGCGGCATCGAGCCGTCTTCGCCGACGGCGTCGACCTGGCTGTTCGCCACGTAGACGTAGTCGTCGCCGGCCACCGTCCCGCCGACGGGCAACCGGTACGAGGGGTGGGCGCAGTCGAGGATCTCCATCCCCGAGAAAGAGTTCCCGTCGGCCTCGAGCGTCCAGCGGCCCACGCGCCCCACGCTGACGGTGCCTTGGGCGCCGACGAGAGCGTTGCGGTGGAAGACGAGCCCGTCGAGGCCGGCCGGCCAAGGGCCCGGCGGCTGGTCGAGGAGCGTCGAAGCGCCCGTCGCGGTGTCGAGGCGGTAAACGCCGCGCGCGAGGTCGGCGACCCAGAGGCGCGTGCCGTCGGACGAAACCGCGATGGACTTGGGCGCGACGAACGCGCCGGCCGCCGCGACGACCGCGAGCTCCTCGGCGCCTGCGCGCAGGACGTGGACCTCTCCCGACGCGGTGTCCGTAACCCAGACGTTTCCGGCGGCGTCCACCGCGAGCCCTCCGAACTGGTGCGGCGGCCTCGTCATGGGCGACCACCGGCTGAGGATGGCGCCGGTCGCGAGGTCGAACGCGACGAGCTGCGAGCGGCCGAAGTCCTCGGGGCGGAATCCTTCCATCGCGGGGTCGACGGCCGTCACAGCCCAGAGGCGCCGGCGCCCGGCGTCGACCTTCACCGCGAGAACGGCGTCGAGATCCCCGGCGCCCGAGCCCGCGAAGTCGGACATCGAAGCGGGCGCGCCGGCCGCGCCCGGCGTCACGCGCACGATCTTCCGCTTCCTCAGGCTCGCCACATAGAAGACCTTCGCGGCGGCGTCCCACGCAAGGTCGCCGGGGACGAGGTCGCGCGCCCCGAGCGTGAACGCGACCGCCGAGCGGTGCGTCTTCGGAGCCTGCGCGCGGATGACGGCCAGGGCGTCGTGGAAGCGCGGGTCGGACGCGATGCCCTCGAAGGACTTGGGAAGCGGGACGAGGCAGCTGTTCAGGCGCCACACCTGGTCCAGCCATTCCAGTGCGGCCGGCGCGTTGCCCGCGTGCGCCCAGGCCGTCGCAGCGAGGTACGCCGAGGCGTCGTCCGTCGGGTTGAACGCGAACGCGCGCTGGAAGCCGTCGCCCGACGTCTCCCACTGCCTGCGCCCGAAGTCGAGGTGCCCGCCCGCGTAACCGTTCGCGATCACGGCGGCCTTCTGCGCGCCGAGCTTCGGAGCAGGCGGGACCGCCGGCGCCGATGAAGTCGGCGCGCCGCCGAGCGTGCAGCCCGCCGCCGCGAGAAGCAGCGCCGCGGCCGCCATCCGCCGCGCGCCATCAGCCTTCGTCGGGGTCATTGCCGCCATTCTCCCAGAGGTCGCGCTGCGCGGCCGGTGCCCGGCCCTTCTTCGGCGGCGGCGGAGCCTCGGGCCCGGGCGCATCGAGGACGGAGGGGTCGTCGTTCGCGGGCGCGTTGACGCGCCGCGACACGGCGAACGCCTCCATCTCCCCGGCTCCGAGGGGCGCGAAGAGCGGCGCGAGCGCCGCCGGGTCCTGCGCATCCGTGTCCATCCACAGGTCCTCGCCCTCGGGCGTGAGGATGACGGGCATCCGGTCGTGCACGCCGAGGACGAGCTCGTTCGGCCGCGTCGTGAGAATCGCGAACGACCTGAGCGGCGGCCCGCTGCGCGGCGTCCACGTGTCGAAGATCCCCGCGAACGCGAACGGGCGGCGCGACTTCAGGCGCAGCGCAAAGGGCTCGCGGCCGCGGTCGCCCTTCTTCCACTCGAAAAACCCGTCCGCCGGGACGAGCGCGCGGCTCCTGCGGAGCGGCTCCTTGAACGTGGGTTTCGTCGCCGCCGTCTCGGCGCGCGCGTTGATCGGGCGGCCCGCGTCCTCGGGGCTCGCCGCCCACGACGGGACGAGGCCCCAGCGCATGGGCTCGAGGACGCGCGCGCCCTTCGTCTTCGCGTCGAGGCGGACGACGGGCAGGTCCTGCCCCGGCGCCGCGTTCCAGCGCGGGAGCAGCGCGACGCGCTCGCCGCTCACGCGGAAGCGCGATGCGAGGACGTCGGCGGGCGTCACGAGCCAGTAGCGGCCGCACACGGCGTCAGCCCTCCGCGACGGCGCGGACTTCCGGCGTTTCGAGGCGCGTGCCCTCCGGCTCGGCCGGGAGAGGCCGGTACGCGCCCGTCGCGGGCGAGTGGCGCTCCCACCAGCGCTCGGCGTCCGCCCGCGACCAGCGGCCCGCCGGAGACGTCGCCGCGAGACGCTCCTCGAGGACGCGCGCGCTCTCGGGGCGGTCCGCGGGGTCCTTCGCGAGACAGTCGAGGAGCACGGCCTCGAGGTCGGCGGGGATCGGCGTCGCGACGCGCTGCGAGGGCGGCACCGGCGGCGTCGACGTGTGGTCGTGCAGCGTCTCGAGGGCGGTCTTGCGGTCGAATACCGTCTGGGCCGTGAGGAGGAAGTAGCCGACGCAGCCCAGCGCGTAAAGGTCCGCGCGTCCGTCCACGTCCTTGCCGAGCGCCATCTCGGGCGGCATGTAGGCCGGCGTGCCGGCGATGAGGCCCGTCTGGGTCAGGTTCACTCCGCCGCCCGCCGAGACGTCCTTCACGAGGCCGAAGTCCACAACTTTCACGAAATCCGCCTCGCCGCCGTAACGGCAGAGGAAGATGTTGCCGGGCTTGATGTCGCGGTGCACGAGCCCCGCGCCGTGGGCCTCGGCGAGCGAGCGGCACGCCTGCCGCAGGACGTGAACGACCCGCTCGGGCGCGAGCGCCCCGTGGAGCTCGACGAGGCGGTCGAGCGTGTAGCCGTCGAGGAGCTCCATGACGTAGTAGAAGGCGCCGTCGTCCGAGCGGCCGAAGTCGTAGAGCTGGACCGTGTGGGGCGAGCGCAGGCCGGCCGTCGCCTTCGCCTCCCGCTCGAAGCGCGTCACGAGCTCGCGCGGGATCCCGCCCTCGCGCCCGCGCACGAGCTTGATCGC
>Ga0315271_10000032_pt1 | contig 56130 bp, 47 predicted proteins | sample C3_top_MG_FD_204664 | JGI IMG/M metagenome (GOLD analysis project Ga0315271, IMG submission 204664) | Sediment microbial communities from Yellowstone Lake, YNP, Wyoming, USA - C3_top | ecosystem: Environmental > Aquatic > Freshwater > Lake > Sediment | place: USA: Wyoming | collected 2017-08-01
GGATCTCTGCGAGGTCACCGCGTACTTCCACGGCGCGACTTGAGCCGCGAAGCAGCCGACGACCGTCGGCTTATCCGAGCTCCCTCGCGGATCGGGCACCCATCTGGAAGGCCTGCTCGCAGTCGAGCGGGAAAACCTCCGCGCGCCTTACTGCTATTTTATATAGCCATAACGGTTATGTATTTTTTCAACAATCTCGGCCCTTAACGCATCATCGCAGGCCCCCGCGAGATATTCCTCTCCAAAACACGGGTATATTTCCAGCTCTTTCCTTTTACGCAAGAGAAAATCATCCATCGAACACAAAACCCTTGCCGGGTTCCCGGCTGCAACGGTATTGTCCGGAATGTCGCGGGTCACGACACTGCCTGTGCCAATCACGACGTTGTTTCCAATGCTCACTCCAGGGAGAATGGTTGTAGAAGAGCCAACAAACACTCTGTTGCCGATGTTCACCTTGCCAATTTTCGTGTAGCCTGCGAATTTTCTTGTGCTGCCATCGTGGGCAAGGATATGAACTCGTGGGGCGAGCGTCACGTTATCCCCGATGGTTATGAGCCATGGGAAAGCGCTGTCGATGATCACCTGCTCCTGGATCTTGAAGTTCTTTCCGACAATGAGGCCTTCCTGTTTCAGGCTGGTCATGAGATCGACCAACCCTGACTTGAAAGAGTTATGAAAGATTTTGTTGAGAAGTTTGTACAAAAGATTCATCAATACATACCCAGGGGATTTCCTGCCCTACGCGGAGACCACCAGCACAGCTGTAAACCATCACTCCAACCCTTCGCGCCGAAGACGCGCGCCCTCCCGCGTGCCGCAGTGCAGTCAATCCCAACACGCTCGGCTTGCGGCGGGAGAGCAGGGACCGGCGGCGTTTCGCGCCCTGTGTTTCTCAGCGGCCGACGGCGTTCGCCGCTTCGATCCCCGCGTTGATCGCGCGCTTGTTCAGCTCGATGAGCTCCGGACGCGACTTGACCACCTGCGGCAATGCAGCGAAGACCGCCTCCTTCGAGACCGTCGGGTCGCACGCGAGCACCGCGCCGAGCATCACCATATTCTGCACGCGCGGGTCGCCGAGCGAGTCGGCGATCGCGTTGGCGGCAATCGGCACCACCCGGACGCCGGTGAGGTTCGGGGTCTCGGGCACCATCGAGGCGTTGTAGAGCAACACGCCGCCCGCGGGGATGTCCCTGCCGAAGCGATCGACACTGGGGCCGTTCATGGCGACCAGGACGGTGGGATTCTGGATCAGCGGCGAGCCGATCTCGGCATCGGCGATGGTGACGCTGCACGAGGCGGTGCCGCCGCGCATTTCCGGCCCGTAGGAGGGCATCCAGCAGACCTGGCGCCCGGCGAGCATGCCGGCCTGCGCGAGCAGCTGGCCGATCAGCAGCACGCCCTGGCCACCGAGCCCGGCGATCTTGACGCGCGCTTCGGTAATCGGACGCCCGCACTCCTCGAGCAGACAGGCGGCATTTTCGTCCGCGGTGCCGGCGAGCTTCGGGACATCCGCCAGCGCGACCTGTGCGCGGCGCCAGGGGTGGCCGAGCTCCGGCCCACCGCCGTCGCGAAAGACGCCGAGCGGAAAGACCTTCGGCATCGTCTCGAGCGTCCACTTCGCGGCGGCCACCGGCTGCATCTTCCAGCCGGTCGGGCAGGGCGAGAGGATCTCGACCAGCGAGAAGCCCTTGTTCTCGACCTGGTACTGCAGGGCCTTGCGCACCGCGGCGCGCGCCTTGCGGTTGTTCGCGTTGTCGCCGAGCGCGACCCGCTCGATGTAATACGGCGCCGTCAGGCTGTTGAGCAGCTCGCTGACGCGGATCGGAAAACCCTCGCCCTGGCCGCGCCCGCGCGGGCTGGTCGTGGTCTTCATGTTCAGCAGGGTCGTCGGCGCCATCTGGCCGCCGGTCATCCCGTAGATCGCGTTGTTGATGAAGAAGACCGTGTAGTTCTCGCCACGGTTGGCCGCCTGGAGGATCTCGTTGCCGCCGATCGCCGCCAGATCGCCGTCGCCCTGGTAGCCGACGACGATGGCATCCGGATTGGCGCGCTTGAGACCCGTTGCGACCGCCGGCGAACGGCCGTGCGCCACCTGTACGTTGCCGGCGTCGATGTAGTAGTACGCGAAGACCGAACAGCCGACCGGACTGATCACGATCGCGCGGTCCTGCAACCCGAAGTCGTGCAGCGCCTCGGCGATGTACTTGTGGATGTGGCCGTGGCCGCACCCGGGGCAGTAGTGCGTCGTCTCCTGGTTGCCGTCCTTGCGCTCGAATTTCTTGTAGAAGGTCGGCGGCGCCGTGAAGGTCTTAGCCGTAGACATGGTGCTCCTTCCGGGTGCCGCGCAGCACCTCGAGAATCTCGTTCGGCGTCGGCACCATGCCGCCTTGGCGGCCGTAGAAGCCGATCGGCAGGCGGCAGCCGGCGGCGAGGCGCACGTCGTGCACCATCTGGCCATCCGAAAGCTCAACCACGAGGACACGCTTGACGCGCGCGGCCGCCGCGCCGAGCGCCGTCTCCGGGAACGGCCAGAGCGTCACCGGCCGGAACAGCCCGGCCTTGATCCCCTCGCGGCGCGCCAGATCGACGACCGAGCGCAGCACGCGACCGACGATGCCGTAGCCGACGAGCAGCACCTCGGCGTCGTCGAGCAGGTACTCGCGGTGCTCCGGGAGCGCCGCCGCCGCACGGGCGTACTTCGCCATCAGCTTGCGGTTGTGCGCCTCGAGATCCTCGTGCGACATGTAGATCGATGTGATGAGGTTCTTGCGCGTCGCGGCGTCCCCGCGCACCGCCCATTCGGGCTTTGGGGGCTCAAACGCGGTCTCGGGGAAGCGCACCGGCTCCATCATCTGGCCGACGAAGCCGTCCGCGAGCAGGATCGCCGGGGTGCGGTAGGCCTGCGCCGCGGTGAACGCCTTGAGCGTGAAATCGCACATCTCCTGGGCGTAGGCGGGGGCGTACACGATGGTGTGGTAGTTGCCGTGCCCGCCGCCCTTGACCATCTGGTTGTAGTCGCCCTGTTCCGGACCGATGTTGCCGAGGCCGGGGCCGCCGCGCATGATGTCGGCGATCACGCAGGGCAGCTCGGCGCCCGCAAGATACGAGATCCCCTCCTGCATCAGCGAGAGGCCGGGCCCCGAAGAGGCGGTCATCGTCAGTTCGCCGGCCGCTGCCGCCCCGAAGACCATGTTGATCGCCGCGGTTTCGGACTCCGCCTGCACGAACGTGCCGCCGATCTGCGGCATCAACTTGGCCGCCGCTTCGGTCAGCTCGCTGGCCGGGGTGATCGGGTAGCCGTAGAACGAGCGGCAGCCGGCGAGGATCGCGGCCTTGACGACCGCCTCGTTGGCCTTGATCAGCTTCTGTTCCATCGTCAGCGCTTCCGCCGGCCTCAGGCCGCGGACTCCTCGGTGGCGGGGGTGACCGCAATTGCATCCGGCTCGGGGCACGCGTAGTAACAGAGACCGCAGCCGGTGCACCGTCCGTCGGCGACGAACTCCACCGGGTGATAGCCGAGGCGATTGAGGGTCTTGCCGGGTTTCAAAACCTTCTGGGGACAGGACTCGACGCAGAGCAGGCAGCCCTTGCACTTGTCCGCCCGGATGTCGACGCTTCCCTTCGGTCTGGCCATAGCGGAGGGGATTGTAGTGATGCTCTTCGCGCCGGTCAAGACATTACCCCACCCGGACGCCGGCGGTCGCGAACAGAATCCTGAGCCGCTCCAACGGCAGGCCCACTACATTCGTAAACGACCCGGACACCCGGGTGACGAGGTGCCGGCCGCGCCCCTGCACCGCGTAGGCGCCCGCCTTGTCGAGCGGTTCACCGCCGGCGACGTAACGTCGGATGGTCGCCTCGTCGAATGACTTCATCGAGACCCGGCTGCGCACCACGGCGGTGCGAACCCGGCCAGCGGCGGCGGGGACGAGCGCCACCCCGGTGAGCACTTCGTGAGTGCGTCCGGACAGGCTTGCCAGCATCCCCTCCGCGTCCCTGGCGTCGCGTGGCTTGCCGAGAATTTTCCCGTCGAGAACGACCACCGTGTCCGCGCCGATGATCCACTGCGCCCCGCACCCCGGGGCGAGTTGCCGGGCGACCGCTCGCGCCTTGGCGAGCGCCAAGCGGCGGACATGCGGGCCGGGGAGTTCCCCCGACAGCTGGCATTCGTCGACGTCCGGAACCCGCACCGAAAACCTAACGCCGAGTTCGCGCAGCAGCAGACGCCGCCGGGGCGAGGACGATGCGAGCACGATCGGCCTCACGCCACCCCCCGGAAGTACCACTGCCAGCGCAGCAGCACCAGGTTGGCTAGCACCCCCGTCACGATTCCCGAAACGAGTGACGGCACCAGGACCCACGGCAGCAGCCACGGCAGGTCGCCGGTTCGCACCAGCAGCAACACAAGCGTCAGAACCTGCGCCCCGCCGTGGGCGACTGCGCCGGCGGCGCTCATCGCCAGGGGGGACCACAGACGCCAGGCGCCGCGCGCCATCAGGGCCATCACCAGGGTGCTCGCCAGACCGCCGGCGAGACTCAACGCGAACGCCGGGCTCAAAAACCCGCCGAGCAGCAGCGCACCGGTGACGACGCGCAGCAGCATCACGAGCAGGCCCGCCTGCCAGCCGCACGTCAGCAGGGCGATCAGGGTCATCAGATTGGCGAGGCCGGGGCGGACCCAGGGCAGCGGCGAGGGAATCTGCGCCTCGAGAAGGTGCAGCGCGAGCGCGAGGGCCACGAGCACCCCGAGAAACGAGACCCGCCGGGTGTTCATGCGTCGCGTCACCTCGCCACCGCGTCGATCGAGCCGGCACGCTGCCCCGGGAGCCGGATGACGACTTCATTGGGGAGACAGACGAGCATCTCGCCGGCCGCGCCGATCCAGCCGCCGTGGCGGCACGCCTGCCGCGGACACGGCGAGGAAAGCACGCGAACGCGGCCGCCGCGCACCTCGACCCGCGTCACACCGAGCGGCCCTCTGATCTCGCTCACGCCGTCGCGGGACAAGTCCAGGACCGCCACCGCTTTGCCGGCCACTTCCACCTCGGCGCGAGCAGGCCGCCCCCCAGCGGCTTTCGGGACGGCGAGCGCAGTCACCGCGGCGCAGAGAAGGACCAGCACGGCCGTGTCGCCCAGGAGCAGACGAACGCCCCCGGGGCCCCAGATGCGTTCAAGCAAAGAGCGCCTCATCGGCGTGCCATCAACGCAAGAGCGTCATCGGTCCAGTGCAACTCGCCGGCCGCGCCGACCATGACACCCCGCACCCCGGGGCGCGCGCGCAGGAAGGCGAGTCCCTTCGACGGCCCGAGGACGAACGCCGCAGTCGCGCAGGCGTCGGCCTCGGCCGCCGTCGGGGCGAGGACCGTAACGCTCTGGCAATCCCGTGCCGGCTGACCGGTCGCGGGATCGAGGATGTGGTGGTACCGGACGCCTCCAGCCACGAAGAAGCGCTCATAATCGCCGGAGGTCACGATGGCGGTGTCCCGCAGGTCGAAGGTCATGAGCAGCGCGCCGGGATCGCGGGGATGCTTGACGCCGATTCGCCAGAAATCCTTCCCGGGGCGGGCGCCGACGATTCGCAAGTCGCCCCCGGCGTCGATGATGGCGTTGCGGACGCCTCGGGCCATGAGTATCTCCATGGCCCGGTCGACAGCCCACCCTTTGGCAATGGCCCCCAGATCGAGACCCATTCCATCGACCCCAAACCCCACTGAATATGAAGATTCGTCGAATTCAATCTTCTGGTATCCCACAACAGGCAGTATTTTTTCGATCATTGCCGGTTTTGGGATCATCCCGCCCTGCTCGAAACCCCAGAGCCGAGAGACGGGCCAGATCGTTGCATCAAAAGCGCCGCCGCTGGCGGCACTGATCGCAGCCGCATCCCGGATGATTTGAAAAACCTCTTTACCAACAGGAACTTTCACCGAAGATCCGGCTTGATTGACTCTGGAGACCATGCTGTCGGGCTTGTAGCTGCTCATCAGGTCATCGATACGCTGAAATTCGGCCATGGCCTCTCTTATTGCAACTCGTGCCTGCTCCTCGGAGCGATGCGCCACGGTGATTTCAACAACGGTTCCCATGACGATCTTTGAGTCTTTGAACAGCTTGTCTGCCCCACTTTGACAGGATCCAAACGTCATTGCGAGCACTGCTGCCCCAATAACAGAAGAACGCCTTCCTATTACCATGTAACCATTATGACCGTGCAGGCTGCGGGGTCCTGACGCTGCGGACCTCCATCGTGCTCACTTCGTTCCGCCGACGGAGACCTCCCCTCCGCGCCACCCCTCCGCCAGGCATGAGACTCAACCATCTTCTCTCGAGGAGGTTGACAAAAATAGTCGAATTGAGTCGATCAATAAATCATGATTGAAGTGGGATGACCGATCGATAATGACATCGGAATTTGCTTCGATAGCCCTATTTCGTTCGTTTCGATCTTCTTCTGTGGTATTCCCGACCACAAATACGACATACCGCTCTCCAGGGATTCCGAGCGCGCTGGCTCCCTCAATCACCACCCCTTTGCATCCTTTGAATTGACCCTTGATCAGATCCCAGGACTTCGCCACCGACTCCCGGGGCCCGATAATCCTGGCTACGAGAAGGGCGCCGTTCGTAAAAAACAGGTCCGTGTCTTTTCCCGGCTCGCCGGGACCCCATTCGACACGACTCTCGCCGTCCCTCGGCGAAATCTTGACGGCACCCAACCCGGGGATCGCCCGCAGTATTTGGCACGCTACGGTCGTCTTGCCGCATCCGCTTCCCGTGCCGGCAACCGCGATAATTTTCACCCTGCCTCCCGCCGCGCCAGCGGCCCCTGCCCTGCTTCATGATACTATGGCGTCACCATCAGATGCGCAGCAACGCGAACCGCCACGAGCCGACCCTGGACTTTGGCATGCCCGCCCGCTATGCCGACATCGCCCTGCGCCTGGCGCTTCCGGGATCACTCCAATTTGGCATCCCCGAGGGGCTTCAGGGGCGCCTGCGGGTCGGCCAGAGAGTCATGGTACCCCTGCGCGGCGGCCGCGACGTCGGCTATGTGGTCGGCCTCTCGAAGGAACCGAAAGTTCGCGGCATCCGCCCGATCGAGCGGGTGCTCGACCCCGAACCGCAGCTCCTGCCCGACCTTCTCGAACTCATGCTCTGGATCGCGCACCACTACCTCTCACCGATCGGAATGGTGCTGCGCGCGGCCGTTCCGCAGTCGGTGCAGTACGAGGGAACGGGCAAGGCTGTCGCCCGCGAGCGCCAGATCGTCACCGCCACGCCGACCGTGCCCGCCGACGAGGCCGAAGCGCTGCTCCCCGACCTTGCCCGCCGCGCCCCCGCGCAGGCCGAGGCGCTGGCCAGCCTGTGCCAAGCGCACGGCAAACCGGTCCCGGTGTCCTCCCTCAACCGCGCCGCCCTCGAAGGGCTGCAAAAAAAGGGGCTCGTGACCCTGGGCAGCACCGGATCGCGCCGCGGCATCCTCCCCCCCCTCGAGCCCTCGGTGGAACCCGCGCCGCTGACGGCCGCGCAGACGGCGGTCTTTTCACAGATTCTCCCGGCCCTCGCCGGCGGGGCCAGGCCGCTGCTGGTGCAGGGCGTCACCGGAAGCGGCAAGACCGAGCTCTACCTGCGCGCGATCCGCGCCCTGCAGCCTGACCGGCAGGCTCTGCTGCTCGTTCCCGAGGTCTCGCTGACCATCCAGCTGATCCGCCACCTGCGCGAGCGGCTCCCCTTTCCGATCGCGGTCTGGCACCACCAGCTCTCGGACGGCGAGAAATTCGACCTCTGGCGCGCAATCCGCCGCGGCGAGGTGCGAGCGGTCATCGGCACGCGCTCGGCGCTTTTCGCCCCCCTGCCCCGGCTCGGGCTCATCGTGGTCGACGAGGAGCAGGAGGCCTCCTTCAAGCAGGAGGAGACTCCCTGCTACCACGCCCGGGACGCGGCCATCGTCCGTGCGGCGAACTGCGGCGCCGCAGTGATCCTGGGTTCGGCGACTCCGAGCCTCGAGAGCCGCCGGCTGGCGGAGGAGGGCGTTTTCACCCTGTTGCGCCTGCCCGAGCGTTACACCGGCCTGCCGCTTCCCGAGGTCGAGATCCTCGACCTGCGGAACTTCGCCGCCCCGGGGCGCCGCTCGATCGGCGCGCGGGGCGAAGAGCCGCGCCTGATCGCGCCCCCCCTGCTCGAGGCGGCCCGCGAAGCGCTGGATCGCGGCGACCAGGTGCTCTTCTTCCTCAACCGCCGCGGTTTCGCGCCGCACACCCAGTGCCGGGCCTGCGGCGCGGGGATCAGCTGCCCGAACTGCCGGGTCTCGCTCGTCTATCACGCGCCCGAGCAGGCGCATCTTTGTCACTACTGCGGGTACCGCGCCGGGGCGCCCGACACCTGCCCGGCTTGCGGCGCCGCGGAACTGCGGCTCTCCGGCTCGGGCACCCAGCGCCTGGAGCTGGAGATCCGCAAGGCCTTCCCGGGACGCGAGGTGTTGCGCCTCGACCGCGACACCGCCTCGCACAAGGGCGCCGGCGCTCGGGTGGTCGCCGATTTTGAAAGCGGCCGCGCCGACATCCTCGTCGGAACGCAGTTGGTCGCCAAGGGGCTGCATTTCCCGCGGCTGACCCTTGTCGGCGTGATCTCCCCCGATCTGATGCTGAACCTCCCGGATTTCCGGGCCGCCGAACGGGCCTTCTCGCTCGTCGCGCAGGTCGCAGGCCGGGCCGGACGCGGCCAGCAGGCCGGGCGCGTGATCGTGCAGACCTGGCAACCCGACCACTACGCGCTCGAGGCGGCGCGCACCCACGATTACGATGCCTTCTACGCCAGGGAGACCGTTTTCCGCCGCGAGCTGGACTACCCGCCGTTCTTCGATCTCGTCGCGCTGCGGCTCGACGGCGCCAACCAGGCCCACCTCGGCGTGGCCGCCGACGAGATCGGCGCCCGGTTGCGGGAACTCCTCGGCAGCGCGGTGACTGCCGGCTCCAGTCACGTCCTGGGCCCGGTTCCCGCGCCGATGGAGAAGATACGCAACCGCTGGCGTTCGCTGATCCTGGTCAAGGCGCGCCCGCTCGAGGCGGTGACGGAACCTCTGCGCGCCGGAGCAGCGCTGCTGCACGAGATCGCCCGCCGCGCCGGCATCCACCTGCTGATCGACGTCAGCCCGTTGAACCTGATGTGAACGTGCGGGACGCGCCCATGAAACACCACCGATCACTTCGCATTTCCTCGCTCAGTCCGCACGGCCGGAATGTCCTGCTCCTGTTCGTGGTGCTTCTCCCGCTCTTCTTCGGTCGTCTCTCCGACCTGCGCCTGCCGATGTGGGACGACTTGACCCACGCCGCGATGGGCAAGGAGATCCTCGTGACCGGCGACTGGTTCACCATGCACTCGAACGGTGCCCCCAGCTGGATCAAGCCGCCGCTCTACTTCTGGCTCGAGGCGGGCATCTTCTCGCTGTTCGGCGCCTCCGAGTACGGTGCGCGCTTCCCCGCCGCGCTCTGCGGCTACCTCTGCGCGATCCTCATCTATCTGCTAACTCGCAGGCTTTTCGGGAGGAGAACCGCTTTTCTCGCCATCCTGGTAACCGCGACGAGCTTCCTGTTGATCAAGTACTCCCGGCGGGCAATGATCGACGTCCCCGTGGCATTTGCCACCACGCTCGGAATGTATGCGCTGGTGCGGGCCGAGAAGCGGAGCCCGTTTTTCCTGCTCTACGGCCTGGCGATCGCCCTCGGCTATTACTTCAAGGCGATCCAGGGGCTGTACCTCGCCCTGATTGGCCCCGCCTACCTGCTCGTCTCGGGGCAGTGGCGCAGGCTGGCCGGTCCCTGGTTCCTCGCCGCCAACGCCGGCGCCGCCTGCCTGATCGCCCTCTGGGTTGTTCCCCAGTTCCTGACGAACGGCGACGCGTTCCTGAGCTCGCAATCCGCGCTCGGGCCGCTGCTCAGCCGCGGGTTGACCGACGAGCCCGCACGTCTGTTCGAGCCGTTCCTGTCGCTCTTCCGGGTCTTCTGGCCGTGGGTGCCGCTGTCGGCCGCCGGGCTGATCGCCCTCGCCCGCACACGGCCGAGGTCCCGCGAGACGCAGCTGCTGTTCTGCTGGTTCTTCCCGGTCATGGCGGTCCTGTGCGCCTCGCGGAGTTACTTCCAGCGTTACCTCCTCCCGGTCGTCCCCGTCCTGATCATTGCCGCGGCTTTCGCGTTGAGCGGACTGCTGAGCCGGCGCCGTTTCTCGCGCGTCTATCGACAGGCAGTCGTCGGGGCCGGGGTCGCCGTCATCCTTCTCCAGATTCTCCCGATCCCGCTCGACAACCGGGGCACCAACCAGATCGCCGTCTTTCAGACCATGCGGCACCTCACGAAAGCTTCAGACCAGATCGTGCTGTTCAAGGGCAACCACTGGACGGTGGGGCAGGGCTTGAGTTTCTACGCCGACCGTCTTCTCTCCCGCCACTTTGACGATGCCGGGAAGGCCGCCCGATTTCTCGACGCCGCCCGCAGCGGGGTCTACGGCATCGCGAACGCCACGGACTACGAGGAACTCCAGGGCCGCCTGGGCAACGCGCTGGTGGAGCGCGCGCGGCCGGACGGGTACGTCATCTTCCAGGCGCCCCCCGCCCGGCGAGCCGACGGTCCCGCCGCCGCCGCGGTTTCAGCGGGAAGACCGCAATGACGCAGTCCCGGAGCGGGGGAGTGGTTCTTGACAGCCGGGAGGACGTTTCCTAATATCCCCGGCAATGTCTCTGCTGCAGCTGCTTTGGGCCTGCGAAGGCTTCGGTGCCCGTCTCCGGCGGTGGGGGCGCAACGCCGTCTACTCGAGCATCTGCCTCGCGTTGCTGGCGGCGGCCCGGGACATGTTGCCGGACCTGCCGGCCGGCGGGAATACCAGCGCGCAACCGGCCGCCAGCGCATCTGACACACACAGCGCGGCGACGGCGCCGGATGTCCGCACCCTCCGCGGCGTCATCCGCGCCGGGGTCGGCTTCACCGAGAGTCTCGCCCTCGCGGGGCTCGACCCCCAGCTCATCCCGCACATCGTCGACCGCCTCGCCCCGGCGCTGGATTTCCGGCGCCTGCGCGTCGGCGATCGCTTCACCGCCGTGCTCGACCCCGGCGGCGACCTCGTGAGCCTGACCTACGAAAAAAGCCCGCTTGAAGCCCTTGTCCTGCGCTCGACCCCCGGCGGCTGGGAGACCGAACTGGCGGCGCTCCCCTCGGAAAACCGCGTGGTCGAGGTCCGGGGGAACATTCGCAGTTCGCTCTTCGAGGCGATGGACCGCGCCGGGGAGAACGACTCGCTGACCCTGGCTTTCGCGGAACTGTTCGCCTGGGACATCGACTTCGCCCACGAGCTGCAACCGGGCGACTCCTTCCGGCTGGTCGTGGAAAAAATCTACCGCGACCGGCGCTTTGTGCAGTACGGGCGCATCCTCGCCGCCGAGTACCGCCAGGGCGACGGGGCTCACCAGGCCTACTTCTTCCCGTGGCCGGACCGGCGCGGCGAGTACTACACCGCGGAGGGACGCTCGGTGCGCGCCTCCTTCCTGCGCTCGCCGATCTCCTACACCCGGATCAGCAGCGGCTTCTCGGGCGCGCGCCTGCACCCGATCCTGAACACGGTGCGGCCCCACCTCGGCGTGGATTTCGCCGCCCCCGAGGGCACCCCGGTCTGGGCGCCCGCGGACGGCGTGGTCATCGCGCTCGGCCGCGACGAGGCGGGCGGCAACCATATCGCGCTGCGGCACGGCGGCAGCTACGAGACCCACTACCTGCACCTCTCGCGCTTCGCCGCCGGGATCAAAGTCGGCGAGCGAGTGCGGCAGAAGGAAGTCATCGGCTACGTCGGCTCGACCGGGCTCGCGACCGGACCGCACCTGGACTACCGCGTGCGGCGCGGCACCGCATGGGTCGACCCCGTGAAAGAAGCCTTCCCGCGCGCCGAGCAACTCCCCCCGCAGTTCGCCGCGGAATTCGCCGAATATCGCACCTGGCTCGACGGGCAGGCCTACACGCAGCTCGCAAGCGGGACCAACCTCGCCTCCCGCTAGCGGCGCGATCACCGGCGCCGGCAGCGGGGCCGCCCCGGATTGACAGCCGCGACGACTCGGGTGCAGGGTGTCGCCATGGAGTCGATCCCGATCTCGCCCGAGCCGGCACGCTGCCTTCACGACCACGGCGAGCGCCCGTGCAACGCCGGCCACGGGCACGGCCACGGGACGCCGGCCGTCCAGCTGCGGCTGGCAATCCCCCTGACGCTCGCGGTTTTCGTATTCGAACTTGCCGGGGGGATCTGGTCCTCCTCGCTCGCGCTGCTCTCCGACTCGCTCCACGTCCTGTTCGACGCGACCGCCCTCGGCCTCTCCTACGCGGCGATCGTGCTCGCGGCCCGGCCGGCGAGCGACCGCCACTCCTACGGCCTGCACCGCGGGGAGATCCTCGCGTCGCTGGTCAACGGCCTGACCGTCGGGCTCATTGCCGCCTGGATCTTTTTCGAAGCCTGGGAGCGGCTCGCGAACCCGCGCGAGGTGCGCGTCGGCGGGATGATGGCCGTCGCCTTCGCGGGTCTCGTCGCGAACGCGATCGTCGCCTGGCTGCTGCACGGGCACCACGCCGACGACCTCAACATGCGCGGCGCGTACCTGCACGTCATCGGCGACCTGCTCGCCTCGGTCGCGGTCATCGCCGGCGGCGCGGTCATCTGGGCAACGGGCTGGACGCTCGTCGACCCGATCCTCGGCTTCGCGATCGGGCTGCTGCTGCTCTGGGGGGCCGGGCGGCTGGTGCGCGAGTCGCTCCACGTGCTCATGGAGGGCGTCCCCGCCGGCCTCACGGTCGAGGGAGTCGCAGCGGCCGTCCTCGCCGTGCCGGGTGTCGCCGACCTGCACCGGGTGCACATCTGGAGCCTTTGCTCGCACATCAGGGCGCTGTCGGCGCACCTCGTCGTCGACGCGGCCGCCGCCCGCGAGACGCAGGCGGTGCTCGACGACGTGAACGCGCTGCTGCACGAGCGCTTCGGCATCACGCACACGACCCTGCAGTCGGAGTGCCGCGGCTGCGCGGCGGACGGGCCGTACTGCACGCCGGTGCACCCGGGAGAAACCCGCGTCGCACGACTGTAGGCTGCGCGGTGCCGGCGCGGCGGAGCAACCGGGTGACCCTGCTATACTTCCCGCCATGGCACGGATGAAGCGGGCGCCCCTCGCGGGGGTGGTGAGCCTCGGCTGCTCGAAAAACCTGGTGGACACCGAGTACCTGGTCGGCGGGCTCGGCGCCGGCGGCTGGGGACTGGTTCCCGACCGCGAGAACGCCGACCTGCTGCTGATCAACACCTGCGCCTTCATCGGCCCGGCGGTCGAGGAGTCGCACGAGGCGATCGCCGCCGCCGTAACCTGGAAGGCGAAACGCGCCGGGCGGCTCGTGGTCGTCGCCGGCTGCATGGTCAACCGCTTCGCCGGCGAGCTTGCGACGCGCTACCCCACGGTGGACCTGCTGCTGACGCCCAAGCAGATCCCGCGCCTCGGCGAGTGGCTGGCGCTGAGGCCGCCGCGGCCGGTCCGGCTGGGGGGCCCGGGCCGGGCCTTTCTTCCGAGCGGCACCCTCGATCGCTCGCTGACCACCGGCCCCTGGGCTTACCTGAAAATCTCGGACGGCTGCAGCAACTGCTGCCACTACTGCCTGATCCCGTCGATCCGCGGACCACACGCCAGCCGTTCGCGCGCCGCGGTGCTCGACGAGGCGCGCGCGCTGATCGACGCCGGCGTGCGCGAGCTCAACCTTGTCGGACAGGACATCACGCGCTTCGGAGAAGGCCGGCGCAGCGGCGGGCTGGCGGCCCTCGTGCGCGCCGTTGCGGCGCTCCCCGGGGACTTCCGCATCCGCCTGCTCTACCTGCACCCCGAGCGGGTCGACGAGGAGATCATCGAGCTCTTTGCCGGCACCCCGAAACTTTGCGCCTATCTCGACATCCCGATCCAGCACGCGAGCGGCCGGGTGCTCGAGCGCATGAACCGCCGCTACGCCCGGCCCGATCTTGAGAGGCTCTTCTCGACGCTGCGCGAGCGCATCCCCGGGGTCGCGCTGCGCACCACGGTCATGGTTGGCTATCCGGGCGAGGGGAAGCGCGAATTCGCCGAACTGCTCGCGTTCCTGCGCGCACACCCCTGCGAAAACCTCGGCGCGTTCATCTTCTCGGCGCAGCCGGGGACCAAGGCCGCGACGATGCCCGGTGCCGCGACGACCGAGGAGGCGCAGGCGCGCTACCACGCCGTCATGACGCTGCAGGCGGAACTGGCGTCCGACCTGTGGTCCGCGCGCGTCGGCCTCACGACCGAGGCGCTCCTGCTCGGGCCAGCACCCGGCCGCACGACGGTCTGGGAGGCCCGCACCCCCTGGCAGGCTCCGGAGGTCGACGGGCGGATCCGGGTGCGCGGCCGCGGCGAAGTAGGGTCCTGGGTCGCCGTGCGCGTCACCGGCGCCGGGGCCTACGACCTCGAGGGGAAGATTCTCTGACCGTGACGAGCTCCTCCTGGCAGCGCGTGCTCTATCCGGGACTGCTGCTCTTTGGGTTGAGTCTGCCGCTTTCCAAAAGCGCGAGCACCATCCTGCTCGCGGTCGTCTACGTGTCGGCGTTGGCCGGTGCGCTCTCCTGCAAGGAATTCCGGGACGACGTCATGCACGTCTGCCGCCAGCCCCTGACGGCGGCCTTGGCGCTTTTCTGCCTCGTTGCCTACGCCGGTATCATCAACACCGGAAATCATGCCGACGGGTTCAAGGTCGCGAACAAATTCGTGAGCCTGCCGGCAATCTATTTCCTCGTGTCTGTCCTGCTTCAGTCCGAGCGGAGCGAAGACGCGAGAGGCCGGAAGGCCGAATCCCTGCTGTTCTCATTCCTGGCCGGGCTGGCGGCGCTGAACCTGCTCGGGGTGCTGATCTTTTTAGGCCTGGTCGGCGACGCGAAATTCGCGTTCCCCCTCGCCCCGCTCGGCATGCACCACATCTGGTATTCGAACACCAACGCGCTGGGCGTTTACACGGCAGTGTCGTGCCTGCTGTTCACCCGCGCAGGCGCGTCGGCGCGTGGGCGGGCACTCCTCGTCGGGTTCCTGCTCCTCGCTGCCCTGGGCATCCTGCTCTCCACGTCGCGGACAGCCTGGTTCGGCATCGCAATGACCGCGCTGATCATGGCTGCCCTGACGATCAAGAGAAAAAAAACGCTCCTTCTCGCCGTGCTCCTCGCCGTCCTGGCGTTCGCGAGTGCGTACTGGTCCGTCCCCTTCGTTCACCAGCGGATCCAGCTCATCACGGAGGACCTTGCCCTCTACTCCACCAACGAGCATGCGGAGTCCTCCATCGGGGGGAGGCTCGTCCTGTGGAAGTCGGCTCTTCAGATGTTCGCGTCGCACCCGGTCGTCGGCATTGGAACCGGCGATTTCGTGGAGGCACTGAAAACGATGAGAAGGGCCAGGGTCATCCCGAAATTCCTTTTGGCGTTCAACCAGCCGCACAACATGTATTTGTTCTCCCTGGCCACGAACGGCATCATCGGACTTGCCTCGCTGCTGTATGTTTTCTACCGGAGCCTGAAGTCTGCGGCGCCGGCCTTGCGCTCCGGGGACCGGGGGAATGTTTTCGCATTCCTGGCCATGGCGACCGCGGTGCACTTCATGGTCGCAGGGCTCATGGATTCGTTTTTCAACATCCAGGTCTTGCGCTATTCCTTCGCGTTCATCATGGGCGTCTGCATCCGCAACCCCATGAGCGGCGCACCTCGACCCTAGCGCCGCGATGCCCACCCCGATTGCCCACAGCATCGCCGGCGCCTGCGCCGCAATCCTGGTCTCGCGGCGCCTGCCCGCGGTGCGCGCGCTGCCGGTCGTCGCCGCTCTGGTGTTCGCGGCAAACCTTCCGGACCTCGACTATCTAGCCGTGCTGCGCGGCCGTGAAGCCGTGGAGCGTTTCCACCAGGGGGCGCTGCACTCGATCGGCTTCGTCGCGGTTGCCACAGCGCCGCTCGCCCTGCTGCTGCGCCGGCGGCTCGGATTCGCGTGGGCCTGGCTGCTGCTTGCCGGCGCCGGCCTCACCCACCTGCTGCTCGATCTGACGGTGGTCGACCTGAAGCCGCCAATCGGTTTCCCGCTCCTCTGGCCCTGGAGCACGGAGCGCTTCCACGCACCGGTGGAGATTTTTCCGGGCATCGACCGCGCGATCATCTTCAGCGCGAGAAACGTGCGCGAATTGATCGTCGAACTTGCCTGGGGCGTGCCGGCGGCGCTGATTGCCTGGCGGTGGACGCGCCGCCGCGTCGACACGTGAGCGCGCCGGAACATTCCGCGCCACGACCTGCTGAAATACCCCCCTGCTAGTGTAGAATGCGCGCGATGAAGATCCTGGGGATTTCGGCCTTTTACCACGACGCGGCGGCGGCGCTGATCGACGGCGGCGAAATCGTCGCGGCGGCGCAGGAGGAGCGTTTCACGCGCCGCAAGCACGACCCCTCGTTTCCCGCGAACGCCATCCGCTACTGCCTCGACGCCTCGGGCACCGCCTTCGAGGAACTTGAGGCGGTCGCCTTCTACGACAAGCCGTTCCTCAAGTTCGAGCGCCTGCTCGAGACCTACTACGCGTTCGCGCCCCGCGGCCTGCGCTCCTTCCTCGCCGCGATGCCGGTCTGGATCAAGGAGAAGCTGCTGCTCAAGCGGCTGCTGCTCCAGGAGCTCTCGGCGCTCGCGGGCCACAAGGTCGACGAGGTGAAGCTGCTCTTCCCCGAGCACCACCTCTCGCACGCCGCGAGCGCGTTCTACCCCTCGCCCTTCCAAGAGGCGGCGATCCTGACGATCGACGGCGTCGGCGAGTGGGCGACCGCGTCGATCTGCCACGGCAGGGGCAACGGCATCGAGATCCTGCGGGAGCTGCGCTTCCCGCACTCGGTCGGCCTGCTCTATTCGGCGTTCACCTACTACCTCGGGTTCCGGGTCAACTCCGGCGAATACAAGCTGATGGGCCTCGCTCCCTACGGGGACCCGGCATCCGAGCGCACCCGCCGTTTCGAGGAGCTGATCGCGTCGAAGATGGTGGACATCGCCGCGGACGGGTCGCTCTGGCTCGACCAGGGGTATTTCGACTACGCCGCGGGGCTGCGCATGGCCAACGAACCGGCGTGGGAAAAACTCTTCGGGTTCCCCCGGCGCGCGGCGGAGAGCGAGATGGGCCAGGAGCACTGCGACCTGGCGCTTGCGATCCAGCGGGTGACCGAGCGGGTGGTGCTCGCGATGGCGGCCGAGGCGAAGAAACTCACGGGTTCGGCGAATCTCTGCCTGGCCGGCGGCGTCGCGCTCAACTGCGTCGCCAACGGCAAGCTTTTGCGCAGCGGGATTGTCGATCGCCTTTGGATCCAGCCGGCGGCCGGCGACGCCGGCGGGGCGCTCGGCGCGGCGCTGTGCGCGCACCACATCGGCCGCGGCAATCCGCGCACGGCCGGCGGTGGGGATCGGATGCACGGCTCGTATCTCGGCCCGGAGCCCGAGGAGGCGGACATCCGCCGGGTGGTCGGCCGCTACCGCGCCGTCGGGCGGCATTTCGAGGACCTCGGCGCTCTGTGCGCCCGGGCCGCCGAACTGCTCGACGGCGGCCAGATCCTCGGCTGGGTGCGCGGCCGGATGGAGTGGGGCCCGCGCGCGCTGGGCGGCCGGAGCATCGTCGCCGACCCGCGCAACCCGGAGATCCAGAAAAAGCTCAACCTCAAGATCAAGTACCGCGAGAGCTTCCGGCCGTTCGCCCCCTCGGTGCTCGCCGAGGAGTGCGCGAACTATTTCGAGCTGGACGAGCCTTCGCCGTACATGCTGCTAATCGCGGATGTCCAGCCGGCCCGCCGCCGGCCGCTGCCGCCGAATTATTACGCGCTGCGGCTGCGCGAGAAGCTCTACCACCAGCGCTCCGACATCCCGGCGGTGACGCACCTGGATTACTCGGCGCGCATCCAGACGGTGCACCGCGAGACCAACCCGGACTACTGGCGGCTGATCGAGGCCTTCCGGCAGCGCACGGGGTACGGGCTGGTCGTGAACACGAGCTTCAACGTGCGCGGCGAGCCGATCGTCTGCACGCCGGAGGACGCCTACCGCTGCTTCATGCGGACGGAAATGGACGCTTTGGTCGTCGGCGACTGGCTCTTCGAGAAGAAGGACCAGCCCGCATGGGCCGAGGACAAGGAGTGGCGCGAGTCGCTCGTGATGGACTAAGGGGGAGCAATGTCCGCGATTTCTGATCTCTGGGGTTTCCTGAAGGAACGCAAGAAGTGGTGGCTGCTGCCGATGGTGCTCGTGCTGCTGCTCTTCGGGGTATTGATCGTGCTGACGAGCGGGTCCGCCGTCGCACCATTCATCTACACGCTGTTCTAGACGAAGCGCATGGACTCGAAGACGGAACTGACGCGCGAGAAGGTCCTCGAGACGATCGGGGTCCTGGCCCTGGCCTGCCTCGTCGTCGGGCACCTGGCGAAAAGACCGGGGATGAAGGCCGGTTTCCTGGCCGCCGCGGCGCTGCTGCTCGCGGTCGGCCTGTTCGTCAAGCCGGCCGGGGCGCTGATCGCGCGCGCCTGGCTGAAGTTCGGGGGCCTGCTCGGCGCGGTGAACTCGCGGATCATCCTCGGGGCGATCTTCTACCTCTTCCTGACGCCGATCGCCCTCCTCGCCCGGCTGACCCGCGGGGATTTCCTGCACCTGAAGAAGCGCGGCGGCGCGGACCGCAGCTACTGGCACGCGCGCAACCATGCCTATTCGGCGGAGGACATCGGCAAGCTCTGGTAGCCGGTTGCATCCCCCGGGGCAATGCACTATAGTTACGCGATTTTACGAGGGAAAAACCGTGATCAACGAGAAAAAGCTCGTCGTCGTGATGCCGGCGTACAACGCCGAGCTCACCCTGCGGCAGACGTTCGCCGAACTGCCGCACGAGTATGTTGACGAGACCATTCTCGTGGACGACGCCTCCCGGGACGGCACGGTCCAGGTCGCCCGCGAGCTGGGTATCCGGACGATCCTGCACCCCAAGAACCGGGGCTACGGCGGGAATCAGAAGACCTGCTACCGCACCGCGCTCGCCGTGGGGGCCGACATCGTCGTCATGCTCCACCCGGACTATCAATATTCCCCCCGGCTCGTCACCGCCATGGCATCGCTCGTCGCCTCGGGCCACTACGACGTCGTTCTCGGCTCCCGGATCCTCGGCGGCCAGGCCCTGCGCGGCGGGATGCCGCTCTACAAGTATGTCTCCAACCGCTTCCTCACGCTGGCGGAGAACCTCGCACTCGGGGTCAAGCTCTCGGAGTACCACACCGGTTTTCGCGCCTTCAGCCGCGCGGTGCTCGAGACCCTCCCCCTGGAGGAGGACTCCGACGACTTCGTCTTCGACAACGAGATGCTCGCCCAGGCGGTCGCATTCGGGTTCCGCATCGGCGAGATCAGCTGCCCGACGAAATATTTCGAGGAGGCCTCGTCGATCAATTTCCGCCGCAGCGTGCGCTACGGGTTCGGCGTGCTCGGGACCGCCGGGAAATTTTTTCTCCAGCGCTCCGGCCTGGTAAAATTCCGCCTCTTTTCCCCCGAGGGACGTCGGCTCACCCCCGCGGGGGGCCCGGCGGCCTGACCGACCAGGTCGGGAGTCGGCAGCGCCGGCTCCGCGCCCGGGAGTCGAGGTACCGCCAATTTGCCAATCCCTGCCGGAAAGGGTATACAGTCCCGCTAAACTAACGCACGGAGGTCGTATGAAGAAGAAGACGTTGGGATTCCTGCTTCTGATCACACTCGTCGTCGGCCTCATCGCTGGGTGCTCCGGCTCGGACAGCACTGGCTCCGGCACGGCCTCGAAGTTCGTCGGGCTCTGGCGCATGTCCCTCGTCGGCAATCCCTCCGACCCCGGCTTCGACTGGCGGTTCAACGCCGATCAGACCACGACAGTCCTGTACAACACCGGGAGCACCACGGCCAAGGGGAGCGGGACCTGCACAATCAGCGGCGACAACGCCTCGGGTAACTGGTCGGCCAGCGGCGACAATGTCGGGAGGTTCACGGCAACCCTGACGAGCGACACCACGATGGATTTCAACTTCATCGAGGACAAGTACACGCCCGCGAAGACCTTCGTCTACGTCGGCACTCGCCTCGAGTAAGATCTCGATGCGGAGGCCCTAGCGTATCGTTACGGGCAGCGCCGACTCCGCCCTGGGTCGGCGCCGCCGGGGGACTCCCAATGAACGTCCTGCTCCTCGCGCCCCAGCCCTTCTATCGGGAGCGGGGCACGCCGATTGCCGTGCGGCTGCTCGCCGAGACGCTCTGCTCGCTCGGCCACACGGTCGACCTGCTCGTCTACCACGAGGGCGAGGATATTTCCCACCCCGGGCTGCGGCTGCTGCGCGCCGCGGCGCCGCCGCTGGTGCGCGACGTCCCGATCGGCTTCTCCTGGAAGAAGCTCGCGTGCGACGTCGCCCTGACGGCCTCCTTCGTCCGTCTCGCACGCCCCGGGCATTACGACGTCGTCCACGCCGTCGAAGAGGCGGTCTTCCCTGCGGCCTGGCTGCGCCGTCGCCACCGGGCGGCGGTCGTCTGCGACATGGACTCCGACCTGGTCGACCAGTTCGTCGGGGGCTCGCGGCTGCGGGGCCTGCTGCGCGGCGCGCTCGACGGCGCCATGCGGCGCGCGCTCGGCGCCTGCGACCTCATCCTGGCAGTCTGCCCGCATCTCGCCGACCGGGCGCGCGCCCTCTGCCCGCCCGTCCCCGTGCGGGTCCTCGAGGACATCCCGCTCGCGGACGGCCCGGCCGGAGCGGTCGAGGACCTGCGCTCGCGCTTCGGCGCCACCGGCGCGCTGGCGCTGTACGTCGGCAACCTCGAGCCGTACCAGGGAATCGACCTGCTGCTCGAGGCGATGGCGGCCCTTGGCGCAGACGCGCCGGTGACGCTCGTCGTCATCGGCGGCATCCCGGCGGACATCGCGCGCTACCAGGAGCGCGCGGCGGCGCTCGGGATCGCCGGGTGCGTCCACTTCGCCGGACCCCGGCCGGTGCGGCAGCTCGGCGGTTATCTCGCGCAGGCCGACATCCTCGTCTCGCCGCGCACGCTCGGGGAGAACACCCCGATGAAGATCTACTCCTACCTCGCCTCCGGCCGCAGCGTCATCGCGACCGACATCGGCTCCCACACCCAGGCACTGGACGATTCCTGCGCGGTGCTGGTGCCCCCGGACCCCGCCAGCCTGGCGGACGGACTGCGCCGCCTCGCCGGCGACCCGCAGCAGCGCGAGCGCCTCGGCCGCGCGGGGGCCGCGCGGGCCGCCGAGCGCTACTCGCTCGCCGCCTACCGCGAGAAGCTGCGCGCCGCCTACGCGCTGCTCGCCGCCCCCGTCTCCCAGCGGGCCCCGGACCGGTGAAGCGCGACCCTGCCCGCCTCGGCCGCGAGGTTTTCGACGTCCTCGTCATCGGCGGGGGCATCCACGGCGCAGCGGCGGCGCGCGCGGCGGCGGCGCGCGGACTGCTCACCGCGCTCATCGAACAGGACGACTTCGGACAGGCCACGTCGGCGAACAGCCTCAAGATCGTCCACGGCGGGCTGCGCTATCTCCAGCACGCCGACATCGCGAAGCTCCGCGACTCCGTGCGGGCGCGCCGCGAGATGTTCCGCCGTTTCCCCCACCTCGTCGCCCCGCTGCCCTGCGTGCTCCCGACCCGCGGCCTCGGCCTGCGCAGCCGCCCCGCGATGGCCGCCGCGCTGCTGCTCAACGACGTGCTGAGCGCCGACCGCAACCTCGGCGTCGCCCCGGCCTCCCGTCTGCCGCGCGGGCGGACCATTTCGCAGGCGGAGCTGAAGCGCCGCGCGCCGCACCTCGGTGACGAGCGCGCCAGTGGCGGCGCGCTCTGGCACGACGGGATCGCCCTCGACACCGAGCGGCTCGTCCTCGAGCTGGTGCTCGACGCCGCGGCCGCCGGGGCGGCCGTCGCGAACCGCGTCCGCGCGGTGAGCTTCCTTCGCCGCGGCGACCGGATCGAGGGAGTGCTCGCCAGCGACGAACTCGACGGCGCGGCGCTGGAGATCCGCGCGCGCGTCACGGTCAACGCCGCCGGGCCCTGGCTCGGCGAGCTGGAGCGCCCGTTGACCGCGGGCGGGAATCGTCAAGCCCTGACCAAGGCGATCAACATCGTCGTCGGCCGCCCGATCTTCGGCGACACCGCCGTCGGCGTCGAGGCCCGCCTCGGCGGCCGCCTCTTCTTTTTCGTCCCCTGGCGCGGCGGCACGATGATCGGCACCCTCTATCTCCCGCACGAAGGTCCGGCCGGACCGTGCGCGGTGACGGCGCATGATCTCGCGACGATGGTCGGCGAGGTCAACCGGATCCACCCCGCTGCCAGGCTCGTGCCCGAGGAGGTCCGGTTCGCCCACGCCGGCCTGCTGCCGCTGGTCCCGGGTCCCGGCGCACCAGGGACGGAGGAGGCGCGGCTGCTCAAGCGCCCGTGCGTGATCGACGCGGCGCGGGAGTCCGGCGTCGAGGGGCTCGTGAGCATCGTCGGCATCAAGTACACGACGGGCATGACGGTCGGCGCCCGGGCCGTCGCTCTGGCCGCCGGGAAGCTCGGACGCGCGGGTGCTCCGCTGCCCGAAACCCCTCGGCGCGTTCCGGAGCCCGGGAGCGCGCCGCCAGGCACCGACCCCGTGCTCGCCGGGCGGCTCGCGCGAACCTACGGCGACGCGGTCACCTCGATCTTCCGCGAGCTCTCCGACAACCCTGCGCACTCGGCGCGCATCGCCCCGGACCAGCCGACGACGGCCGCGGAAGTCATCCACGCGGTGCGGGAGGAGATGGCGCACTCTCTCGCCGACGTCGTGCTGCGCCGCACGCCGCTCGGAACGTTTGGCCACCCGGGGAGCGCGGCGCTCGCCGCCGTCGCGTCGATCCTCGCCGCGGAGCTCGGGTGGGACGCGGCGCGGCGCGAGCGGGAGATCGGTCTGCTCGAGACCCAGTACCGGCGACTGACGGGTCGGGAGAGCGCGTGAGGGAAACGGCGGACATCGAGACCGCCTCCGACGGCTACGCCTCCCGGTTTTCGGGACCCGTCGGCGCCTGGATGCTCGAGGCGCAGGAGCGCGCGGTCCGCGAACTGCTCGGGGCGCCAGGCGGCGCGACGGTGCTGGATGTCGGCGGCGGGCACGGGCAACTGGCGCTGCCGCTCGCCGCCGCCGGCTGGGATGTCACGGTACTCGGCAGCGACCCCGTCTGCGCCCGCCGGATCGCGTCCGCCGTCGCCTCGGGCCGAGTGCAGTTCGTGGCCGGCGACGTCCTCGCGCTCCCCTTCCCCGATCGCGCATTCGATGTTGTGGTGAGCGTCCGCCTCCTGCCGCACTGCGGGCAATGGCCGGCGCTCGTGGCCGAACTCTGTCGCGTAGCGCGGCGCGCGGTGATCGTCGACTACCCGACATTCGAGAGCCTCAACCGTGTCGCCCCGGCGCTCTTCGGGGCGAAGAAGCGGCTGGAGGGGAACACGCGCACCTTCACGCTGTTCACCCACCGGCAGATCGCGGAGTCGTTCGCGGCCGCCGGCTACATGCCCGCGGCCCGGATCGGGGAGTTCTTCCTGCCGATGGTGCTCCACCGGACATTGCGCTGTCGGCCCTGCTCGGCAGCGCTGGAGACGATCTGCCGCGGGCTCGGCTTCACGAAGCGCTGGGGCTCCCCCGTCGTCGCCCGCTTCTCGAGGACATAACAGGAAGACAAAGAGCCGTTTGTACGGGCGAGTTGCTGCAAGGGAACATTCCTTGTTGAAGCACGTACTGGGTGGAGGGGTGGCGCGGAGGGGAGGTCTCCAGCGGCGGAACGAAGTGAGCACGATGGAGGTCCGCAGCGTCAGGACCCCGCAGCCCGCACGGGACCGGGTGGAGAACTTAACAAAGACCTGCTAGGACAGCAGGCCCTCGGCCTTGTACCAGAGATAGGTCCGCTTCAGCCCCTCGTCGAGCCCGACCTTCGGCGCGTACCCGAGGTCGTGCTTCGCCGCGTCGATCTTGAAGGCCCGGTTCTGCCGGTACCAGTCGACGCGCCGCGGGAAGATCGGCGGCGTGATCCCGAAGGGCTTGCAAATCTTCTCCACGATGTGCCCGACCACGATCACCGGCCAGACCGGGTAGTGCGGGACTTTCACCACGACGCCCATCGCCTTCGCGACGCGCCGCACGAGATCCTCGATCGCGACGTACTCCTCGTCGGCGATCAGGTAGACCTTCCCCTCGCCCCGGCCCGGCGCCATCGTCAGCACGTGGGCGTCGACCAGGTTGTCGATGTACAGCGGGTGGTAGAGCGTCCGGCCGCTGCCGAACATCGGGAAGACGCCCTTGGCGACGCGCCGGAAGATCATGAAAAAGCGCTCCGGGTCCCCCGGGCCGTAGATCGCGGCGGGGCGCAGGATGACCGTCGCCAGCCCCTGGCGCGCATACTCCGCCACGACCGGCTCGGCCTCGTACTTGGTCTGCTGGTAGTAGTCCGCCGGAGCGATGTTGTGCTCCTCGTCGGTCGGCGGGTTCTTGACGTCGCCGTGCACGCCACAGGTGCTGCAGTAGATGAACTTGCGGACCCCGGCGGCCTTCGCCTCCTCCAAACAGACGCGCGTGCCCCCGACGTTCACGTCCCAATAGTAGCGCTCGGGGACGTTGAGTTCCCTGAAGGCGGCGGCCAGGTGCTGCACGACCTCCACGCCCGCCATGCAGCGGCGCACCACCTCCCGGTCGGTGACCGAGCCAATGACGACCTCAGCCCCCCAGGAGCGCAGCTCCGAGGTCTTGAGCCCCTCCTTGTAGTCGAGGGCCACCACCTGGTGACCGTCGTCGAGAAGCCTTTTGACCAGGGCCTTGCCGGTGAACCCGGTGCCGCCCGTGACGAGAATGCGCACATCCACCTCCTGTTGCCGCAAGCCGTTTATCTAATCAATTCGGCATATTACCAACTATTTTTCTACACTTCAACCGCTTCGCTCCCGGCAGTGGCAACGACTCAACGGCGACTTGGATGGCCTGGCACCGTGACCTATGTCACTTGACAAATGAAAACAAACGATTATCTTCACCCCGATATGAAAGAGGTTGACCTGTCAGTTCACCGGCAGGTCGGAAAAGTGCGCAGTGAAGGAGGAGAGAACGAATGGTTGTACGCAATCTGATTCAGGCTCTATCCCCCGCCGGCATGCGGGCATTCAGAATTCTTGGCGTGGCCTGCGTGCTCGCCGCGGCTGCCGTGGCCTGCGGCGAAGTGACGACAACACCAACGACCACTCCCAGCAAGACGCCCCCTTCCACCGTCGGCACCAACGGGGACGAGTTCCCGTACGGCGTCGAGAACATCCAGTGGGACAACCAGGGCACGAACATGGACGTTGAGAAGTGGCCGGTCACCGCGAAGATCTCCTCGGCGTATCACAGTGGCTCGACGCTGAACATGGAAAACAACTGCTCGGACGTCTGGAAGCACCGGCAGGATTCGGGCTGGTCGAAGCCCTCGGTCGGCAACTACTGGATCATCGGCAAGGTCAACGGCCAATGGCACGGCGCCACGGTCGACTGGGTCGGGGTCAACAGGAACGGGATGACCGATCTCGACCTCAACGGAGGTGCTGCCATGTACAGCGATCTCAACAGCTGGCGGCCGACCAAGGGCGAGGAGGCCTACGTGATGATTTCCACGCACGCCCGCGCCTACGTCGACACCAGCAACGAGTACCGGACGCAGATCGTCAAGATCACGATCAACCCGTAGACCGGCACTTCGCGTGTTTCGGCGGGCCCCGCAGCGCATGCTGCAGGGCCCGTTTGTTTTCTCGGCAGGGCGACGGCTTTCTCGCGCCGTCACCCGGGAGGCAGCAGGCGGAATCCCTTCAGCGTGAAGGGGGCGCCGCCGCCGGTGCCAATCCGGATGGTGTTCGGGCGGACGTCCACGAGCGCAGCGGCCGGAACCTGCACGGAGTACCCGCGGCTCGGGCCATCTATCACCAGAGTGGCGACCAGGATGTCGTTCACCGTCACGGGCACGGCCACCGGCCGACCGCTAGCAGTGCCCGCCGTGAACGCGATCACCGGGTTGTCGCGCAGCGTCGCCCGGCGGGTGATCCGTTCGAAGAACGGCGCGGGACCGGTGTCGGGGGGTATCCGCAGAAGCGTGAAACGCTCGTCTTCCGCCAACGTCTCGCAGGATCGAACCAGCGCCTCCTCGAAGATCCTCGGGCCGTCGCCGCGTTTGCCCCCGATCAGACCGCGCAGGTGCAATTTGTCGACCAATAGCCGCGTCTCGGGCCAAACCTTCCTCGCCAGCGCCAGGCCGCGCGCGACGTCGCCGGACCCGAACGCCTCGCGCAATTCGACCTGGTAGGGAGGATAGAACCCGCCCCAACCGTAGAGCAGCGGCGTCCGGGCGCCCGCGATCCCGAGCATGTAGTAACTGTCCCAGTTCCGGTCGCTGAAAGGGACCACGAGCAGCGTCGCCGGCCCGCCGCGATCGATCGCCTCGATGGCGGGGGACTTCAAGGGCGCTTGGAACGGGACGACGGCGAGGGCGCCGACCCGCGCCTCCAGGAAGACGGCCGCAACGACCGGGAGCCAGAGCCACCGCGCCGCCGGCCGACGCCGCCACAGCGCCTCGTAGCCGGAAACGGCGGCGAGCACCAGGAAGATCAGCGCGACGATGCTGAACCGGGAAACCACCCGCATCCCGCTGATCAACGGCAGGTGCTGGAATAACACTTCGAAGAGCCGGTTCGGGGTCGACCAGCCGACATTCGTCGCATTGATGCGAGGACCGAGGCTCAAGATGAAGCTGAGAGCGGCGGCGGCGGCCAGGCCGGCACGCGCCTGCGCCGGCGGGTCGAGCCGGGCGGCAACGGCAATGGCGGCGCAACAGACGAGGAGCACGAACAGCAGCAGGTTGGCGGCGACGCCCGCCCACGGCTGCGCGCCGAGACCGGGGGTGGAGGCCAGGCCAACCGCGAGCGCGGCGAAAAGCCCCCCGGCGACCAGGCGCGCCCACCGCGCAGCGCGCAGCGCCGCGTGTTCTGAGACGCCGCCGCCGGCCCGGAACAGGCGGCGGTTAAGAACGGCGTGAAGCAAGGCGCCGACGAGCACCGCCGCCGTGACGGTGACCGACATCTCGTCGCGCCGGATGCGGGAGACCCGCGGCAGCAGCGTCTCGGCGACGAAGCCGCGCAGGTAGGAGAGCGGCTCGAGAAAGTGGGTCTCCATCTCCCGCAGGCTGCGCGAGAAGCCCTCGTTGGCGTGCAGGACCTGGTAGGGCCAGAGGAAGTACCAACTGAGGGCCCCGCCCGCGAGACACGCGACGACGACCGCCATGTACCAGGAGCGGCTGCGCAGGTGCCGCGCAGCCAGTTCGCGCAAGTAGGGCGCGGCGAGCAGGGGCAGGACGGTCAACGCGATCAGGGACTGGTACAGCTCGCTCACGGCCTGGAACCAGAAAGAAAGGGCGGCCCCGAGGGCGTTGCCGACGGTCGGATCCCGCATGAAACGCACAAAGAAGAACAGGAAGAGCACCAGCCCGGCGCAGAGCTGCATGTTGAACTCGAGCAAGTAGCTTGTCCGGTAGGGCATGATGGTGAATATCACCGCGCCGAGCAGGGCGCCCGAGTGGCCGAGGCCGGCCTCCCGGCAGAGCGCGAAGAAGCAGACACCCGCCAGCGCCCAGAAGCCGACGAGCACCAGGTGATAGACCAGGACGAGGTTGTCGGTCGCCAGGCGCAGCCCGGCGGCGACCACGGCCTGCGGCCAGTGCAAAGCCTCGTAGTAGAGCGTCAGGGAGCTGGGGAAGAAGACGTTGGTGTTGCGATCCGGGGGGAGCAGGTGCCCCTGCAGGATGCTCTCGGCCACGAGATTGAGCTTCCAGGCGTGGAACGGCGGGTCCCAGTGGCTGACGAACCCCGTGGCGAACGTGCGCGCCCACGGCCACGTGACGCCGACGACGAGAGCGGCGAGCGCCGCGAAAAGCGCCAGCCCGATCAAGCCCTTTCTTGCCACACGGCCCTCCCGGCACCCTGCTGACAACCTGCGGAACCGCCCCTGCGCCCGGCTAGAGGATAGAGAAAATCCACCCGGCGTCAAGCCGCTGCCCCGCCTGTTCAGCGGAGGAATCCTTGACAGGGCGCGGTGACCATGCACAATCGGACTTCCATACGGCACGGGGCCGTTCGCGGGGGTGGGTGGCGTGTCGCTTTCTAAGCGGAAAATCTTCATTTTCCGAGGGGTTGTCCTGCTGCTGATCGCGGCCACGCTCCTTGCCGCGGAAGTCCTCGCCGGGCGTCTCTACGAACGGATCACACCCGCCAGCGGCCGCAGCGGGGTCGCCGCACTCCTCGGGGAGACCGCCGCAACCGGGTATTTCGTGCAGCACCCCTACCTGTTTTATGCCTATCGCCCGGGGTACTCCGCCTTCGGCTTCACGCAGTTCAACGCCAACGGCTACCGCGGCCGTGAGATCCCGCGCGCGAAGGACCCCGAGGTGCTGCGCATCCTCGCCGTCGGCGGGTCCACGACGGTCAGCTTCCCATACATCCCCAACCCGGAGGATGCCTGGCCGGCCCAGGTGGAGCGAATGCTCGCCGAGCGCACGGGCGCGCGGGTGGAGGTGATCAACGCCGGCCTGCACGCGGCCACCAGCGCGGAGCACCTGGCGCACTACGTCTTTCGCGACCGCTACTTCAAGCCGGACATCGTCGTGCTGCACGTCGGCGGCAACGACGGTCTGGGGCTGCACTTCCCGGATTACAACCCGGAGTACACGAACTTCATCCGCGGGTGGCGCACCACGCCGCTCGCGCCGCGCCCGTGGGAGCGCGCCCTGCTCAGGAGCAACCTCGTGCGGGTCGCCTACGCGTACTGGCTCCGGGCGGTCAGCCTCGAGGCGGCGATCGGCCGCGAGGTGATCACCCGGATCCCCCCCGGGGAGGCCCTGAAGAACGTCGAGTCCACGGCCCCCGAAGGATTTCGGCGCAACCTCGACCTGCTGATCAGGACCATCGCCGCCGACGGCGCCGTGCCGGTGCTCTTCCCCTTCGTGCACGCCCCCCTCGAGCGCCTGCGCGCGGACCGCACCTACGGCGCCTACGCCGACTCCATGCTGCTCTGCTTCCAGAAGGACCGCCAGGTCGTCGACGAGTTGGCGCGCGCCTACCATCTCGACCTCGTCGATCTCCCGGAGGGCGCGATCGCCCCGGGCTTGTTCAAGGATTTCTGCCACGTCGAGCTGGCCGGCGAGCGGATCAAGGCGCAGCAGGTGACCGAGTCGCTGATCCCCGTCGTCCGGCGCTGGCAGCAGCAGGCGGCGCGGCGGGCCGTGGACGCGGGCCGGTGACGAAGACGCCCGGGCCCGGGAGCACCCCGGTCAAGGTCGGCGACCTCAGGGCCGGCGGAAGATCCTCCGGCGCGCGCGCCTACCGCTCGCTCGTCTATGGCGACGTCTCCTGGCTGCGGGCCCTGTACGCGGAGATCGTCACCACGGTCTGCGGCGGCCTCGGCGGCGCCGCCGGCCTCTGGCTGCGCAGCAAGCTCTACCCGCCGCTGTTCGGCCACGCCGGCGCCGGCGTGCTCTTCGGGCGCAACATCACGCTGCGCCATGCGCACAAGATCCGGCTGGGCGCGGGGGTGATCGTCGACGACAACGCCGTGCTCGACGCCAAGGGCGACGGCAACCGGGGCATCGCCCTCGGCGACGGGGTCTTCGTCGGCCGCAACACGATCCTCTACTGCAAGGGCGGCGACATCGTCGTCGGGGACCGCGTCAGCTTCTCGGCGAACTGCCAGGTCGCCTCGACCCGCCTCGTGGAGGTCGGCGCCGACACCGTCGTGGGCTCCTTCAGTTACCTCCTCAGCGGCGGGGAGTACGACCCCGCGAGCGAAATCCCCTTCGCGCGCCAGAGCGGCAGGCACGGGGAGCGCGAGTCGCGCATCGGCCGCAACTGCTGGCTCGGGGCGCACGTGACCGTGACCGATGGGGCGGACGTCGGCGAGCACTGCATCGTCGGCGCCGGCGCCGTCGTCACCCGGGCCCTGCCGCCGCGCAGCGTCGCCGTGGGCATCCCGGCCCGCGTCGTGCGGACGCTCTGAGCCGGTGGGCGCCGTCGTGAGCGCGGGAACTGCCGCGGCGGCCCGTGTGGTCGCGGACACGCACCTGCATCTCTACCCCTGCTACGACCTGGCGCTGGCCCTCGCCAGCCTCGCCGCCAACCTCGGGCGCACGCCGGCCGGGGCGTACGTCGGATTTTTCGCCGAGCGGCACGACTGTCAGATGTTTGCAGCGCTGCGCGCGGATGCGGCGCGGCAATCCCGGGACGGTTTCGAAATCCGGCAACTCCCCGATCCCGGTGCGCTGCTGCTCGCCGTTGCCGGCACGCCTCCGGTCCACCTCTTCGCCGGGCGGCAGATCGTCACCGCCGAGAGAATCGAGATTCTCGCGCTGCTCGCGCCCGTCGCCCCTCCCGACGGCCTCCCCGCGAAGCAGGTCGTCGCGGCCATCCTGGAGGCGGGAGGGGTCCCGGTCGTCGGCTGGTCGCCGGGCAAGTGGTGGCGCGGGCGCGGGCATCTCGTGCGCTCGCTGCTGGCGCGCTTCGGCGCGGACTCCCTGCTGCTCGGCGACACCGCGCTGCGGCCGGCCCGCTGCCCGGAGCCGCCGATCATGCGCGTGGCGAGACGCCAGGGCGTGCGGGTAATCGCCGGCTCCGATCCGCTTCCCTTCCCCGGGGAGGAGCGCCTCCTCGGCAGCTACGCTTCGATCTTCGCGGGGACGCTCGACCCGGCGCGGCCGGTCGAGTCGGCGCGGCGGCTGCTGCTTTCAGCCGCGGCCGGCAGCGCCGGCAGCCGCGGCTCCTGGGGCGGCGCGGCGCGGCGCTGGCTGCGCACCACGCGAGGAGCAAGGGCATGTGCGGAATAGCGGGCGTCATCGGCCCGGGACACCGGGAAGCCATCCTCCCCGTGACCAGAACCCTTGCCCACCGTGGCCCCGACGACGAGCACTTCTACCACGACGAGACGATCTCGCTCGGCCAGCGACGCCTGAGCATCATCGACATCACGGGCGGCCGCCAGCCCATCGCCAACGAGACCGGAGAGATCCAGCTCGTCTGCAATGGCGAGATCTACAACAGCCCCGAGCTGCGCGCCGAACTGGCCGGCCGTGGCCACCGCTTCCGCACTGCGACCGACGTCGAGGTGGTCCTGCACCTGTACGAGGAGATGGGCGCCGCGTGCGTCAAACGCCTGCGCGGCATGTTCGCGATCGGGCTCTGGGACAGGAAGGCGCGCCGACTCGTGCTCGCCCGCGACCACCTCGGGCAGAAGCCGCTCTTCTACGCGATCGCCGGGGAGACCCTGGTCTTCGCCTCCGAGGCCAAGGGGGTGCTCGCCTCGGGGCTCGTCGAGCGCGAGGTCGACCTCGACGGGCTCTGGCACTACATCTCGCTGCGCTACCTCCCGGACAGCTACACCCTCTTCCGGGGCGTCCACAAGCTCCCCGCGGCGACCGTCGCCGTCTTCGAGGGCGGGCATCTGACGCAGGAGAAGTACTGGCAACTCTCCTTCCGCGAGAAACTCCCGCACGACGAGGTGGCGATCGCCGACGGGCTCGACGGGCTGCTGCGCGAGACCGTCAAGCTGCACCTGCTCAGCGACGTGCCGGTGGGCACCTTCCTCAGCGGCGGGATCGACTCGAGCACCGTGACCGCGATGATGGCCGGCATCACCGGCGCCGCCTTCCCGACCTTCTCGATCGGCGTCAAGGAGCACGGCTTCAACGAGCTGCCCTGGGCGCGCATGGTCTCGCAAAAGTACGGCCTCGCGGCACACGAGCGCGTCGTCGCGGCCGACATGATCCACCTGATCCCGGCGATGGTCGCCGCGATGGACGAGCCGGCCGATCCCTTCGGCGCGGGCGTCTACCTCGTCTCGCAACTCGCGGCCGAGGAGGTCAAGGTCGTGCTCAGCGGGGATGGCGGGGACGAGAACTTCGCCGGGTACGACCGTTTCGCGGGGCAGCGCCTGGCGGAGATCTACAGCGTGCTCCCGGCCTGGCTGCGCCGCCAGGTCATGGCGCGGGCGATCAAGCTGGTGCCGGAGAGCTTCGGCTACAAGAGCCTCGCGCAGAAGCTCGCGTGGCTGAACGACATGTCGTTTTACTCGAGCGGCGAGCGCTACGCGCGCAGCATGAGCTTCCTGCGCTTCACCGAGGAGAGCAAGGAGCGGCTCTTCACCCCGACGGCGCAGGCGCAGCTCACCGACCGCGACTCGGTCGGCAAGATCCTGGGCTTCTTCGACGCCGAGGCCGCCGAGGACCTGGTCGACCGCATGCTCAACACCGACCTGATGACCCGGATGCCGGACCACCTGCTGGCGATCACGGACCGGATGTCGATGGCACACTCCCTCGAGGTGCGCCCGCCGCTGATGGACTACCGCCTCGTCGAGTACGCCGCCTCGATCCCCGGGGACCTGAAGCTGCGGGGGCGCTCGCTCAAATACATCCTGAAGAAGGTCGCCGCGCGCTACCTGCCGCCCGAGCTGATCAACCGGCCGAAGCAGGGCTTCGGCTTCCCGATCGCGCGCTGGATGCGCACCGAACTGGCCGACGTGCTGCGCAGGCTCTTCGCGCGCTCGCGCTTCGTCGAGCTCGGGCTCTTCGACGGCGGGTACATGCGCACCCTGCTCGAGGAGCACCTCTCGGGACGGGTCGATCACAACTTCCGCCTCTGGATCCTGCTCAATCTCGAGATCTGGCAGCGCCACTGCATCGAAGGGCAATCGGTGGAGCAGCTGCGCGCCTTCATCGACGAACTCAGACGCCCCTGATGCGGCGCCCGCTGCTCGTCGTTGCCGCGCTCTTTCTGCTGACCCTCGGAATCCGCCTGCTGGGCGTCTACCCGCCGACGCTCAGACACGACCCGGCAACCATCGCGCTGCAGGCCTGCCGGATCCTCGACGGGGAGCGCCCGATCTTCTGGTCGGGCCAGGCCTGGATGGGCGCGGCGGGCACGTACGTCGAGGCCGCGCTGTTCTGGCTGTTCGGGAAGAACTCCCTCGTCATGAGCCTCTACGCCTGGGCGCTCTCGGGGCTCTGGATCTTCCTGAGCCTGCTGCTCGCCTGGCGCTTCTACGGGCCGCGCGTCACGACGTACGCCGCCGCGCTCTGGCTCATTCCCACACCGGCGCTGATGTACTGGTCAAACCAGGCGCGCAACGACTTCCAGGTCTTCTTCATCGCCACGCCGGCGATCCTGCTGCTGACCTACGATATCGTGCTGCGCCACCGCGAGCGCAAAGATATCGCCGCCCGGGCGATCGTGCTGGGTTTCGTCTGCGGCTTCAGCTTCTGGCAGAACATGGCGATCGGGCCCTGCCTGGTCGTGACGTTCGCCGTGCTGGCGCTGCACCTCGGTCGGGTTTTCTGGAAACGTTTCGTCTGGTTCTACGCGCCGGCCTGGCTGCTGGGTGTCTCTCCGGTGATCGTTTACAACCTGACGAAGGACCTCGCGGTGCGCGGTCAGGGCACGTTCGGGTCGCCGCGCGTCATCGGCAAGGCGGTCCACGACCTGCTGACCAACGTCCTGCCGTACTTCTGGGGCATGCCCCCCGAGGAGCGGCCGGGGGGGCTCTGGGGGGCGGCCCAGTACTTCTTTCTCGCCTGGACCCTGGTTCTCTTCTGCGTCTATCTGGGCACGGTGTACCGGAAATGGCGGCGGCGGGAGGACCTCCTCGCCGACCAATTGGTGCTGGGTCTGGTGGTCTTTCACCTGCTCGTCCCCACGGTCACCCACTACGGAAAAAGCTTTGCCACCTCCGGCAACCCCATCCTCTTCATCACCAACCTCTACACCCTGGCCTTCGTGATCCCCGCCGTGGTGCTCGCGCGTCTCCCTGCCGCGCCGCGCCTGCTCGTGGCGCTGCCGTTTCTGATCTACGTCGGCAACAACGCGGCTGACACGCTCTCGCATGCGCAAAGCTTCTTCTCGGCCTTGCACGATCGCGGCGCGGCCGCGATCGATCGCTTCCCCGATCTCGGCAACCCCCTGATCGGCTTTCTGGCCGAGAAGAAACTCACGCAGGGATATCTGGAATCCGCGTATGAGCCAGAACTCAGCCTGGCGGGGATGCACGTGGTGGAGTTCTCGCGCCCCTTCCAGGACCGGGTCCTGGAGTATTCGCTGAGGACCGACGCCGCCAAGGAAATCTTCTGGGTCTCCCACCCCGGGCTCCCCGAGTCGTTCAGGATGATCGGCGCGCGGTTTGCAACCGGGATCGCCGGAATCACACCCGTCTATTACCAGTTCCGGAAGGACCCGGAGCCGCTGTCGCGGATCGAGAGGTTCGCCGTGAGCGTCTCCAGCGATCTCCCCGACGCCCCCGCGCTGTCGGACCGCAACGTCGACACCCTCTGGAGTCTCCCGAGGCCGATCCCGGAGACAACCGTCGAGTTCACCTTCCCCGAGGAGGAGCAGGTCGAGAGGATCACCCTGCTGCCCCGGGACTACCATTCCCTCCCCTCCCACCTGATCGTGCAGCGCTCCCGCGACGGGGCGACCTGGGAAACGGTGGATGAGTGGAAGGAGGCCAATGTCTTCTTCTGGTCGGTCCGCCACCCATTCCTGAAGACCGTGAAGCCCCGCTGCGAGCTGGTCATCTCCAGCCCCGAGCCAATCCGCCATCTGCGCATCGTGATCCCGGCCCAGCGCGGTGCCTGTTCCTTCCGGGAGGTCTACCTCTACCGCCGCGACCCCGCGGGACGCCCGGCGCTGGACCTGGACGACGAGGTCAACGCCATCGCGGAGGCGATCCTGCCGCTGAAGGCGACCCACCGGATCGTCGGCGATCACTACTTCATGAGCCTCTTCAAGCTCGCGGGCTACGACGTCGAATTCATCCCGAACCGCGCCGTCGACAACTGCGGCCGCCTGAACCCCTTCCTCGGCGCCCCCCTGCCGCTGGATTTCTCGAAGCCGCTGGCCCTGATCGTGCCCGCGAGCGACAGCCCCGCGGTGGCCGGGCGGCTGGAGTCGAGCCGCATCGCCTTCAAGCGCCAGGCGTTCTCCCGCCATGACCTCTATCTCACGGCCCCGGCCACAATCGGGGCTCGTCTCTACTGGTCCGGCTTCGACCTGTTGCAGACGGGCATCTCACCGGCAGGTGCCGGGCGGTAGGCAACGAGAAGATCCGTGCGGGCCGGCGCGGCCGGCGTCTCACCGGGACGGCGCGTTCAACTCGTTCAGCTCGAGCCCGTTCCAGAAAAGCGGCGGGTTGACCCGGGCGGGCCGGGTCAGGCAGAGCACGAAGCGCCGGAGCGGGGTCTCGCTGAAGGGGATGCCTCGTCCCCGCAGGAGGCTCTGCGCCGCGGGGAGGAACGCGCGGGGCACGATCAGCAGCTGCGGGCGCGAGAAATCGAGCGGGACGGGCGCCTTCAGGTTGGGATTGTCGCGTCCGGTGTCGGTGACGGTCTCGTTGGAGATGAAGTCCGTCTCGAACCCCTGCCGCCGGAAATAGTTCGCGAACCAGTGGTCGCCGACCACGACCGCGCCCTTCCCCTGCTCGCGGACGGCGCGGACGACATCGTCGATCTCCCTCTCCCAGTCGGCGGGGTCGATCACCGGACCGTCGCCGAGGAAGAGGACCTCGCGAATCGCCAGCCCGACCTTGCTCCGGTTGCCGTCGAAGCGCAGGCGACAGAACCGGGCCTCCTGCGCGCTCGGCAGAACGATTTCCATGCGTGGCTTGACCCGTTTCAGGTACGGGTGCCAGACGGACCAGAACATCGGCACCGCCTCGGCCACGTCGACGGCGTGTCGCCAGGTCGTGCCGTCGTCGGAGACCTCGACGACGACGCTGTTCGGACTGAGAGCGGCATCCTTCGGGAAGATCACGACTTCCCGAAGCCGCTGCGGCCCGTCGAACGCGACGTCGAGAATCGCGTCCTGGAACTCCGCGGGGGCGACCTCCCACGCGGTGTCGTAGTTCTTGTCCGCGACGAGGGCGAACCCCGCCCGACTCCGCGGCGCACCCGCCGGACCGGCGGGAATGACAGTCGCTTCGCACAGTTCCTTGCGGAAATCAAAGTAGTAGTCGAACTTGGAAAGCGGCTGTTCCGACGTCGCGGTCGCTCCGATCATCTGCAGTCCGCCGCGGTCGATGGCGACCCAGAAAATGCGCCGGGCGGCGTCGACGGTCAGCGCGCTCTGGACGTAGCGCTCGCTCGAAAGATCGGCGTAGGTGACCACGCCGAAGCCCTCCAGGTTCTGCAGGAAGTTCTGGTATTTGGCGGAATCGCCCTTGAAGGCCCGACCGAGATACCCCGCCTCCAGCCCGTGCGCCCGGGAGGCTCGCAGAAAGGGGTTCTTCTCGTTTGGGTACCGCGTCACGTCCGAGAGGCCACTCTCCTTGAGGGCGGCGAAAAATTTCTTCGGGTACTCGGCATTGACGACCAGGTTGTTGACGACGAAAAGCCCGAAGGGGAGCAGGGCCAGCGCTTTGGCGATGCGGGGAAGCCGCGACTGCAGCACCAGCGCCGGGATGCAGAACGCGACGCTGTAGAGCAGGCCGACGTAGGAGAGCGGCGTGCTCGTCTCGAAGCGACTCCCGTAGCTGGAGACCGTGGTGATCGCCAGGTGGAGCACGAAATACCCGAAAACCAACTGGTAACCGACGACCTCCTCGCCCCGCCTCCACTTGAGCAGCCACTGGACGAGCGCCCAGGCGTAGAGAACGGCGATCCAGACCAGCAGCGCGACGAAGAGCCAGCGCAACAGCGGGCTCGCGACCTGGGCGAAGTCCACCCCCCAGAAGCGCGGCCAGGCGTTGGTGACGAACGCTTTGAGGACGCGGCCGAATCGATGCGTGTTCCCCGCGTTCACCTGGCCGGCGATGACCGCCTGGTTGGTCAGGTTGTACCAGATGACCGGCGAGACGCCGAGAACCAAGCCGCCGGCCCAAGGGGCCAGCACCCTGGTGAAAAAAACCCGCCGGAGGTGCCAGAGCAGCAGCACCATCGAGACCGCGACCGCCGGGCCAATGGCCATGTTCGTCCAGAAGGAGAAGCCGCCCAGCAGGCCGAGGGCGAACGCGGCGACCGGGAGGGGACGCCCTTCGCGGTGCCTGCGCAGCAGCGCCAGCGTCGAGAGGAAGACGGCCGGCACGAGGATGAAGATGATCGTGTAGTGGGCCCGCGGCTGTCCTGCCAGCTGCATCAGGTAGTCGATCGGGACAAGGAACAGCGCGGCCGTCGCCAGGGCGTTGTCCATGCCGAAGAGCCGGAAGGCCAGCCAGACGGTGCAGAGCAGGAAGAGCGAACTCATGACCCAGGAGAAGAGCCCGAGGGTCAGGGTGGACGCTCCGAAGAGTTTGAACATCGCGGCGAGGAGGTACGCGCCGGCGGGGCCCATCCAGGCCTGCCCCGAATAGAAGATCGGCCGCCACCCCTGCAGGATGTGCAGCGCCTGCAGCGCTGAGGACGCGGGGGCGAACCGGCCGAGCGTCAGCGGGTAGGCGGCGAAGAGGCGATAGAGCACCCCCAGCAGGAGCAGCAGCGCCAACAGGATCGTCTTTGTCCGCGGTTTCATCGGGCCTCCAGGGCCGCGAAATGTTCGTCGAGCTGCCGGAGACGCTCGACAATGAAGGCCCGCAGTTCCTGGACCTTCCCCTGCCACGTCTCCCCAGGCGTGTTCGGCCAGCGCTGGTAGTTCCGCCCGGCCCCCTCGGCCAGTTCCGCCCCCAGGCCGTCGATCCGCGCCATCAGCTCGCGTTCCGACAGCTGGCTCCCGCGCAATGACCGCCAGCGCTCGAGCACTCGGAGGCTATACCCGGGGAGGTCCCGATGCAGGCGAGCGATCAGGGCGTTGGAGGGGACCTCCTTGTGGTTGAAGGTCATGTCGTAGTCCCACGGGACGATGAAGAACCGGGCGTCGGGACCGCCTTTTCGCGCAAGGAAGAGGTTGTAATTCGTGCCTTCGAAGTTGCTGGTGAGTTTGAGCAGGATCTCGAAATCGATGACGTTGCCGACATCGATCAGCCGTTCGACCCCCTCCCGGAACGCCGCCGGGGTCGACTGGCCGATGAACGTGATGAGCGTGTCAAAGGGGCCCCAGTATTCGCCGTCCCGCCAGTCCGGGACTTTCTGGATGTACGCGCCCCGGACGGGGACCGCGAAGTTTGCCTGATCGCCCTTGGCCTTGTAGAGCACCGGGCGGTCGGCGCCCGCCGTGCTCTTCCCGAACTCGAGGAGGTCGGCGTCCACCCGGTTCACCAGGTTGTAGATTCCCTTGTAGTCGCCGTTCAGGACCAGCTCCACCGTCTGGACGCGCGGGCTGTAGCGAGGTTTCCCCGGTTCGGAGAAGCTCCGGAAGAGGTCGTAGGCCAGCCGGTCATGCATCAGCGACACGTCTCTCCAGCCGGAGATCAGGAAGAGGCGGCGGGTGCGGCCGATACCGGGGGCGTCGTACGGCTTGTCGAGCGTGATGTGGTAGTACTTCTTCTGATTGCGCTCCCGATAGAGAGCCGTGTTGCCGCGCAGGCGAATCCGCCCCTCCAGAAGCCCGCTGCGCTGACCATCCCCCTCGACGAACTCCACCACCGAGGCGACCATGGCTCTGGCGGGCGGGTCCCCGGCGGCGTCCACCCGCAACACGGGGATGCGCCGCCGCGACGCGAGGACGGTGAAGGAGAGGTCCCGGGTCCGGGTCGCCAATCCGCTCCGGACGCTCACCCGAAGCCCGGCGGCAACGGCAGCCTCTCCCGGTTGCATGATGCGGCCGTCGCTGCCCAGCACCTGCGGGGTCAGGCTCTCGAACGAGAGGTCGGCGCCGTTGATCCGCCGCGTCGAAAGGTCGAGATCCCCGACGACGAGCGAGGCATGGGGGTTATCACCCAGGAAGAGATCCTCCCCAAGAGAGCCGGCAACCCGCGCGACGAGAGCAGCGTCGGAACGGGTAGTCCGATCAGGAAGCGCCGCTTCGAGTTGTCGCCGCTGCGAGCGGATCTCGTGCAGGATTTCCCGGCTGGTCAAAGGGCTTTTACGGTCGCTGAGGAGCGCCGTCTGCAGCGTGGCTGCCCGGCGATCGAAGTCCCGGAGAACCTCGTCCCGGAAAACCGGCAGGCGCTGGAGCAGGGTCAGTTGCGCGCCGGGGGCGGCGAGCCGCAGCGAACCGCGATCCCTCCCCACCTCCGAGCAGAGGTGGATCCCCTCGAACGTGCCGTTGACGCTCACGGTGCACAGTTCGGGGGCGGCGACCGGGAGGCCGCATTCGCGCGCCAGGGTCCCGGCCAGCATGTCGAGCAGGTAGGGGAGCCCCTCGATCGGCCTGAGAAGGACCTTGCGCTCGGGATCGCCGTCTTCCGACAGCATCTCCAGCGTGAACGTCCACTTCGGCGTTCCTTCGGGGCCGGCCGGATCAGCGGTGACCAGCTCCATGACCGCGTTTCGCATGCGATCGCCCTCGGCAAGTTCGATCCGGCGATTCTTGGAGGTGCCCGGCGCGTTGAGGCCGTTCTCCTCCCGCTCGTTGAAAAAATGGGTGAAGTGCTTCACGTCGTTCTTCGACAGCACCAGCGCGTAGGAAGGCAGGTGCGCGGCGAAGATCCGGCTCTCGTGCAGGAAGGGGTTGAAGAGATCCACCGTGAGCAGGAACGCCCGATAGGCATCGCGCGCCGCCCGCGCACAACCGAGCATGAGCACGCGGGAGAAAGCCTTGTCGACGGCCAGCGACCAGTGGAGCCGGCTCAGCCTCCCAACCTCCGCCGGGGCGAGAGGACGGCCCCAGACCGAGACCTCGTCCAGCGCGAAGTATGGCGGTGGAGTCGGGTTCTCCTGCCCGAAGCAGACAGGCTGACCGCGGTGCCGCAGCGGCCGCAACGGCATCTCGCCGACCGGGGCGCCATCGACGTAGAGACGAACCCGCTTGTCGGCGGCATCGACCGTGAACGCGACGTGGAAAAAACGCCCCCTGACCACGGCAGGCCCCGCGAGAACCTCCTGATCGGGGAGCAGGAGGACGATGTTCCCGCCCTTGACGGCAAGGTACTGGAAGATCTGATGGTCGTCGGGGATCGTGTCCGGAAAGCGCAGCCAGCAGGAGAAGGAGAAACTCTCGCCCAGCGCGCCGAGGGGCACGGCGGTGCGGACGAAGCCGTGCTCTTTCGGGAGGAACAGCCGGGCCGAACCGCTGCGGCCGCCAATGAGCCGGGTCCCCCCGGTGACCACCGGCGTCCGGCCGATCTGTTCGCGCGGCCGGACGTCGTCGAAATCCCAATAGGCGCTGACGCCGGCCCGCCTCAGCTTGCTGCCGACGCCGCGCTCGCCAAGTTCGACGGCCTTCGCCAGGAAGTCCAGCAGCACATCGGCGCCGCCCAGGAGCCCCGCCAGCACCAGCAGGACCAAGCCGGCGGTCGCCGCGAAACCGATCTTCCTCCGCATGCCCTGCTTCATCAGACACCCACGGGGGCCGGCCGTCCCGTTCAGGAGAGGCCGCCGGGGCGATTGAAGAAGATCTGGACCGAGTTGACCGGGGCCGCCCGTTGAAGCTCGGCCTGGAGTTCGGCCACGCCTCCCTGGAAGTCGATGAAGGAGAACTGGAGGCTGGCCAGCCCTTCCTGACTGACGGCGCTCTCGACGAAGCTGCGCCGGACGTGGCGCCCGACACACTCCTCGATCTCTTTCTGGTGTTTGTGCGCCTCCTCGTCGGCGAGGGTCACGAGGATGATGCCGTCGCGGCCGGCCCCGCTGACCCGGCGGACCCGGCCGATCCCCCAGAGCGCGGCCACGGCGACGAGGTAGAGAAAGAGCAGGAACTGGAAGTTGAAGGTCGCGCAGATGATGGACGAGGCGATGACCAGCATGATGAACCCGACTTCCTCCGGCTCCTTGACGGGCGTGCGGAAGCGGATGATCGACAGGGCGCCGAGCAGGCCGAGCGACAGCGGGAGGGAGACCTGGATGCAGATGAACAGGGCGGTAATGGAGATGCCGAGGAGAGGAAAGGCGCGGTTGACCTGGCTCCCGGTCCCCCGGCGCTCGTAGTAGTGGGTGTAGAGCCAGCTCGCCGCGAGCGATGCGCCGAGCGACACGAGGATGGCGATGCCGAACAGCCAGGGGTCGATCCTGGCCGTGAGGTCCTGGACGTCCTTGATTTTCTGGAGTTGGTCGAACACGATCATGCCTCCTTGAGCAGACTTGCGATGCAGGCGCCGTATTTTGAAAAGCTCCGCTGCCTGATTCCGGCGGCCTGGAGCTTCGACAGCCAGGGGATCTGCGCCGAGCCGCCGTCCTTGACCTCCAGGACGATCGTCCCCAACGTCACCGGGCCGAGCCGCGAAAGCAGGCGTCCGTTGATCCGCCCGAGCCCGATGTCGCTGTCCAGGCAGATCCGGGAAAGGGTAAAGGGACAGATGAACCGGCGGCGCCGGTACCGCACCACGGCCGCGGGCATCAGCCCCGAGGGCAGACGCTCTCCCAGGGACAGGGCGTCGCGGGCGAGGATGGCACGAAAACCAGGGTCATCGAGACCGGCGGTGTCGAGCCAACCGCGGTCCACCGCCGCCTGGAACCGGGGTTTGCGGCGCCCTTGGCCGACCTTGTGCTTGATCTCGAGGTACGTCGTCCGCAAGGCGGGGTCGGCCGAGATGTCCGGGTCATACCAGCGCAGCCGGCACTTGGTCTTGATGAAATCGCCCTCCACTTTCTCGCGGTAGGAGTGAAGGCCCGGCGTGTCGTAGTAGAGGGAGTGGACGATCGCCTCGGGGTACGCGGGGTCGGGGAGGCAGACGTGCCTCAGCCAGGAGATCACGAACTCCTCCTGCTCCACCGTACCGACGAACTTGCTCTCGGCAGAAGAGATCCGCTCGTCGTCGCGCCCCGCCTTCTCCCGGGCCGCCGCGACGAGGTCGTTGAAAACGTGCATAATCGTTCAAGTATACCCGATCCTGATGCCGCGCACCCGGCAAGCCGGGGGGGGTATTGTGCCAACCACGGTTCTTCCCCATAATCGCGCGATGAAACTTTCCATCGTGATGCCGGCCTACAACGAGGCGGCCACCTTGCGGGAAATCGTCTCGCGCGTCCTCGCGGTCGACCTGCCGGGCATCGAGAAGGAACTGCTGATCGTCGACGACGGCTCGAAAGACGGGACGCGCGAGGTGATGCGCGAACTGGACGGCAAGGACGGAGTCCGCGCGCTCTTTCACGAGCGCAACTCCGGGAAAGGGGCCGCCGTCTGGACCGGCATGCGCGCCTCGACGGGGGATGTCGTGCTCATCCAGGACGCGGACCTCGAGTACGACCCGCGCGAGTACCCGATCCTGCTGCGGCCGATCCTCGAGGGAGAGGCGGACGTCGTCTACGGCTCGCGCTTTCTCGGGACGAGCGCGGGGCACCGCGTGCTCTACTACTGGCACTCGGTCGGCAACTGGCTGCTGACGCTGATGTCGAACGTCTTCACGAACATCAACCTGACCGACATGGAAACCTGCTACAAGGCGATGACCCGCGAGGTCGTCGACCGCCTCGACCTCCAGTCCAAGAGGTTCGGGATCGAACCGGAGATCACCTGCAAGGTGGCGCGGATGAAAGCAAGGATCTTCGAGGTGCCGGTCAGCTACCACGGCCGCACCTACGCGGAGGGGAAGCACATCGGCCTGAAGGACGCGTTCCAGGCCGCCTGGACGATCCTGCGCTTCTGCCGCTGGAAGGGTCCGCGCGGGGACCTCGTGGCGACCACTCGGCACCGGGCGTAGCGGCTCGCCCCCGGTCGGCGCAACCGCGCGACAAGGCTTGTCAAGCGGGACGCTCTCTACTATAGTGCGCGATCTATGTTCACGTTCAAAAGCAACCGCTTGCCTTCCCTCGCGAGGGCACTCGCGGCCACCGCGCTGCTCGCCCTCGGCGTCGGCTGCCACCACGGCGGCGATTCGACCGACTTCGGCGACAACGACCCATCGATCGTTGTCGCCCTCGGCGACAGCATCACCTTCGGGATCTTCGACACGGGCGTCGAAACCTGCAGCGAGTCGTACCGGTCGACGGCCGGCTTCTGCCCGCGTCTGGAGAGCCTCACCGGCAAGACCGTGATCAACGCGGGCGTGTGCGGGGAAACATCGAGCGAAGGCCTGGGACGCATCAGCAATGCACTCAACCGCTGGCGACCGGGCGTGGTGCTCATCGACTACAGCCCGAACGACATCTTCGCAGGGGCGGATGCCGTCATCGGCAACCTGCGCGAAATGATCGCGATAGCGCGCGAAAACAAGACCGTCCCGATACTCGGCACCCTCGTCCCGGCCGTCGGCGAGCACGCGGGGTGGGAACCGTTCATCGAAGCCCTGAACCCGAAAATCCTCGCCCTGTGTAACGAGGAAGGCGTGCCATGCGCCGACCACTATCGGGCTTTCGTCAACAACTCCGCCTATATCGAAATGCCGTACGCACTTCTCAGCGCAGACGGTCTGCACCCGAACTCAGAAGGCTACGAACTGATGGCGGAGACCTGGCGCGAGCAGCTGATGCGCCAGTACTGATTGCAGGCGCGTTCGGGGCGACCGCGAAACGGCGACCTGCTGCGGGCGGGAGAGATTTCTTTCGACTTTTTCCGATCCTCAGGCCCCGGCGGCCAGAATGTCAACAAACTCTCGACGGCCGTGCGGCTGCGCTTCAACCTGCGCAGCTCGCGTCTGCTGCCCGCCGACGTGAAGACGCGCCTCGCCGTCCTTGCCGGCAGCCGGCTGACCTCCGAGGGTGTTCTCGTGATCGAGGCGCAACGCCACCGCACGCAGGAGGGCAACCGGCGCGACGCGCTCGAGCGCCTCGGCGAGTTGATCGAGCGCTCGTGGCGCCCGCCCGTGCCACGCCACGCGACAAAGCCGACGCGGGCCGCGCGGCAGCGGCGCCTCGACGAGAAGAAAGGGCGCGGCGTCACCAAGCGCCAACGAGCTCGTCCCGCCGACGCGGATTAACAGCAGTAAAGACACCAGCCGTTCCCATGCGGACTGCGGGGTCCTGTCGCTGCGCACCCCCGTCGGTGCTCGCTCGGAGCTGTGCGCCGCCGGGGGCCCCCGCTTCGCGCCACCCCTTCGTCCAGTACGTGCGCCACAACAGCGAGTTCCCGCGCCTCTGGTAGAATCCCGCACCATGCGTGTTCCACGATTACTCCCGCTGTTCGTGGTGGGCTGCGTGCTGCTGGGGGGCGCCTGCTCGGGCAGCGCCCCCGCCGACCCCGGGACGCTCGTGGTCGGGCTCGAGGCCAACCCCACGAACCTCGACCCCCGCCTCGCGACCGGCGCCGCCGCCGTGCGCATCATCCCGCTGCTGTTCAACTCCCTGCTGCGCCTCGACCCCGCTGGGCAGCCCGCGCCCGAACTCGCCATCTCCTGGGAGACGCCGTCGCCGACCTCCTACGTCTTGCACCTGCGACGCGGCGTGCGCTTCCACGACGGGAGCGAGCTCACCTCGGCCGACGTGCGCTACACCTACGACTGGATGCGCGACCCGAAGAACCGCTCGCCCAATCAGGGCGCGCTCGCGGTCGTGACGGCCATCGAGACTCCCGACCCGGCAACCGTGCGCTTCACACTCAAGGAACCCTTCGCCTCGTTCCTTCTGAACCTGACCCTCGGGATCGTGCCGGCGCACCTCGGCGACGCGAAGGACTTCGCCGAGATGCCGGTCGGCAGCGGCCCCTTCCGCTGGGGGGAGTGGCAACCCGGCGAGCGTCTCGTCGTGCGGGCCTTCGACGACTCCTGGGAAGGGCGGCCGCGTCTCGACCGCGTCGTCTTCCGCATCCTCTCGAACGAAACGACGCGCCTGCTCGAGGCGCGGCGCGGGAACATCGACCTGCTCTGGAACAACATCCCGCCCTACGCCGTGCCCTTTCTGCGGGAATCGAGCCGCCTCGCGGTCACCACGCGCCCGGGCATCGCCTATCAGTATCTCGGCTTCAATCTGCAGGACCGCATCCTGCGCGAGCCGCGCGTGCGCCGCGCGATCGCCCACGCGATCGATCGCGACCGCATCATCGCCGCGCTCTTCCTCGGTCTCGCGCGCCCCGCCGCGACGCTGCTGGCGCCCGGGAACTGGGCGCACGCCGCTGATGTGGTCGCCTACCCGCACGATCCTGCGCTCGCGCGGCGCCTGCTCGACGAGGCCGGGTTCCCCGTGCGACCCGACGGCGCCCGCTTCACCCTCTCCTACAAGACCTCCACCGAGCGCCAGGGGATCGAGATGGCGGACCTGGTGGCCGAGGACCTCGCCGCCGTCGGCATCCGCGTCGAGCGCCGCTCCTTCGAGTGGGGGACCTTCTACGGCGACATCAAGGCCGGCAACTTCCAGCTCTACTCGCTGCGCTGGGTGGGAGTCACCGACCCGGACACGCTGCACTATATCTTTCACAGCGCCAGCGTCCCACCCGCCGGCGCCAACCGCGGTCACTACGCCAACGCCGAGGTGGATCGCCTGCTCGAGGCCAGCCGCCGCGAGAGCGACCCTGCCGCGCGGCGCGAGGAGCTGTTCGCCGCGCAACGGCTGATCGCCGCGGACTGCGTCTACGTCAGCCTCTGGTATCCCGACGACATCTACGCCCTGGCCACGCGCTTCGAGGGCTTCGAGCCCTACCCGGGCGGGCAGTACACCTCCCTGAAGCAGGTCCGGCCGCGGGAGGAGCGCCGGTGAGCGGGATCGGCCGGCGGCTGCTCCTGCTCGTCCCGACCGTGCTCGGGGTGCTGACGCTCGTCTTTTTCCTCGTGCATCTGATCCCCGGCGACCCCGTGGAGGTCATGCTCGGCGAGACCGCGTCGGGCGCCGACCTGGTCCAGCTGCGCGCCGACCTCGGTCTCGATCGCCCGCTGGCCGAACAGTACGCGCGCTTTCTCGGCGGCCTCGTCCGCGCGGATCTCGGCCGCTCGTTCTTCTATCGCAAACCGGTGCTCGCGGTAATCGGGGCGGCGCTGCCGGCCACGGCGCTGCTGGCCGCCGCCGCGCTCGCGGTGGCCCTGCTCATCGCCCTGCCCGTCGGCATCCTCGCCGCCGTCCGACGCAACCGCCTGACTGACCGGCTGGCATTGGTGGGCTCGCTGGTCGGCGTCTCGATGCCGAACTTCTGGCTCGGGCCGATGTTGATCATCCTCTTCTCGTTCCGTCTCGGCTGGCTCCCGGTCAGCGGCCGGGAGGGTGCGGCCAGCCTGGTTCTCCCGGCTCTGACTCTCGGGACGGCCCTCTCGGCGATCCTCGTGCGCATGACCCGGGCCTCGATGCTCGACGTCCTCGGCGAGGACTACCTGCGCACCGCGCGCGCCAAGGGCGTGGGCGAGCGCACCGTCATCGCGCGCCACGCGCTACGCAATGCGCTGCTGCCGGTGGTGACGATCGTCGGGCTGCAGTTCGGCGCGCTGCTCTCGGGCGCGGTGATCACCGAGAATGTCTTCGCCTGGCCGGGGGTCGGGACATTGCTCATCCAGGCGATCACCGCCCGCGACTACCCGCTCGTGCAGGGCTGCGTGCTCGTGATCTCGCTCTGCTACGTGGCCGTGAACTTTCTGACGGACGCGCTGTACGCGGTCATCGACCCTCGGGTGCGCACGTGATGACGCGAACGGGAAGATTGCCGTTGCCGGCAGTGATCGGCGCGCTGATCCTCGGCGCGATCCTCGTCCTCGCGCTGCTGGCGCCCATCCTCTCCGCGTACCGGCCGCTGCAGACCGACCTTGCCGGCGCGCTGCGCGGGCCTTCGACCGGGCACCCCTTCGGGCAGGACCGCCTCGGCCGCGACGTCTTCGCGCAGGTGGCCTTCGGGGCGCGGGCCTCGCTGCTGATCTCGGTCTCGGTGGTGACGCTCACAGTGCTGGCCGGCGTCGCCGTCGGCGCGGCCGCCGGCTATCTCGGTGGCGCCGTCGACGCCGTCGCCATGCGGGTCGTGGACATCTTCCTCGCGTTCCCCGGAATCCTGCTCGCGATAGCCCTCGCCGGCGTGCTCGGGCCGAATCTCTCGAACCTCGTGATCGCGCTCTCGGTGATGGGCTGGGTCGGCTACGCCCGGCTCACGCGCGCCCAGGTGCTCGGCCTGCGGGAACGGGAGTACGTGGCGGCGGCCCGGGCCGTCGGAGCCGGGCCGTGGCGCGTCGTCGCGCGGCACATCCTCCCGAACGCGCTCTCGCCGGTCATCGTGCAGGCGACCTTCAGCGCAGCGGGGGTGATCATCGCCGAGTCGTCGCTCTCGTTCCTCGGCCTGGGGCCGCAAGACGTGCCGACCTGGGGCGGGCTGCTCGCGCAGGGGGCGGCGTACCTGCTGTACGCACCGCACATCGCCTTCTTCCCGGGACTCTTCATCATGCTCACGGTCCTGGCGCTCAATCTCGTTGGCGACGCCCTGCGCGACTCCTTGGACCCAAAATCCCAACCCTAACCGTCGCCGTGCTGGAACGCGTCTGCGTGCGCGAGGCGACGGGGGCGCCGTGCCGGGCTTAACGACGGCTCCGCGCATCTTCCCTCAGTGACGCCCCAGCGGCGGAACGAAGTGGGCACAATGGAGGTCCGCAGCGTCAGGACCCCGAAGCCCACAGGGTAACGGAGGCTCCTTTGCGTGACGGACACACAGGGAGATTAACCCGGGGTGATCGTGATGCGATCGAGCACCAGCCGCCTTTGCCCCGGGAAATAGACCCGAAAACGCACGGGCGTCGGGCGGGCGAGGCTGAATGGCAGCGCGACTTCCCGATAGCCACCGGTGCCGGAGGACGTCGGCAGCGTCACCGCGGACAGCGGTCGCTCGACGTTCGAGATCGTGACCTCGAAGCGCTCGCCGCCCGCGTCCCCGGCTGCCGCCGCGGCGCCATACCGCAGCCGGGCAACCCAGGCGCCCGCCTGCAGCACCCGGTCGGGACCGGAGAATGCATAGTCCCGCGGGTTGTACCCGGGAATCAACTCGACGGCCTGCCCCCCCGAAGCTTCAGGATCGGCGAGTGGAACCCCCATGTGCCAGAGATCTTCGATCTCGAACGACAGCTGCGGCTCGGGAGCGCCGGCGAAGCGCACCAGCACGTAATCCCAGCGAATCGGCGCCGACCCGTCGGAGACAACCTGCGTGACGACCTTCTCGAGGGTCTTCAGCGTGAAGGCCGCTTCGAGATCCAGGACGCCAGCGCGACCGGTAGCCGGCGGCACGCTGGCTGAGGAGATGAGCTCCCCCGAATCGGCCTGCCTGACCTCCAGCGTCATCCCCGGCGCGGCACCGGAAGAATCCGTGAGAAAGCGCGCCTGGACGCGGTAGTTTCCAGCCGGGTAGACCCGCGCGGGAACCGGACGGCCAAGCACGCCGGCGGCACCGGCGGGAAACGCGATCGCCGCCCCGCCTGAGCCGAGCGGGTCCTCGACCCGGCTGCCGCGCCCGGCATTCCACTGCTCGGCCTCGCGGAGGCTGCCCACGGGGGAGATGCCGCCGGCTGCGAACTCCTCGCCCGTCGGCGGTTCGGGTTTCAGGCGAAACAGCCAGAGCGGCGGGGCGCTAGCCACGGTGTCCAGATACTTCGAGGACCGCAGATTTTCCACGGCCACCCGGAAGGGGAAGTCGCTGATTTTTTGCGGATAGACCTCCTCGTGAAAGACGATGAAGCGGATGCCGAGACTCTTGAGCAGGTCGTACTGCGGACGGCGCATCTCGCCGAAATCCAGCGGGTAGAGCGGATTGAAGACCCGCTCGACGTAGGCGCGGGGGGTGGCGGGAGAGTACCCGTTGATCAGCAGATTGCGGTAGCGCGTGACGTACCAGAGGTAGTCCGAAGTCCAGGCGGAGTCGCCTGGCCAAACCGGCAGTTCCAGGATGGTTTCGCCCGGCGTGCGTTCGCGCGCGAGGCGCTCGTAGACGGGGTGCGTCAGCGGGAGCGTCGTGAGTCCCGGCGGGCGGGCGGGCAGGTAGTCCGCCACCAGCAGCACGAGCACGACCGCGGTCACGATGCCGGCGCGCCGGCCGGCCCGCTGTCGAAGCGCGGCGAGACCCAGCGCGGCGAGCAGCGCCAGCCCGACGGACGCAACCGCCAGTATGCGACCCGAGACGCGCGGAAAGTTGAACATCGGCACGATGCGGAAGAACAGGTGGTAGACGGGGAACAGACTGAAATTCGGTCCGACCGCCAGCACGGCGCCGACGACGCCCGTGCCCGCGAGCAAGGCAAGCCGCGCCCGTCGCCCCGGGTCGGCGACCCGCCGCAGCGAGACGAACCCGATCAACCCCAGGATCGCCGCGATGACGCCGATGTAGGCGATCCGCTCCGCGCCGGTGTTGACGATCGAAAACAGGTCGATCGGGTGCGGTGAGTTGGCGGTGACGTCCGAGAAGCGCCGCCCGCTCCCGGCGACCGAATTCTTGAAGATGAGCCTGCGCACGACAATCAGATACGCGAGGGTGAAGCCGATGGCCCCCCCGTGCGCCAGGAAGCAGCGCGCCCGGTCCATGAAGAAACCGCGCGCCTGCGGCAGCAACCGTGCCTGCGGCAGCAACCGCGCGAGCGGCACGAAGAGCGCCGCGACACCGAGGAGCGCCGCCGCTGCCGCACCCCGCCCGAGGTACGGGATGCCGAGCCGCACCCCGAGCGGCGCGAACAGGAGAAGGATGAGCGGCGCGAACGGGAGCGCGCACGCGCGGTTGAGATCCGCGACCGGCGACGTCAGATATCGTGCCGCCGCGCGGGTGAAACCGCGCCAGACAAACAGGCAGAGGATCGAAAAAATCGCCGACGTCGCTACCCATCCGGCGGCGTTGCCGAAATGGTGCACCCTGTCGGCCGCGAAGTAGACGACGCTACCCGCCCCCGCGCCCCCGGACAGAACAAGCAGGGGCGAAACGACGTCCCGCGGCGCCGTGCGCTCCGGACCGCGCACCTCGAACCACGCCGAAAGCGGCGAGACGAAACGGAACGGCAGGTAGACGCCAAGCATGAGCGCCAGGTAATAGACGACGTGAAACTCCATCGCCCCCGCGAGGAAGAATGTCACTCCGGCCGCGAGGACCCACCCGGCCCGACGCGTGGCGCGCAGGGAGCGCTCGAAGAAATAGAGATAAAGCGGGATGAGAAATGAAAGGAAGCCGAACGCATGGCCCGCGAGCTGCACCACGCGGTAGGGAAAGAGCGCGACCACGAGCGCCCCGGCGAACGCCGCCGGGCCATCGTCGATTTCGAGCCGCAGCAGCAGATGGGTGGCCAGACCCGCGGCGACAAATGAAAACAGCGTCAGCAGGTTGTAGCTCGCGATCAGGCCGAGCGGCGACAACAAAAAGGTCAGCAGCGGCAGCAGCGAGGGCTGGAAGAAAAACCCCGGTGCGCCGCCGTCGCGGAACTCGTAGTGATCGGTCAGGGGCGTGCGCCCTTCGTGCACGCTGTCGCCGAAGAGCCAGAAGAAATAGAGCAGCTGCAGGTGGTCTCCCTGGGCAATCGGCACGCGCTCGTAACCCGGGTGCGCCTGGTGGGTGTAGAGCACGTCGGTGGTGAAATGGCGCGCCAGCGGCCAGGTGAACGCAACCCCGAGCAGCAGCAGCACGCCGGCGACCAGCACAAACTCGCGCCACCGGACCGCCCTGGTGGCACCGGAGTCGCCGTCGCGGCTATCAGCTCCGCTCAGGAGCGAACCGGGAGATCCGTTGCACATCTTCTTTCGTTTCTGGTAGAAGTTGACCTTTATCCACTGTTTTGGCGTCACTGTACCATAGCGGGGTTGAACTACCGAGACATGGGTTCTCAGCCACAACGCGGGAAGACGAACCCCGGACCGCCCTCCCCCGGACCAACCCGCAGGGGGTTCGCCGCAACCTTCGTGAAGGCCGCGATCAGCGCGGCGCTTCTGTTCTTTCTCGTTCGTCGCGTCAACGGGGCAGAACTCGGCATCATGCTGCGCCGCACCGACCCGCTCTGGGTGCTCCTCTCGGTCCTGTTCGGCGTCATCCCCATCGCCATCAGTTCCTCGAAGTGGCGAATCCTGTTGCGGGCCAAGGGGAAACCCGTGCCCTTCGTGCGGCTTTTCAACCTCTATTTCGTCGGGAACTTCATCAACAACTTCTTCCCCTCCACCATCGGGGGCGATCTCTTCCGAAGCTACGAGGTCGGGCGGGAAGTCGGCGACCGGGCGCTGGCCCTGGCGTCGGTCTTCGTGGAGCGCTTCACCGGCATGAGCGCGCTTACGGCCATCGCACTCGTCGCCTTCATGACCAATCTCTCGAGTTTCCGGGACCCCCGCTTCGCCCTGGCACTGGGAGCCGGGCTAGTCACCTACATCGCCGTCGCGGTTGCGGTCCTCCTTCCCGGGCCGCTGGGCTGGGGACTGCGGCGTTTCCCCGACGGGTTGCCTGGGCGACTGATCGGCAAACTCGTCCGCGTCCAGTCCGCGATCCACGATTACAAGGGGCAGACCGGCGCCATCGCCGCGGCCCTGACCCTCTCGCTCCTCTTCTACCTCGCCGCGATGGCGAACATCTATGTTTCGTCGCGAGCCTTCGGGATCGTCCTTCCCGCCCGGACGCTGCTCGTGATCGTACCGGTCATCATGTTCATCTCCGCTCTCCCCATCTCCATTGGCGGGCTCGGCCTCCTCGAGTGGGCCTTCTTCTTCACCTTCGGCGCGAGCGGGGCGGGCAGCTCCCCGGGCCTGCTCGTCGGCCTGCTGATACGGGCCAACTCCCTGCTCTTCAGCCTCTGGGGTGGAATCATCTACGCTGTCAGGGGCTTCGGGAAGGGGGGCCGCCGCGCATCCTGAAGGCCGGGCTGCGCGTGTGATCCCCGTCACAGTTTGGCGGCGGTGCGCGGCGTAACCTTGTGCCTGCGGGAGGGGTGAGGCATGGGCATCAGGAACGAGATGGAGCAGCTGGTCCGGGACGAGGTGGCCCGCGTCAGGCAGGAAGGCGGCCCGGGATACGCCGGGTGCTGGTGTCCGCTGTGTGAAATCGACATCGTCGCGCTCGCACTCACCCTGTTGCCGCCGCTGTATTGCCGCACGGCGACCTGCGGGCACGCCGGCGGCCTGATCAGGGCCGGCACCATCAGCGACGCCGTGCAGTCCGCGCTCAAGCGCGTCGACCTCTGGCCCAAGCACCGCCCAGGCACCCAGTCGGCGGGGCGCAACCAGCTTGCGCTCATCAATTACACGTTCGAGGTCGGCTCGACGATGGTCGGTTCCGCGCTGGGACTCTCCGCCACGGGCTGCAGCTGCGACGAGTGCCGCTCCGACACCCTGGCCTACGCGCTCAACCGCTACCCGGCCAAGTACGGGGTTGCCCGGGACGGGCGGCGCAGCCTGCATCCGACCTACCTCGACTTCATGCGCTTCGAGCTGGGGATGCTGATCAACCAGGCCGCCCGCGTGGTCTCCTCCCACCCGCACCATGACGGGGGTTGAAAAGGGCCCGCCTCGCATCTGGACCCTGTTGAGCCTCCTCTCCGCTACCGTAACAGCGGCAACGCATTTGACTCGCGGAGAGGACGGGTGCTAGTTTCCTGCCCCATGGAACCTCCCGTTCGCCACTCGCCGCTCGAGCGCTGGAAGCCCCGCGCCGCCGGGCGCACGCAGGTGCTGCTTGCAGCCGCCCTCTGGACAATTGTTGGAACCCTGCTGCTCGGCTTCGGCGCACGCTGGACGCTCGAGGCGTTCGGCGGCGGCGCGGGCGCGCTGGCGGTCGCCCTGGGGATAGGCGCCGGCCTGCTCAAAGGACGCTTCGTCCTCGACAAAGCCGCTGGGCGCATCGTGGACCGGATAGCAGCGCGCGGCGACGGGCGCTGCGTCGGAGGGTTCCTCTCGTGGCGCACCTGGTTGCTCGTCGCGCTGATGTCGGGTGCAGGCCGCCTCCTGCGCGGCGGTCTGCTCTCTCACGCCGTCGTCGGGCCGCTCTATGCGGCGATCGGCGCCGGCCTCCTGTTCTCGAGCCGCATCGCCTGGAAGCGCTGGCGCGCAACCGGGCGTCCTTGACCCCCCACCGCCGGTTCCGGTATCGTTGACCGATGCACAAAGGCGAGTGCTCGCCGTGAAGGAGCGTGCGCGCGTCCGCGACGCCGCCGTCGAGGAGGTCGTCCATTTCCTCCGGAAAGTCCCCCCGTTTCAGTTTCTCGAGGATCAGTCGCTGCGCGAAGTGGCCCGCGTCGTTTCCCTCGAGTACTACCCGACCGGGGCCCTGATCCTCGAACAGGACGGCCCCCCGAGCGAGAACCTGCTGGTCGTCAAGAAGGGCGGGGCGAAAATATTCATCCGCTCCGCGGAGAACGAGGAAACCCTCGTCGACTACCGGGCCGAGGGCGACATCATCGGGTTTCTCTCGCTCTACACAGGAGACCGCTCGCGCACGAACGTGGTCGCGACCTCCGACACCATCTGCTACCTCATCGACAAGCCGGATTTTCGCCGTCTCCTCGACGCCAATCCCCAGATCCGCGAATACCTGCACCGAACCTTTTTGAGCAAGTACCTCGACAAGACGCTCCACGAGATGCGCACCCGCAGCATTCTCGTCGGCGGCGGCGAGCGGCTGCTCTTCACGACACCGGTCGGAGAGCTGGCGACGGGCAACGTGGTCACCGCCCCGATCGGGCTCTCGATCCAGGACGCCGCCGCGATCATGTCGCGCAACCGGATCAGCTCGCTGATCGTGCTCGATGCGGCGGGCCAGCCCGCGGGGATCATCACCGACCGCGACATCCGCGACAAGGTCGTCGCCGCCGGCCGCGACGTCGCCGATCCGGCCGCGGACATCATGAGTTCGCCGCTGGTCACGATGGACGCCCGCGACTACTGCTTCGAGGCGCTGCTGACGATGATCCGCAACAACATCCACCACCTGCTCATCGTCGACTCGGGGACGGTGAAGGGGATCATCACCAACCACGACCTGATGATTCTCCAGGGGACGTCGCCGCTCTCGGTCGTCCAGGAGATCGAGCAGCAGCAGGACGTGGCCGGGCTGTCGTTGGCCTCGCAGAAGGTGACCCAGATCATCGGCCTGCTCCTCAAGGAGGGCGCGCGCGCCACGAACATCACCCCCGTGGTCACCGAGATCAATGACCGCATCGTGCGTCGCGTCCTCGAGATCGCCGAACGCAAATTCGGCCCCGCGCCGCTGCGCTACGCCTGGCTCGCCCTCGGCTCGGAAGGACGGCGCGAGCAGGTCTTCCGCACCGACCAGGACAACGTGCTGCTGCTCGACGACTGCACCGACCCGGAGCTCGCCGCGGCGGGCCAGCTCTGGGCGGCCGAGATCGGCGCCTTCGCGAAGGAGACGCTCATCGCCTGCGGCTTCCCGGCCTGCCCGGCCGGCATCATGGTCGCCAACCCCGTCTGGCGTCAGCCGCTGCGCGTCTGGCGCAAGTACTATTCGGACTGGGTTCAGAACCCGGGGGGAGACAGCCCGATCCAGACCTCGGTCTTCTTCGACTTCCGAGTCGTCCACGGCGACCCGCTTCTCGGGGACCGGCTGCGCGACCACGTCGTGGCGCTGATCGAGGACCAGCCCCTCTTCCTGAACTACATCGTCAACCAGATCGTCACCAACCGTCCCCCCATCGGCTTCTTCGGCTCGTTCGTCGTCGAGAAAAGCGGCGAGCACAAGGACCAGCTCAACCTCAAGGCGCGGGGAATCAACCCGCTGGTCGACCTCGTGCGTTTCTTCGCCCTCGAGAAGGGCTGCCGCGCCTCGTCGACCATCGAGCGCATCGACGCGCTGCGCGAGACGCACACCGTGGTCCGTGAGTTCGCCGACGAACTCAAGCAGGCCCTCGATTTTCTGCTGCTGCTGCGCGTGCACAGCCAGTACCGCCAGATGAGCGACGGCGCCGAGGCCAACAACTTCATCACGCCGAGCCGGCTGACGAACCTCGAAAAGCGCACCATCAAGGACGCGTTCCATCTCATCTCACGCGTTCAGGACCAGGTCCTCGAGCGCTACAAGGCCGCGATTCTGTAGTGTGGCCATTCCGGGGTCACCCGCAGAACCCGGCCGCCGGTCTTGCCCCGCTTGCCCCCGCCGCGGCCCGTTACGCCGCCATCGACAGCGAGCTGACGGGCCTCGATCCGCGGCGGGATTCCATCGTCTCGCTCGGCGGCCTGCGAATCGCGGGGGGGAGGATCGTTCTCGCCGACCGCTTCTACGAGGAGGTGCAGCCGACGAGCGCGCTGACCGCGACGAGCATCGTGCTGCACGGGATCACCCCCGAGGACGTGCGGGGGCGGCCCGGCGTCGGCGCCATCCTCGAGGAGTTCTCGGCGTTCTGCTCGACGGACATCCTGATCGGGCATTTCGTCGATATCGATCTGGGGTTCCTGCGCGCGGCGTATGAGCGGGCCGGCCTCCCGCCGCTCGCCAACCCGGTCCTGGACACCTGGCCGCTGTACGACTGGCTCTCGAGCCGCGCCCCGGACGACGGCGGCCCGGGACTCCCCCGCCTGCAGGACCCGCGCCTGCCGTCGCTGGCCCAAGCCCTCGGCGTGTCGAGTCAGGGGTCGCACAATGCGCTCGGCGACGCCCTCGTCACGGCGAAGATCTTCCAGCGGCTCCTGCGTCGGCTCGAGAGGTGGGGTGTCACGACGACCGACAACCTGCTGCGCATCGGCGCACCGAAAAACGCCCTCCGCAACCGAGGGTCCGCCCCCCCCCTGACGTGACGTCCGCCGAGCGTTGAAGGCGGGCCACCCTGCTATAATCCCGGCCGACCATGAGAGAGCTTCTGCACGCCTCCGCCGTCACCCTGGTCGCGTGGGCCGCGCGCATGGTCCGTCAATCAAAGCGCATCGTGGTGGCGGTCAGCGTCCTGCTCTGTGGCGTCATCCTCGTCCTCGGCTGGCTTTCCTACCGCTCCGTCAAAGAGGTCGTCACCGAAGACTTCAACAAGCAGCAACTGGTGCTCGCCAAGTACGCGGCGCGGCAGATCACCCACTCCCTGGCGATGCTCCAGAAGGAATTGCACCTGCTCGGGCAGGCCCCTTCCCTGCAGTACCAGGAGCGTATCGCGCTCGTCGGCCGCCTTGAGAGCGCCTTCATGAGCGTCAAGGACGACGGCGCGGTCCAGATCCGCTTCGTCCCGGCTCCCGGCACGCTCGCGCACGTCTACGGCGGAGCGGGCTACCGCCTGCTCGAGCC